>Ga0194037_1000167_pt1 | contig 49961 bp, 44 predicted proteins | sample JunL306m_MetaG_FD_148653 | JGI IMG/M metagenome (GOLD analysis project Ga0194037, IMG submission 148653) | Anoxic zone freshwater microbial communities from boreal shield lake in IISD Experimental Lakes Area, Ontario, Canada - Jun2016-L304-6m | ecosystem: Environmental > Aquatic > Freshwater >... | reverse complement strand
TACTCAATCCATTGATCAAAACAACACGATCTTTTAAGTCTTCAAATTGTGCAATGCTTTCGTGCTTTCCTTCAAAATTGATATACTCATAAATTTCATCAGAAAGGATGATCAAATTTGGATGCTTACGAAATACTTCTGCTAAACCTTCTAATTCTGCTTTCGTATAAACTGCTCCAGAAGGATTACATGGAGAAGAAAACATGAACACTTTTGATTTAGGAGTAATGGCAGCTTCTAATTCTGCTGGCGTACATTTAAATTGGTTCTCAACAGTAGTTCTGATTTCAACAACTTTACCCCTAGCAATCTTCACTAATTCAGAATAAGTAACCCAATATGGTGTTGGAATAATTACTTCCTCACCTTCATCCACCAATGCTAAAATAGTATTTGCTAAACTTTGCTTAGCACCTGTAGAAGTAACAATATTTTCAGGCTTATAATCTAAATTATTATCCCGCTTTAATTTTGTACAAACTGCTTCTCTTAAGTCAAGAAAACCAGATACCGGGGTATAGTGACTCCAGTTATCATTAATAGCTTTGATTGCTGCGTCTTTAATATGCTGAGGTGTATCAAAATCAGGTTCACCTAAACTTAAATCAATCACGTCAATTCCTTGAGCTCTTAATTCACGGCCTAATTTGGCCATTTTCAGTGTTTCTGGTTCTGCAAACCTGTCTAATAGAGAAGAGAGTTCCATAATTTGTATTTGATATTGTGCTAATTAATTTGGATGGCGAAGTTCGGAAAAACTATTTAAACATCTCGCATTAAAAACCTTATTTCCTCTAAATTTCTCCCCATTTTATTGAATAATTTTTAATAATTACAGATGCGGCTTCTTCACCTAATTTTGAATATCAATTAACGATGCATTATGCCACATGAGTCTATTTCTGTTTTCGATATGTTTAAGATTGGAGTAGGCCCTTCGAGTTCTCATACTTTAGGACCCTGGAGAGCCGCATTGGCTTGTGTAGAACAAATTAAACTACGTGCTGATCTAAATGATGTTCAGTCAATCAAGATTATGCTCTATGGCTCTCTTGCGAAAACTGGAAAAGGGCATGGAACTGATATTGCAGTGCTGCTGGGGCTTTGTGCTGAAGATCCTGTTACAATTGATGTGAATAGCATAACTCCTAAAATAAAAGCTATTCAGGATAAAAAGGAATTGAAATTAGGGGGCACATTCCCATTGGCATTTGACACAGTAAATGACCTTCATTTTCTAATAAATGATTGCCTGAGTTTTCATCCAAACGGACTTTCTTTTCTAGTAGCATTAAAAGATGGTAATTCCTGGTGTGACACGTATTTTTCTATTGGTGGAGGATTTATTGTAAAAGAAAATCAAGTGGCTCATAAGAAAGATCAAATCGAATTGCCATTTCCAATTAATACGGCGGATGACTTGCAGCATTGGTGTATGCAGGGTTTGAGCATCAGTGATGTTGTATTAGAAAATGAATCCTCCTGGCGTTCAGAAATAAAAACAAGAGAAGGTGTATTGGAAATCTGGCAGGCAATGAAAGAATGTATTTTCAGGGGATGTAAAACGGATGGAGAATTGCCTGGTGGTTTGGAAGTTCAAAGAAGAGCTGCTGCTTTAAACAAAAAGTTGTTGAAAAATCAACCCTATACAGATTTTGAGAATTGGTTAGCATTAATAAAAAGTGGGGGACAAAATTTTAATTATATACTTGATTGGGTGAGTTGTTTTGCATTAGCAGTAAATGAAGAGAATGCTTCATTTGGTAGGGTAGTAACAGCTCCAACTAACGGAGCGGCGGGTGTTATTCCTGCGGTTCTACTTTATTTTATTGCATTCTGTGATGGATATTCGGAAGAGAAAATCATAAGGTTTTTATTAACCGCCTCTGAAGTTGGTAGTATATTTAAAAAAGGGGCAACGATATCCGCCGCCATGGGTGGATGTCAGGCCGAAATTGGTGTTTCTTCTGCCATGGCTGCGGCAGCGCTCACCGAATCGATGGGTGGCACTCAAAAACAATGTCTGATGGCCGCGGAAATTGCTATGGAACATCATTTAGGTTTAACCTGTGATCCTATAGGCGGACTAGTTCAAGTACCCTGTATTGAAAGAAATACCATGGGTGCAATCAAAGCTATCACCGCTTCACAACTGGCACTACAGAGCTCCCCAGATTTTGCAAAAGTAAGTTTGGATAAAGTTATTAAAACCATGTGGGACACAGCTCTTGATATGAATAGCAAATACAAAGAAACCTCAGATGGGGGGCTTGCATTTCATATACCCATCAGCTTACCTGAATGCTGATGGATCTATGAAAAATATAAATGTATTAGTTCAACAAAGGATTCGATTCGATCTCTGCCAATTCAATAGTAGAATAATCGCGAATCTCATTATATAATGTTCCTCTTTCTACTGGTTGACGATTAACTTGTTTTATTAATGTTACGAGTTGTGCAGTATTCATCGCAGGACTTTGCTCTTCACTTCCGGCCATAGAATAAATCTTAGTAGTATCATCAATGGTTCCATCAATATCATTAACACCAAAGCTTAATGATAATTGCGCATTTTGGCGACCAAGCATGGGCCAATAAGATTTGATATGCGGAAAATTATCAAGATATAAACGAGATACTGCATACATCTTCATGTCCTCAATTACAGATGATTCATGCACATAACTCATATCATTATCCTTATTCCGGAATTTTAATGGTATGAATGTATTGAAGCCTCCAGTCTTATCTTGTAACGCACGTAATCTCTCCATATGATCAATTCGATGCCAGTATTTTTCGATATGTCCGTATAATAATGTGGCATTACTATGCATACCTAATTTATGTGCAGCTTCATGTATTGCCAACCAACCATCAGCATCTACTTTATCTTCACAAATTTGCTTACGGATCTCAGGATGAAAAATTTCAGCTCCACCACCTGGTAAAGAATCCAGGCCTGCTTCATGCGCTAATTTCATTCCTTCCTCAGTACTTAGTTTTGCTTTCCGAAACATATAATCTAACTCAACTGGGGTAAAGGCTTTAATATGTAATTCTGGACGATGGGCTTTAATGGATTTCAATAATTCAATAAAGAATGCCATATCCATTTTAGGATGTACACCACCCACAATATGAACTTCAGTAACTGGTTTACTATCGTAGCTTTTAACAATATCTAACATTTGTGGGATGCTCAATTCCCAACCTTCTTCACGATGAGCATATAATTTTGAATAAGCACAAAATTTGCAGCTGAAAACACAGAGATTAGTTGGCTCGATATGAAAATTACGATTGAAATAAGTTTTATTGCCGTGTTTCTGTTCACGTACCCAATTGGCTAGAGCACCAAGATAGGAGAGAGAGCCCTTTTCAAATAGAACAACACCTTCATCAAAACTGATGCGCTCTTTGTTTAATACTTTATAACCAATAGCTTTTAATTGTTCGTCATTTGCATTTTCTACTAATGCCTCAATACCAGTTTGCTGATTCATCATGCCTTGAAAATTTTAGCAAAAATAAACCAAATTTACTAGCATTAAATGCTAAAAGTCATTCATTTTACGACATTAAGATTCCAGCAATACTTGCAGATAGATAAGATGCAAGTGTACCACAGAGTAAAGCTTTCAATCCTAATTTAGCTAAATCAGCTCTTCTGGTTGGTGCTAATTCTCCAATTCCACCAATTTGCATTCCTACGCTACTAAAGTTTGCAAAGCCACAGATGGCGATACTTACAATTAATAATCCCTTTTCTGAAACTATGGGAACTGCTTTTGAAGTAAGATTATTAAATGCAACAAACTCATTAATAGTTAGTTTTTGCCCCAGCAATGTGGCAGCATTTGCAACATCGACGGATGGTACACCCATCGCCCATGTCATTGGGAAAAATATTTTGCTAAACAAAGAATCTAAAGTAAGTCCTGGATAAATCAACCCCATTCCCCAGTTGATAAATGCTATCAGTGCAATAAAACCAATTAACATGGCAATTACATTGATTGAGATTTTCATCCCATCACTGGCACCATGTGAAATGGCATCAATGATATTGCTATACGGACTCTTTACCTCCAATTTTACTTTACCCATTGTTTGCGACTCCTCAGTTTCAGGGAATACTATTTTTGAAATCACTAATGCACCAGGTGCCGCCATCAAACTTGCAGTTAGCAAGTATTCAGCCTTCGCGCCCATATTCGCATATACAATTAAAATACCTCCGGCAATACATGCCAGACTTCCACTCATACTAGCTAATAATTCACTCTTCGTCATGGAACTTAAATACGGACGAATCATTACTTGTGCTTCTACCTGGCCCACAAATGCACTTGCCACATTACTTAAAGCTTCTGCGCCACTTACACGCATAATGAAGTTCATTGCTTTTGCAATAACAGAGACTATTAACTGCATCACACCGAAATGATATAAGATTGCTACTAGAACACAAACTAAAATGATGGTTGCAGTTACACTAAAAGCAAAAACAAAACCACCTTGATTGAAATTCTGAACACCAGTAGGAGCGGCTACCATAATTCCACCATATACAAATGAAACCCCCTCTCTGGCAAACTTTTCGATTTTCTCCATCCCGTGGCCCAATTGTTGGAAAAACCAGGTTACGGGAGGTACTTTAAGTACCAACACTGCAATTGTTATTTGCAAGATGATACCGCTAATAACTAATCTATAATTGATTCTTTTCTTGTTATTTGAAAACAAAAAAGCAATCATTAAAATCAAGATAATCCCTAATAAGCCGTGAAAGCGTTCCATAGTAATTCAATTAACAAAATCAATCAGCTTGGAAGATAATGAAATAATAATAATGAAAGTAGATACAAATAAAAAGAGGCTCCCAAGGAAGCCTCTCATATAAGTTTTTTTTCTACAAATTATAAATGCGCCTGTATCTTTTTGTCTAAAACACTTTTAGGTACTGCACCAATTTGCTTATCAACAATCTTACCTCCTTTGATAAATAAGATTGCTGGGATTGAAGTGATACCATAAGTAACACTTAAGTTTGGATTGTGGTCAACATTTACTTTTCCCACATTTACTTTTCCTGCATATTCTTTTGATAATTCTTCTACAACAGGTCCGATTGCGCGACATGGTCCACACCACTCAGCCCAGAAATCGATCATAGTTAATTTATCGCTGTCTAACACAGTGCTCTGAAAATTTGCATCGGTTAATTCTAAAGCCATTTTTATTGATTTTTATTATTTGTAATAATTAGATACTGTCAAATATAAATCCAAAGACTCGTTTATGCTGATTTGACTTTTCCACCGTTGTTATTAATGACTTTGCAGCAGTGTTATACTGACAGCAGGTCAGTTTGCCAAACCCACATGGATGTCTAAATCAGGGTTGTTTAACAGATAGCCTGCCATGTCCTCATTCATCAAAAAACTCTTCTCCATGCTGTATAAACTAACTTTTAGGTTCTCTTTTGGTTCATATAAATTAATTCTCAAAGAGGTTTTACCCGGATTGGCCTTCATGTTCTTATCTATAAAATTCACCAACTCTTTGGTAACAGCTGATGGTTTTAAAGTAATATCAATACTCTTAGTAAGTGTTTGTTTTACTGTTTCTAGAAGTGACATGGAATGAATTTTGAATTCAAATTCAGTAGGGCGATTGTATTTTGCCCGGAATATTCCGTTAAGCAAAACGTTTTGTCCTTTTTCCAGATAGTTCTGGAATTTGATATAATCTTCACTCCATAGCAAAAATTCTGTTTTACCAGTATAATCTTCCATACTAAATGATCCAAAGTTTTTTCCCGTTTTAGTTACACGGTGTTGTACATCATTTATTAATCCAGCAACTTTTATAATCCTACCCGGGTTTGGCTGTAAATGAAGTGTTTCTTTAATCTCGTTAAAATCATTGATTCGAGTGATGCCATAATATTTTAATTCAAACTGAAAATGATCGAGTGGATGCCCACTCATAAACATACCAGTTACTTCTTTTTCGTAATCCAATAACACTGTTAATGTCCAGGGTTCGCAAATGGCTATTTTCGGAATGGGAACATCCATATCAGCAGACATACTTCCAAACAATGTATTACTGTTACCAATACTATTCGCTTGTTTTGCTTGTCCGTAATTCACTATTTTTTCTAAACCGGTTTGCTTTTCCCCCTCGGGAATATTAAAATACTGAGCACGATGATAAGAAGTAAAGCAATCAAATGCTCCTGAATAAGCAAGTGATTCTAAGGATTTCTTGTTTACACTCTTTTGTACTACCCTTGAAATAAAATCAAATATGTCTGTATAAAAACCATTTTTTTCTCTTTCTGCAATAATGTATTCAACAGCAGCTTCACCAACTCCTTTAATACCTCCCATACCAAAACGAATTTCGCCTTTTGCGTTTACGGCAAAGCCTTTCAATGATTCATTAATGTCTGGCCCCAAAACTTTTATTCCCATTCGCTTACACTCTTCCATGAAGAAGGTAATTTTTTCAATACCACCGGCATGATTCAATACTGCCGACATGTATTCTCCTGGATAATGTGCTTTTAAATAGGCCGTTTCATATGCCACATAAGCATAACAGGTACTATGCGATTTATTAAAAGCATATTGGGCAAATGCCTCCCAGTCGGTCCATATTTTCTCTAATTTATCTATCGCATGGCCCTTTGCAATTGCACCTTGCAAAAACGAATCTTTCATTTTATCGAGGGTCTTTCGATCTTTTTTACCCATGACCTTACGCAAACCATCTGCCTGTCCCTTCGTAAATCCGGCAATTTTTTGAGATAATAACATCACCTGTTCCTGATACACGGTAATTCCATAAGTATCTGCCAAATATTCTTCCATGTCTGCTAAATCGTAAGTGATGGCTTCCTTTCCATGTTTACGATCAATGAAATTTGGGATATAGGCAATTGGCCCTGGTCGATACAAAGCGTTCATAGCAATCAAATCTGCAAACTTATCAGGCTTTAATTCCCGCAGATATTTTTGCATTCCAATACTTTCAAACTGAAATGTGGCATTTGTTTCACCGCGTTGATACAACAAAAAAGTCTTTTCATCATCTAATGGAATGGTATCAAGGTCAATGATAACTTTATGATTTTGCTTGATCAATTCTAAAGCAGTCTTTAATATGGAAAGGGTTTTTAAACCCAAAAAGTCCATTTTAATTACACCCGCTTCTTCAATGGTACTACCTTCAATTTGAGTAACCCAGAGAGGTGAGTCCTTTGCAATGGCTACAGGAATCAAATCCGTTAAATCCCGAGGTGCAATAATTATTCCTGCTGCGTGAATTCCCGTATTTCTAACAGAACCTTCTAATCTTTCTGCTTCTTTTAAAACCTGTGCCCGAATATCAGTTCCGGCATAAATTTCTCTGAGTTTTTTAATATTGTCAAGATCTTCCTGCTGGTATCCCTCTTTTTCTTCAAACGATTTTACATGTATTTTTTCACCTTCTTTTGCAGTAAAAGGTGCGTGCAAAACCCTGCGTAATTCTGTACCAGGTTTATCTGGTACTAATTTTGCCAGCATATTACTTTCAACCAGTGGAAGATCCATCACACGTGCCACATCTTTGATACTCATTTTTGCAGCCATGGTACCATAAGTAATGATCTGTGCTACTTGATTCTTACCATACTTATCTACTACATAATCAATCACTTTTTGTCTGCCTTCATCATCAAAATCAGTATCTATATCGGGCATGCTCTTTCGATCCGGATTTAAGAATCTTTCAAAAAGCAAATTATATTTTATAGGATCGATATTGGTGATGCCGATACAAAAAGCTACCACACTTCCAGCTGCAGAACCTCTTCCGGGCCCTACAAAAACGCCCATTTCTCTACCAGCCTTAATAAAATCACTCACAATTAAAAAGTAACCTGCAAATCCCATGGTTCGAATAGTAAACAACTCAAAATCGAGTCGCTCCTGTATTTCTGGCGTAATTTCAGTATATCGCTTTTGAGCACCTTCCTTTGTTAAATGCTGTAAATATTCCCACTGATTCATGTTTGAATCAGTATGGATCTGAAAAGATTCAGGTATTGGAAATGCAGGAAGTAAAATGTCTCTCTTTAAATTCAACACTTCTACTTTATCTACAATTGCATTGGTATTATCTAAAGATTCAGGAATATCTTTAAACAACTGACTCATTTCTTCAGTAGTCTTAAAATAGAATTGATCGTTTGGAAATTTAAATCGACGATTTTTTAATTGTATTTCATCATTTACAAAATCATCAAAACCAGGTGTTGATTGCTTTTCACCCGTATTGATACATAATAAAATATCGTGCGCATTATAATCATCTCTTTCGGTATAATGACTATCATTCGTTGCTATAACAGGCACATTATATTTCTTGGCAAACTTCAACAATGTATTGTTGATGATTTCCTGTTCCTTAATATTATGTCTTTGTATTTCGATATAATAATCATCTCCAAAAAGATCTAACCACCATTTGAATTCTTGTTCAGCTTTTTCTTCCCCTTCATTTAAAATGGTTTGAGGTACATATGCACCAATGCAGCAGGTGGTAGCGATTATGCCTTCATGATATTGTTCGATTAGTTTTTTGTCAACTCGTGGATACTTGCTATACAATCCCTCTATAAAACCCATGGAAGTAAGCTTCACTAAGTTTTGATAACCTTGTGCATTCTTTGCTAAAAGAACCTGATGATATCGTTTATCTTTTACTTCTTTGGTAAACGTTTTCACAAAGCGATCCTCCACTACATAAAACTCGCAACCTACAATTGGTTTTACCAATGGAGCCAGGATGTCATTTCCCAACTCATCTTTTCCAATTACTTTTGTCTTCTTCCAGGCCTGACTTACAAATTCAAATGCGCCAAACATATTTCCATGATCTGTAATAGCTACAGCTGGCATATTGTCTTTTGCCGCCTTATCAAATAGGCTTCCAATATTAGCTGCACCATCCAGTAATGAATATTGTGTATGAACGTGTAAATGAGAAAATTGAGACATTCAGCAGGTTGATTTATTCAAATATCGTTACAAACGCTATTCTTTAACTGGAAATATTTCCACAATGAATACTTAAAAGAATGTGGTTTTATTTATCCACAATTGAATTAAAACACAAAATTGGAATGATATTTTCTAAGGTATTTTGCCCTTTAAGATGCACCACTTATATTGCATTGCTAGTATGAAAAAATCATATTTAATTCTTTTTATAAGTATAGTTTCTGTTTTTACAGGCTGTAGGTCGTTCCGGCAATTGTCGTCCAAAGACAATAACAGTAGTATGGCTGTAAAAAAGAAAGCTAAAGCCGGTGGCAAAACAGAATTTCTAGATGATATTGAAGTTACACCTGGATCTGTAGTTACTTCCAAACAAAAATCCAGTACTGCGCATACCAGAAATTCGGCAACTGAAAATTCCAAGCCTAAATCGGATGACCCATTGTTCAATGTTCAGAATGCCAGTTATCTCCAATTAAAGTATTCTGTGTTAATTGGAGTTCCGGTGGATAGATTAAGCAATATCAGTATGTTAGATGAAATAGATAAATGGTGGGGTACCAAATATTGTTTAGGAGGTAGTACAGAAAATTGTTTAGACTGTTCGGCATTTACTCAGATTCTTTTTAGAGATGTTTATAAAACCAATCTTCCACGTACTGCTCAGGAACAGTTTAACGCATCTCAAAATTTAGAGGATGGGCAATTGCAGGAAGGCGATTTGGTATTTTTTCATACTTCTGGCAGAAGAAATAAAAGCATAACTCATGTTGGGGTGTATCTTCAAAATAATAAATTTGTTCATGCTGCTACAAGTGGGGGCGTAATGATCAGTGATTTGAATGATAAATATTGGCAACCTAAATTTAGAGGTGGCGGAAGATTAAATAAAAACTAATCCTTACTTTTTTAACCTTAGTTTAAAATTCGATAAAAGCTGACCCGCATCAGGTGTGATTTTCCAATAAAAAATGCTTAATCCAAATAAAGCAGAAAATGTAATTGTTCTGATTATAATGCCAATCCATCCATCAATACTGTTGAATAAAAAGTAACAGAAAGCATAAATACATAATGCTAATAAAATAGCATAAACTGTTTTGGCATTGAAAGGCTGCATTTTAAATTTCCTTCTAAGAAATTCAAACCGAATAAAATTATATAAACCATATGCTACCAGTTCTGCAAATGCAGAACCGATAATGCCGTAATGCATAATCAAATAATAAGTAAGTGGTAATCGAAGAGCTAACAAAATTATGCCACTATAAAAATCAAATCTCCAGTAGGTCGAAGTGTTGATGACCATATTATTCAGTCCTGTTCCAGCATCAATAATTCTTACCATTCCTAAAATAAATATTACGGCCATTCCACCTTCATATTCTTTTTGAATGTGCAATACTTGCAAGCCCTGGTATACATTCAGCCAAAGATTCCCAAAAATAAAAAGTGCAATCAATAATAAATTAATGCAGGATCGTTGATAGATTCTTTCTATTTCAATCATGTTCTTATCCTTCCATGCCCTTGATAATACACCAGCCGAAATAGATTGTATACTTCGTTGTGGCACTTGAACTAAATTGGCTGCATATTGTGCTAAACCGAAAACAGCAACAACAGCAAGTCCCATGAATTTGGCAATAATAAAACTATCAACTGTTGCAGCTATGGAAGCAATTAAAGTACCGCCAAATATTAAAGCCTGCATGCCCAAAATTTTCTTCTTGAATTTTTTGGTAACACGGCTCATCTTAAAAGGGAAATGCAACCGTTTTGTTTGATATAAATAGATCGCAAGAATAAAAAAAATGGCGAGATATAAGAATGCAAAAATTTTAATAAACGAATCGAAAGAAATGAGTTTGAAATAGAATAATAAAATCAGGATTAAAGTAAATATTCTTAATCCAGTTTCTTTCAAAAAATTAGATATCACAGTCTTTTGAATTCCCCAACAAAACCCTTCAATCACAGAAAAAAACAACATACCCATTGCAAACGGGAACATCCAGTAATAATAATCTATAATTAAACGGGATCGAACTGAGAACTGTTTAACAAATAATGGTTCAAAGTAGAAACCTGCAATTAGAATCAATAGAAATCCAAAAAGCGCAGTGATCATTGCCCAACTCATTAAATCAATTTCGTGCTCTGCTAAATTGTCTTTATAATAAGGATAGAATTTGTAAATAATTGGAATAATTCCCAAGCTACTAAACGCATACATATTCTGAGCATAGTCAAAAAAAATGCGCGTCAGGCCAAATTGTTCTGCTGTAAAAGCACCGTGATGGTTACCAATTTTAGTATAAAAAAAGATATTAATTGCTCCAATAAAAAATCCGAAATACACCAGCAAACTAGAAATAATTGTTTGTTTTCGGATACTTCCCATAATATTATCTATAATGAATCAATAGTAGCAATTTCTTTCACCTTAATATAATATTTAAATTCAATGGCTGCAGGAGTAAAGAAACCGTTTTCTTCTACGGTAATATCAATTGAATTCCAGCTGTCTTTCTTAGGAAGTATTTTCTTTTTATCCTTATCGGTTCTTAATGTGATAGGAAGGTCGAATCCATCCACACAATTCATCCATCTATAAAATAATTGTTTCTTATCTTTTTGATATGATAATTCAAGAACTGGGATGTTGGTGTTTCTTAAGTATTGGTCAAAAACAGGGGAGTAGTTGAATCCCGTTTTTTTACTGATAAAAGTTTCAATCTCATTAGAAGTAACCGTTTTATGATAAAATTCTTCCTGCATGTTTCTTAAAGTTTTACGAAACAAACTATCGTCGTCAATACTATTTCTAATAGTCTGAATCATATTGGACGCCTTATAATACATATCATTTCCGCCTTCATTATTAACTCCATATTTACCAATAATAGGAGTGCGGTTCCTAATGTTTTTTCGAATTCCAAAATTGTATTCAAATCCAGCTTGCTTTCCGCTCAACCATTGTGTATAGAGTGTTTCAGTGAAATTTGTAAATCCTTCATGTATCCACATATCTGCAATGTCTTTGCTGGTAATATTATTCCCAAACCATTCATGTCCACTTTCGTGTATAATGATAAAATCCCAATTCAAACCCCAACCGGTTCCAGATAAGTCTCTTCCTAAATATCCATTATTGAATTTATTTCCATATGTAACGGCACTTTGGTGTTCCATTCCTAAATAAGGCACTTCAATTAATTTATATCCGTCTTCATAGAAAGGATATTTCCCCAACCAGAATTCAAAACAATGTAACATTGATTTGGCCTGTTGAAATTGATTTTTTGCTCTTGATAAATGATCTGGAAGTACATAAAAATTCAAGGGTAAAATACCTGCTTCTCCCATTAATGTATCAGAAAAAGATACATATTTGGCAATGTTCATGGAGAGACTATAATTATTAATCGGATTCTTTACTTCCCAAACCCAGGTCTTTTGATGGGTATTAGGTAGATCAATCACTTTCGTTAATTGTCCGTTTGAAACATCCATTAATGTATCAGGAGTAGTAATCGAAATTCTGGCTCCCTGATCAGGCTCATCACTTTGATGATCTTTACATGGCCACCAAATGCTGGCACCCAAACCCTGACAACTCGTGCTTACAAAAGCATTTCCTAAACTATCCTTTGTCCAGGTTACTCCTCCATCCCAAGGTGGATTTTTGGCTTCTTGAGGAATGCCTTTATAATAAAGCCTGATTGTTTTTATTGCTCCAGTTTTTGCATTTTTTTGAAAATGAACCCAATACACATTACCTTCTCTTTCAAAGGTTAAATTAGTTTGGACTTTTGGTTGATAATCTATAGCACTATCTATTGCAAGAGGTTGTTGCAAATCAATTTGCATTGTATTGCCTTTCCCCAAAACCTGATAACTGATGTCTACAAAACCCTGGATAGTTTTATTACTAATGTTTGGAGTAACATGTAGGTCATAGAATTTAATATCCCACCAGGCCCTTTCTGCACCAACACTTCCTCTTAATGTGTCTGCTCTAGTAAATATTTTCTCTGCTTTTTGAGCATTTGAAACGGATATACAAAGGGCAACCAATAAACTAAGAATTAAGATTTTCATCGAATAAAGATAAGAACATCAATTAATCTAATAGGACACTAAAGATGGATTGATTAATGAGGCTTTAATTTATTTTTAAATACTTTTTCAAATTTTTCCAACTTTGGTTGTATCACAAAACGGCAGTATCCTTGATTTTGATTATCGTTATAATAATTTTGATGATAATTCTCTGCGGGATAAAAGTTTTTAAAGGGTTCGATAGTAGTAACAATTGGTCGAGGCCATGATCCTGACTTATCAAGTTCCATTTTATATTGTAAGGCTTTTGCCTTTTCTGTTTCTGTCTTATAGAAAATCACAGATCGATATTGCGGACCTTCATCATTGCCTTGTCTGTCCATTGTTGTAGGGTCATGTGTTTTCCAGAACACCTCTAAAAGTTCATCATAAGTGATTTGTTTAGGGTCATAAATAATCTGGCATAATTCAACGTGACCAGTCTTTTTATCACAAACTTCCTCATAACTGGGGTTTACTACATGGCCGCCACCATAACCACTCATTACTTTATAAACACCTTTTAGGCGTTGAAAATAGGCTTCAGTACACCAAAAACATCCTTCTCCAAAGGTTGCTGTATCAGTATGTATTCCTTTCGGGATGGATTCAGTATTCATTTTTGCTAAGGTTTTGGGTGTTTGTGAACAGCTGGTTAATGCTGTAATAATCAATAAGTTAAGTGCAATTAAGCTCTTTAAAATGTATTTCATAGTTACAATATACGAAACTGAAAAAATAGGATGATTAACAATAACATTTTTTTTACAATCATACGTGGCGAACTTTTTTTTATAGCATGTATACTAGAAAGCTTATTTTTACGTTCACGTCCGCCCCCAAAGTGTATGATATTACAATTAAGAAATAAAAAACAGGTCAATAATCACTTAGAAATCCTATTGATGATTGTGCCGGTCATTATTTTGATATTAGCAAATTTACTGATTAAATCTGCCCATTTAAATACGAGTTATACCAATACATATTTTTCATTTTCTTTTGGAAATGTTTCTATTTTCTCTTGGACAATGTTGATTATACCATTTATACTTCATTTATTTTTAAATCAACAACAAACAGGAAATAAGTCAATTGAGTTGTTTCATATTCTATTATCTATTGCTTTATTAATATCAGTTCAATTCACATACGAATTAAATATTTCAACAAACGCTTCTGAAAATGGTTCATTCTGGGGCCTGCCTTTTGAACGTCAGTGGATGGAAGCTACCTATTACACTTATTTTTTATTGGTGTCTCAATTAGTAGTACAGTTAATTTTCTGTATCTACGCCTTAATTCAGTTATTCCCCAAATAATTCAAATAATAATTTTGATAAAAGCATTCTAACGGATGCTTTTTTTATTAGAAGTAATCTCTAGTATTCTTTTAAAACCAGTTTGTTCTGACATACATTTGTGCCAATTTATATAGTTTAATATTCCATGCGTTTATATCCTGAGTCAGCCGCCGTTCAACTAGAATTTGATAAAGTAAAATCTTTATTGAAAGCACATTGTGCTACTGAATACGGAAAGATTAAAGCAGATGGCCTACGAATTCATACAAAGAAGGAGTATATCGAATTGGAATTGATGCAAACAAACGAATACAAGCAAATTGTTTTGCTGCAACAATATTTTCCCAATGACTTTTCTTTGAATTTATCAAAAGATATCAAACTTTTAGGTATCCCGGGTGCTTTATTGGGCGGCGAACAATGGATGCCAATAAGAAGACTTACAGAAAATACAGCTTCTATATTTAGATGGTTTGATAATGAACGAAGGCAGGCTTTTCCTGGTTTATCGAAAGTAATTGAAGGGACTTATTTTGAAAAAAAAATCATTGAAAATATTGATGAGATCCTGGATGAAAATGGAACAGTAAAAGACAATGCTTCTGAAGATCTTCAAAAGATCAGGATGAATTTATTCAGAAGAAGGAATGAGTTGAGACGCATGTTTGATAAGGTTATCAGCAAATTGGCTAAAGCTGGATATACTGCAGATATTGATGAAAGCTTTAGTAATGGCAGAAGGGTAGTAGCCGTATTTTCTGAACACAAACGTCAGATAAAAGGGATTCTACATGGTGAAAGTGATAGTAGAAAAACTGCTTTTATAGAACCAGAAGAAACCATCGAACTAAATAACGAAGTGTTTAATTTAGAACACGAAGAAACAAGAGAAGTCCATCGAATTCTGCGAGCACTAACAGCAAGAATGTCGGTTTATGCACCCTTATTGTCCAGTTATTTAGAGGTTGCAGGGGAGTACGATTTTATTCGTGGTAAAGCAAAATTGGCTTTAGATATGAATGGTCAATTACCCAATTTGGTTGATAAAGTGCATATCCATTTAATAGAAGCTTATCACCCATTATTATATCTGTATCATAAAACTTCAGGTAAAAAAACAATACCAGTTACTATTACATTGGATGATAAAAGTAGAATACTTGTTATAAGCGGACCAAATGCTGGCGGTAAAACTGTGACCATGAAAACCATTGGTCTTAATCAATTGATGTTGCAAAGTGGATTACTGGTACCTGTTAGCGCCATGTCAACAATGGGTATTTTCAAACAATTGTTTATTCATATTGGGGATACCCAAAGTATCGAATTTGAGTTGAGTACTTATTCTAGTCACCTTACTCATATGAAGTATTTCATTGAAATCGCAAATGGAAGAACTTTATTTTTTATTGATGAATTAGGAAGTGGTAGTGATCCAAGTCTAGGTGGTGCATTTGCTGAAGTTATTATGGAAGAACTTTGTAGAAGGCATTCATTTGGAGTTGTTACCACGCACTATCTGAATTTAAAAGTAATGGCTAATCATACCCCAGGTATCTTAAATGCGGCCATGCAATTTGATGAAGTAAATCTTCAACCCTTATACAAACTAGTGATTGGTAAGCCTGGCAGCTCCTATACTTTTGCTATTGCAGAAAGGATTGGTTTATCGCCGAAATTAATCTCAAGAGCCAGAGACTTGGTAGAAGAAGATCACTTTAAGTTAGATAAACTTTTGAATCGCACGGAACAAGATTTGCAGCATTTAGATAAAGAGAAAAAGCAACTGAATCGTTTATTGAAAGAAAACGAGCAATTGAAAAAAGAAATGCAGCATGTTCTTGAGAAAGAAAAACACCAACAACAAGTTGAATTACTGAAACATCAAAATAAAGTAGCCGAGGAACGTATTGCATATTTAAAAGATATGGAGCGTAAGCTGAAGCAAATAGTGTTGGATTGGAAGAAGTCGGAGAACAAAAATGAAGTTGTTAAAAACCTCCAGAATTTGTTATTCAAGCAAAAGGAAACAATTGTAGTGAATAAATTGGCAAAAAAAGTGGATTTAAAGTATAAAGAATTACATCTAAATATTGAAGTGGGCTCATTAGTGAAATCCAAAAAGAATTATCAGGTTGGTGAGGTAAAAGAGATTCGCGGAAAACGTGCTATTGTACAAATTGGGCAATTACCCATGAATGTGGATATCGCAGATTTGATTGTGGTGGAGAAAATTGAAGAGGTTTCAAAATAAGCCCTCTTTTAACCGATTAACCAGTTTTTGAATCATAATTATATTTATTTTTTTAGTTTCTTAATCCCCTGAAACTATTGATTCCATTGATTATTAGAACAATAATCACATCTGTTTTTAATCTATTTTTATAGTTTTTTTGGAATATCAATCCCACTGCTATTATTTTGCACCCGGAGAGTTGGCAGAGCGGTCGATTGCGGCAGTCTTGAAAACTGTTGACTGTAACAGGTCCTGGGGTTCGAATCCCTAACTCTCCGCACCTAAATTTAGTAAGAGCCTGTAAATCAAAAGTTTATAGGCTCTTTTGTTTTTTAAGGTAAATGCCTTCAAAATTGTTGTTTTTGACTTAATTGAAGCTTCACGATAAATGTAACTTTAAAATGGGCTTTAAATATGGAAGGCAAATCAATCATTTGATATTGTATTAAATAAAAAATAAATTACGCTATTCCATTTTGTATAAAATAAATAGAATGATTAAGCTTCTAATTTTGATTGAGTTGCTAACTTTTTCAAGTATTTCATACGGGCAGTCAACCGACGAATATTTCAAAAGCGGTCTTATTAAAGAAAAGAAGAATGACTATATAGGTGCAATAACAGATTTTACAAAAGCAATTAGTCTTCAACCTAAAAGCGCTGAAAATTATTACAATCGAGCAGTGTGTAAAGCCAAACTAGAAGATTTTATGGGCGCTATTTTGGATTATAATAAAGCTATTGAGCTCAATCCCAAAGATCCAAATGCTTACAATAACAGAGCAACAAGTAAAGGGCAATTAAAAGATTATAGTGGCGCCATTGCCGATTGTTCAAAAGCAATTGAACTAAGAGCCAATTACGATACTGCCTATTTCAATAGAGCAGTTAGTAAATATGATATCAAGGACTATAGAAGTGCGATTGATGATTATTCTAAAGCAATAACAATTAATCCCTCTGATCCAAGAGCATTTTACAATAGAGGTGTTTGTAAAGCTAAACTGGAAGATTATGAAGGAGCAATATCAGATTATACTTATGCAATCGTGCTGGATCCTAAAAATGCCAATGCTTTTAATAATAGAGCTACCAGTAAATACAAACTAAATGACTTCAAAGGATCCTTGCCAGATTTTAGTAAAGCAATAGAAATCAATCCCTATGAACCCATCTATTTTAATAATCGTGGAGATAGTAAAACTGAACTAGAAGATTTTAAGGGAGCTGTAAATGATTATGACAAGGCGATAGAACTGAATCCTAATGATGGCTTTTATTTTTATAATAGGGGTGTGTGTAAAGCCAAGCTAGAAGGTTATGCTGAAGCCATCTCTGATCTAACTAAAGCAATTGCACTAGACCCTAATTATGCAAAGTCCTATAATATCAGGGGTGTTTGCAAAGAATCGCTTAAAGATTATAGTGGAGCAATCACTGATTATACTAGAGCCATTGAGCTATCCCCAAACAATGGCGTTTATTATCACAATCGAGGAAATATTAAAATTAAGATTGGAGATAAGGCCAGTGGTTGTTCTGACTTGAATAAAGCCGGTTTATTGGGTGATACGGAAGCTTTCGAATTGATAAAAAAGTATTGCCAATAACTTAAAATTATATTGCCAAATATAGCTTGCGCTCATAAATACCCCTGGTAACAATTTCCCTTTCTTTTCTTTTTTAGATATCACTCTAATATTATTTTTTTATAAAATCACTTTTATATAAAGGTTATTCGGGTTTGCTGTTATATAATTCGTAACTTAAACATAACAATTAATTAATGCTTTGTTAACATAGAAGTAGTATTCATTAATAATCATTTTAAACTTTTATTATGAAGATGTTTAGAATATTTTTAATCGTTTTGCTAATTTCGATTTTCTCTCCCATTGTTAAAGGAAACTCGGATACAACCCGAATAGTAAACTTTAGTCAGGTTCCCAATATTGAATATTATGTGAGAATGGGTTTAGAGTTATTGCATATCAATACTATTAATGTGGTGATCCATAATTTAGATAAAGAGTTAAAGAAAACTTTTTCAAAAGGATATGAGCTTGAAGGCTATGTGAGTAAACTGGAGGGTGGTTATATAATTCATGTGGCTAAAGGGTTAACCAAAAAAGAATTAATCACAATGTTAAGCCATGAATTAATCCATATTAAACAGTATGAATCAAATGAATTGATTGTTTGCAAAGACACTATTATTTGGCAAGGGCATGATTTAACGGCACTTACCAATAGTGAATATGAATTTCGACCCTGGGAAGTAGATGCATTTAATAAAGAAGAAAGTATTCAGCATCAATTAAAAACTTACAAATAATAAAAAGCCCTTTAAAATAATTTAAAGGGCTTTTTATTAAAATCAGTTCATTAAAATTTTGGACTCACACCCATATTGAACAAAATAAAGGAATAGATATCGGCCATGGTTTCAATATTCTTTGCGGTATTACTAGCACCGTGACCAGAATTTGTATCAATTCTGATGAGTGTAGGATTTTTACTTCCGTTCATTTCTTGTAAAGTGGCAGCATATTTAAAACTATGAGCAGGAACCACTCTGTCGTCGTGATCTGCAGTGGTTATTAAAGTTGCAGGGTATTGAATACCTGCTTTGATATTATGTAAAGGTGAGTACTTATATTGCGATTCAAACTCTGCTTTATTATCACTTGTTCCATAGTCAGCAATCCAATTCCAACCAATCGTAAATTTTTGGAAACGCAACATGTCCATAACACCAACCTGTGCAATACAAACTTTAATTAGATCTGGCCTTTGATTCATTACAGCACCTACTAATAATCCACCGTTACTGCCACCTCGGATTGCTAAATAATTTTTAGAAGTATAATTTTTACTATTTAAATATTCTCCTGCTGCGATGAAATCATCAAATACATTTTGCTTTTTTAATTTCATTCCAGCTTCATGCCATTTTTCACCATATTCTGCACCACCACGAATATTGGCTAAAGCATAGACGCCACCTTGTTCTAACCAAGGTATTAAAGCGGCACTGAATGAAGGCGTAGAACTAATATTAAATCCACCATATCCATATAAAATGGTAGGGTTTTGACCATTTTTATTCAGACCATTTTTATAAACGATAAACATAGGTATCATCGTTTTATCCTTGCTGGGATAAAAAACTTGTTCTACTGTATAATCAGATGGATTAAAAGCCAGTATTGGTTTTTGAAAAACAGTACTGGTACCCGTAGCAATATCGTATTTGAAAATAGTAGAAGGGTAGTTAAATGTAGAGAAACTATAAAAAGTAAACTGATCGGTTTTTTCACCCCCAAATCCTCCTGCATTACCTAAAGAAGGAAGTTTTACTTCTGAGAGTAATTTCCCTTCAAAATCATAGGAATAAATTCTGCTGGTAACATCTTTCAGATAATTCGCAAACAATTTTCCACCAACACTAGATACACTAGTTAATGGTTCTGGTTTCTCGGGCAATATAGTTTTCCAGTTTGCTTTTTCTGGATGAAAAATAGATACTTTAATGAGTTTACCATTTTGTGCAGCATCATTTGTTTCAATATATAAATCGTTCCCAACATTTTCTACCACATTATAATTAAAATTACCTGGCTCTGCAACAATAGGTTTGAATGTTTTGTCGGCCGATTGATGATCACTAACCCATAATGCGTTACCATCTAATCCTTTTCCTCTATCAGAAATAACAAGAAAAGCGAATCGTTCATCATCGGAAGTAGATATAGTATGAAAGCGCTGAGGATTTTTGAGGTCTTCATATATTAATTGATCACTTGATTGTTTAGTTCCAACCTGATGAAACCAAACCTGATGATTTTCATTTTTAGTAGAAAGTTCTTTTCCTTTTGCAGTTGCAGGATAACGACTATAGTAGAATCCATTTCCTTGCCATGCAATTCCTGAAACTTTTACCCAACTGATGGTATCTATCAAATCATTTCCATTTTGCATATCTCTCACATAATATTCCTGCCAATCGCTACCTCCTTTAGAAATACCCCAAGCTGCATAGCGCCCTTCCTTATCTAAAACGAAGCCAACTAAACGTGTGGTACCTTCTTTAGTAAGTTTATTCGGATCTAAGACCAATTCCGGTTTGCCATCCAAACCTTTCTGACGATATAGTACCGACTGATTTTGGAGACCATCATTTTTATAAAAATAAAACCAATCCCCCTTTTTTTGAGGACTTGAAAACTTGGCGTAATTACTAAGTTCCTCAATACGTTTTTTAAACCCATCACGGTATGGAATCTTAGATAGATAATCGAATGTAACTGCATTTTGTGCCGTAACCCAGGCCTTTGTATCGGCACTATTATCATCCTCAAGCCATCTATAAGGATCCGCAACTTTCGTTCCGTGGTAATCGTCTATTTGATCTACTTTTTTAGTATTTGGATATTTCAACTGTGCTTGGATCATAGACATAGAAACTAATAAAATGACGAAACTGATTGATTTTTTCATATGTTATCTTTTACAATCACTCAAATTAAATAAATAATCCCAACCAAAATATCCTTTTCATGAAAGTTTGCAAAGTCTTAAATCATCTCCCAATAGTATTTGCGTGTTTTTCAATCATATTTTGAAAGACTATTAGGTTATACTATTTAATCAATTAATACAATTATCTGATTTGATTATAGTATATGATGTTTTAGTTCATGTATATACCTACTATGTGGTAGATAGTTGTGTTTAATAAAATATTCATTTGCCGAATAAATAATTAAACAAATAAAATGAAATCAAAAATTGTTGGCTTTTTAAGCCTGATTATTATCCTAAGTTCTTGCCAAAAAGCTATTGTGAATGAGCCATCGGCTTTCACGCTTTCTGAATTATCAAAGAGTTCTGTAGTTAGTTTAAATACTAGTCCCTCAAATGCATTTTACGATAATGCTTTAGGTCAAACACCAATTGATATTGTAACAAAAAATACAGTTAAGTATAAAGGAAATGATCCTGTTTTTCATTATGTTTCATTTGATGGTATCGTTTCTAATAACAAAACACACTATGCTGCTGATCCTTTCATTGAAATCCCGGTAGAACACGACGAGTATAATTTAAAAGTTAGTGTTCCAGCCGCTAATAAGGACAATTATATTACAATTAATGGTACTAAGTTTTATTTATTGCAGTTTCATTTTCATTGGTTGAGTGAACATACCATTGATGGTAAGGATGGTTTGATGGAAGTGCATTTTGTACATCAATCTGATGCTGGTCAATTATCAGTAATCGGTGTATTAATTCAAGGTGGAGAGAAAAATAAAAATCTTCAAAAGTTGTTTACTGTATCTCCACTTAATTTTGGAGATCTTAATGCAACTGTTGCTGCTTTTAACCCTTTAAATTTATTGCCAGAAAATCGTCAAGATTATTTTACTTATAGTGGTTCATTAACAACACCCGGTGGTGGATTAACTGTTACTCCTTATTTAACAGGATTAAAATGGTTTGTATTTAAAGCGCCAATTTATCTTTCTAATATTCAGTATAACCAATACAAATCAGTTTATCCTGAAGCTAACGCAAGACCCGTTCAAATGTTAGGTGCAAGAGTTGTATATCATCATATGGCAAATTAATCACTTGCTGATTCATATTGCAAAAGCCCTTTCTATTCAAAAAGAAAGGGCTTTTGTTTTTATATTTCTAATCAAAAAAATAGGTCTGAATTCTATGCTGGATCTTCACTATTACGAAATTGTGTTCATTATCTTTCGTAGTAAGGGATTTCATCATGTGAAACCGTTTCCTTTTGATGCCAATAGGCCGGAGTAACTATATGTCCATCCGGTGTTCTTAGCAATCTGCCAAATACAGCATTAATCGGATTGAACAACATATTTGTAACACCCATTGTAAAGGTTTCTGGAGCTTGTATTGCAGGAGCATCAACAACTTCACCCTCTGCAACAGGAACCGCTGGTGCAACTACTTTAGCTGCTGGAGAAGGAACCACCACCACTTTCAACGTATTATATTCCAATAAGGGTTTTAAAAATGCAACTCTTTCGGGACTTAGATTTTTTTCTACAATAATGCACTTAACACCATCTAGCTCTTCTAACAAATGATTTGAATTGATTGCCATAATTATGGATCTTAAATGAGTTAAAAATTACAAAGATTATAAATGGCATCGTAGATCCAACTTAGAAATCCTGTACTGATGATACCTAATAAACAAATAACCATTGCTAATCTAGGTAATGCAGGAACAATGATTTTCTGAATTGGATTTTCATTCTGATCCATGAAAATAGCTTTCACTATTCTTAAATAATAATAGAATGAAATGATCATATTCAATGCTGCAAATATGATCCACACATAATTTCCTCTTTCTGCACCCGACATGATCAGGAAAAACTTGCCAAAGAATCCGGCAGTAGGAGGTACACCTGCTAAAGAAAACAATGCTATCGCTAAAACCCAGGATAAGAATGGGTTTGTTTTATAAAATCCTTTAAAATCATCTACATTTTCTTTACCCGTTGTTGCTGAAACTAATGCCACAACACCAAATGCAGCTAGGTTAGAAAACAGATAGATCAATAGGAAATAGATCACTGAAGTCATTCCCATTTTTGATACACCTGAAAGACCCAGCAAAACAAAACCAACCTGCGCAATGGAAGAAAATGCAAGGAAACGTTTCATATTATTCTGCCTTATTGCAAATAGATTACCAATCAGGATGGTAAGTACACTCAATAAGAAAATCATGAAATACCATTGTGGTTCTAAATTTCTAAATACGGTAAACATTACCGTCATAAAAACAAAGAGAATAGCAGATTTAGAAATTACAGATAAATAAGCGGTAACTACAACCGGGGCTCCTTCATATACATCTGCTGTCCATAAATGGAAAGGCACCACAGACATTTTAAAACTAAAACCTCCAAGTATTAAGATGAATATAAAGATCTCCATCGGGCCACCATGAATTAAAGCGGCTATTTCTGAGAAAAACAAAGTTCCAGTAACACCATATAATAAGGAGATACCAAATAACATTAATGCGGAAGAAAAAGCAGAAGAAATAATCATTTTAAAAGCAGCTTCAGATGACTTTCTTTTTTCAAGATCAAAATTTGCCAAAGCTGCCAAAGGAATGGTTGACAATTCAAGACCCAGATAGAAAATCAATAAATTACCACTTGAAATCATAAAGAACATTCCCAACAATGTCGACAATAACAATATATAGAACTCTAATAAATGTTTATGTTCTTTTAACCATGGGTAAGCAATTAACGAAACCAGATACATACCAAGGTTTAAAATATCCTTCTGTAAAAAAATCAGGTCATTAGAAAAATACATCCCGTTAAATAAACTTCCAGGAAGGTTATAAAAGAACCCTGCAATCAGATTAAATAACAATAAAAAATTGATGGTATACAAAAGTGTTTCATTCTTCCATTCCTTAGATCCTACTTTTATAAAAAGCAGGATAAAAATAATGGCAATAATCAACCACTCAGATTTTAGTACTTGTAAATATTCGTTCAACATAATGTAAGTTTCAAATTTTCAAATGCAACTATTAATGATTAATCGCCACACCGAGTTTATTGATAATAATTTCTGTTCCTGGTTGTATTAAGTTGATCAGTAAAAAAGGTGCCATACCAACGATAATGATGCCACTGATCAAAACCAAAGCTGCCATTTTCTCATTCCAGCTTGCATCTGATAAATGTTCATAATGCGAATTAGTGATTGGCCCCATAATAGTTTTTCCAGCAGCTCTTAAAATATACACTGCAGTAACAACAATAGATGCACAGGCAAGAATGGTTGCCAATCTGTACAGTTGGTCAGTGTTTTGCCATGACCCCATAAAAATGGTCATTTCAGAAACGAACCCACTAAAACCTGGAAGGCCTAAAGAACTCAAACCAGCTATCACAAAAACAGTAGAAATAAAAGGCATGATTTTTAATAAGCCGCCCAATTGAGCTACCATCCGAGTATGTGTTCTACTATAAATCATTCCAATAGCTGCGAAGAAGAGGGCTGTCATTAAACCATGAGAAACCATTTGCATCACGGCACCAGTGATGGAAGTTTGTGTGAGCATACCTATACCAAGTAATACAAATCCACAATGGCTCACGGATGAATAGGCGTTGATATATTTTAAATCTGTTTGCATCATCGTAGCGAATGCTCCATATATGATGGCAATTGTAGCTAACAATATGATAACCCATGAATAAGCATGCGCAGCATCAGGCATTAAGAATGTTGCTACTCTTAAACATCCATATCCACCGAGTTTCATAGAAATTCCCGCTAAGAACATTGATGCAGCGGTGGGTGCTGATGCATGACCATCTGGTACCCATGTATGAAATGGAAATATCGCCGTAAAAATTCCAAACCCTATAAACGCAAAAGGAAAAAACATTTTCTGAATCTCGATAGGAATATTCATCTTGGATAACAAGAGTAAATCAAATGTATGTGCGCCAGTTGATGTATGAGAACTAAAATAAATTCCAAAAATACCCACCATAATTAAAGCAGATCCACCCATTAACATCAAAGCCAGTTTCATAGCACTATATTCTTTCTTTCCACTTCCCCAAATACCTATCAATAAGAATTTTGGAATTACGGCCACTTCTAAAAAGAAGAACATGGTGAAAATGTCTAATGAAATAAAGAAGCCATAAGCACCTAAACTTAAAAGAATCAATAAAAAGAAAAACTCTTTTGATAAAGTTTCCATACTCCAGGATACTAATATTCCAGCCACAACAATAAAACTGGTCAATAATATCATTGCTATAGAAATGCCATCTACTCCAATATGATATTGCAGATGTAGTGGTGCAAACCAATCCTGGATATATTCAAAAAGCATTTGCGATTTATTTCCCGAAGCACGTTCCGCATTATAGGTTAGCAATAATTTCACAGCTAGTACCAACTGAAGTAAAGCGCCAGCTAATGCTATACTGCGAATCTGTTTCAGGTTCTGCGCAAATAGAATTGCAAGCGCCGTGAACAGAGGAAATAATAAGAATAAAGTCAAGTTCATGTGTTATATTTTATTTCCACAGATAAATAAATGCAATAATTAATCCAGCGATACCTCCAAAGAAATATAATGCGTAATCCTGCACTTTGCCAGACTGAAAACCTTTGATGAGTTCTGATAAGCCAGCAGTTATTTTAGCCAGCAAATTCATAAAACCGTCAACAATATTTTTATCAAACCAAGCAGCTGGACGGCCGATCAGGTTGAATAATATTTTTTTAGTAATAAATAAATACACTTCATCAATATAGAATTTGCGAGAAGCGGCTTTATATAAACCACCCATCTGAATGGCAATTCTTTCTGGTAATTCATTGGCAGTTTTAAACAACCTGGTAGCCAATAAAATACCAGCTACTGCCAGTGATACTGGTAAAATAGAGAAGCTAATTGGAACGCTTGAATGAATGGCATTACCATCTGCAGTGATCCAGCTAGAAATGGGAACAAATCCTGCAACAACTGCTAAGACCGCTAAAAGTATTAATGGAATTTTCATTGTCCATGTACCTTCACCATGATGTCCATGATGCAAATCTGCAGGCTTACTCCAGAAGATAGAATAATATAATCGGAACATGTAAAATGCAGTGAGACCAGAAGTTAATAAAGCAATTGCATAAACCAGTTTGTTGGATTCAAACGAAGCCATCAATATTTCTTCCTTACTAAAAAAACCTGAGAAGGGAGGGATACCTGCAATTGCTAAACAAGCTATTAAGAAACTAATATGCGTGATCGGCATTAATTTTCTTAATCCACCCATATCTTTCATTTCGTTGCTATGTACCATATGTATTACAGCACCAGCACCAAGGAATAATAAGGATTTAAAGAAAGCGTGTGTAAATAAATGGAACATAGAACCCATATAACCAAGTCCGTCTTCACCGCTATATTTTGATACGCCTAGGGCAAACATCATATAACCAATTTGAGACATGGTTGAATAAGCTAGTACTCTTTTGATATCTGTTTGTGTACAAGCAATAACTGCTGCAAAAAATGCAGAGAATGCACCAGTATACATAACTACATGCAAGGCTGCCGGATCAGATAATGCAAAAACGGGGAATAATCTTGCTACTAAGAATACACCTGCAACAACCATGGTAGCTGCATGTATTAGTGCGGAAACAGGAGTTGGACCTTCCATTGCATCGGGTAACCAAATATGCAGCGGAAACATAGCAGATTTACCTGCACCTCCCATGAATACCAATAACAATCCCCATGTAAGTGCTGAAACTCCTAAGAAACTTGCTGCATTAATAGCATTTAAATAGGGTGACCCAGCTGTTGTTAATCTTTCAATTAAAATTCCAAAATTCAGAGTATGTGCATAGAACGATAAAACAAGAATACCTATTAAAAAACCAAGGTCAGCAAACCTGGTTACTATGAACGCTTTTTTAGAAGCAGCTACAGCACTTGGCTTTTCGAAATAAAAACCAATCAATAAGAAAGAAGATACACCCACTAATTCCCAAAACAAATAAATCTGGAAAATATTAGAGGATAAAACCAATCCCAACATAGAAAATGTAAATAATCCCAGAAAAGCATAATAAGTAGCGAAACGAGTTTCACCCTTCATATATCCTAAACTAAATAAATGTACCATGAGTGAAACAAAACTCACTACTACTAACATCATTACGGTAATAGGATCTATGAGAATGCCTAAATCAATAGAAACCCCAGGACTAAATTGGAGCCATGTAAAATTAACAACTTCGATTTTTTGAAAAACTCCATTGACTTTGCCACTTACAAAAAAATATTCGTAGGCAGTACTAAATGATAAAAGAGTAGAGGTTAATAATCCTAATGTACCAATGATGCCAGCTGAATTGCTGAAATATTTTCTTCCGAAAATACCCAGTACCAAAAAACAGGCTAGTGGAATAAGAGGAATTAAGACTATATAAATTGGATGACTCATGTTAACAGTTATTGTTAGAGATGAATTCTTTAATTGTTAGTATTTCATTTCAGAGGCATCTTCTACATCTATAGAATGGTGACTTCTGTATAAATTAATAATAATTGCAATTGCTACTGCTGCTTCTGCTGCGGCAATGGTAATAACAAAAATGGTAAAGAAAATACCATCTAACTTTTCAGGATAGAGGTACTTATTGAATGATACAAAATTGATGTTTACACTATTTAACATCAGCTCAACCGACATCAGCATTGTAATCATGTTTCTTCTTGTAAATAAGCCGTAAACTCCTATAAAAAATAGGCCGGAACTTAAAAAAAGAATATGGGTTAAAGGAATTTCACTCATGGTTGATTATTGAATAGAATTTTGAAAAGTAGTGGCGTCTTTGTCTTTCGACTTCATAGCTATCACAATACAACCGATCATGGCAGCTAATAATAACATACTGATTAATTCAAATGGCAATAGATAACCAAAGTTTTTAGTATCCAGCATTTGAGTTCCTATTTGATTCACATTTAAATTAAAAACTGTAGATGCATTAGGTTTAAAATTGTACAAACTAATAAGTCTTACTACAAAACCTGTTGCAAATAAAACAGCCAATGCAGAAAAGATACTTCTTGTTAAAACAGGCTTTGGCATTTCTTCGCCTGATTTAATAGTAAGAAATATGGAGAAAATAATGAGTACCACAATACCCCCTACATATACTATAATCTGAACTGCAGCTAAAAATTCTAACTGCATCCAGAAATACAAAGAGGCGATGCCAATTAAAGAAAACAATAACCAGATGGATGCTCGAAAAATTTTCCTGGTGGTAACAGCTAAAATACCTGTACCAAGTATAAAAGCTGCGATGATATAAAATATGATGGATGCTGCACTCATAATTTTTTATTTCTCTTTTATGAAATATTTTATTCTACACCTGCTTTTAATTTCGAATCAGGGTTGTTTAATCTTTTGGTTAATAGTCCGCGATTGAATACGCTATGTTCAAATGTATTTGCCATATTAATTGCAGCAGTTGGACATGCTTCAACACAAAGTCCACACATCGTGCATAACTCTAAATGGTATACAAACGTGTCGATTGCTTTCTTCTTTTTTCCTTCTGGACTGATATCGAATTTATTGATGATTTTAATAGTTCCGTTTGGACAAGCCAATTCGCATGCAGAACAACCCGTACAAGCGTGTTCATTATTCTCATCATGAGTCATCACCACTTCGCCTCTGAATCTTTCTGGAAGCACAAGAGTTTCCCTGTTATCAGGATACTCTTCTGTGATAATTTCTTTATGGTGCGTGAAATAATAACCAGTACGGTTCAAGCCCACCAGCAATGATTTTACCGCACTATACACTTCTTTTAAATAATCTACTATAAACATCTTACTGTTTTATTTCAAATTAAAAATGCCATCCTTTAATTGCTACCAATGTCATCACAATTAAATTCACCATACTTATAGGTAACAAATATTTCCACTCTAAATTCAATAATTGATCCACACGTAATCTTGGGAAAGTCCACCTAAACCACATGATCAAAAAGATCAGAAAAAATGTTTTTCCAAAAAACCAGATGAAGGAAGGAATATAGTCCATGATATGGTTGAAAGATTCCCAGTTGCCGATATGAAAAGGCATCCATCCACCCAAGAAAAGGGTAGCACCGATGGCGCATACGATAAATATATTTATGTATTCAGCTAAAAAGAATAAAGCGAATTTCATTCCAGAATATTCTGTGTGAAATCCGGCAGTTAATTCTGATTCTGCTTCTGATAAATCAAATGGCGCTCTATTGGTTTCTGCAGTTACTGCAATGATAAAAATTACAAAAGATATAATAGCAGGAATATGCGCTTTAAATATCCACCATCCGTTTTGTTGAGAAAGAACGATATCATTAATATTCAAACTACCAGTTAATACAATAATGGAAAGAACAGATAGTCCAACAGACAATTCATAACTCACCATTTGTGCTCCACTTCGCATGGCACCTAATAATGAATATTTGTTATTGCTAGCCCAGCCTGCCATTAAAATACCAATAACTGAAACAGAGGAGATAGCAGAAACATATAAAACACCAATATTGATATCCCAGATATGAAATCCTTTTGCAAATCCAATAGGAGCAAGCACCAACATTGCCACCATCATTACAATATATGGAGCAAGATTAAATAAGAATTTGTCTGCACCATCTGGGGTAAGTCCTTCTTTCATAATCAACTTAACCGTATCTGCGGCACTTTGAAATATCCCTTTCGGACCCACACGATTTGGCCCTAACCGAATTTGTATCCATGCTGCCACTTTTCGTTCCATGAGTACAAGAACTAATCCAAGTGCTGCAAATAATGCAATAGCTAATACACCTACAATTACAAATTCAAATAGTAGTGCTACTAAAGGGGGAAAGGTTTTAGTTAACCAATCCTGAACAAGTGTTGTTAAACTTTCTAAACTAAACATTTATTGATGTTGTCTTAAGTAACAAAATAGCTTTTACTAACGGTCAATATCCGGGATCACTAAATCCAATGTTCCCATTGATGCAATTAGATCCCCGATTTTTCCTCCTCTTGTGATATGATCTAAACAAGAAAGATTTGAAAATCCTGGTGATCTAAATTTAATTCTGTAAGGGGTTGTTCCTCCTTCACTAACAATATAAACACCTAATTCTCCACGAGCAGTCTCTACACGCTGATAAAATTCTCCCTTTGGTAATTTTAATACTGCTTTGGTTTTTGCTTGAAAATCACCTTCAGGAATATTATCGATTAATTGCTCAATGATTTTGATTGACTCATTCATTTCACGCAGACGCACCATATAACGTGCAAATGAATCTCCCTCTGTTTCTAATACTTCTTGAAAATCTAATTGATTGTATATTTCGTAAGGATAGAGTTTACGAACATCGCAGGATACACCACTACCGCGGGCTGCAGGACCAGTTACCCCGTAAGAGATAGCTGCTTCTTTTGATAGATACCCAACACCTTTCATACGATTCTGGAAAATGATATTTCCCGTTACTACCTCATCGTATTCGTGAATTTTTTGTTTATATAATTTCAAAAAGTTTTTAACCCTTGTTTGAAAATTTGGATGTAAATCAATCATCACACCACCGGGAACCATATAATTCATAGTAAGTCTTGCACCGCAAGTTTCTTCCATAATATCATTAATAGTTTCACGCTCTCTGAATGCATAGAAGAATGGAGTGAAAGCTCCTAAGTCCATTGCCATAGCCCCCCACCATAATTCATGTGACGCGATTCGGGTTAACTCATCCATTAATACTCTAATCACTTGTGCTCTTGCAGGAATTTCAACACCCAATCCTTTTTCAACTGTAAGTGCACATGCGTGGTTATTGATATGCGCAGATAGATAATCCATCCTACTTGTGGTATAAATAAATTGCCTATAAGTAAGACTCTCACACATTTTTTCAATAGAACGATGTATATAACCCAAATGGGGTTCTACTTTCTTAATGGTTTCTCCATTCAATGTAATTACTAAGTGCAATACACCATGTGTTGCCGGATGTTGTGGACCTACATTGATGATTAAATCTCCTTCTGCTGTTTTGCCTATTTCTTCAACCATTTTTGTTGATTTGTTTTTTAAAGCCGCTGTGCTTATGATTGTCTCAACTTTATTAAGCTATAGTTTGATCATATTAATTGGATCTTCATAATCCTTTCTTAAAGGATATCCAACCCAATCATCAGTTAATAGAAGTCTTCTTAAATCGGGATGTTCTAAAAAGATCACACCAAATAAATCATACACTTCTCTTTCAAATAATTCAGCCCCGCGCCATATATCAGAAACCGTAAGTATCTCAGGTTTTTCTCTGTCTAATTTCACTTTCACAACAATATTATCCAGGGTTGTAGTTGATCTAAGATGATAAACCATTGTAAAATGTGTTTTCCAATCAACACAGGTTAGGCAGAATAAAAAATTAAAAGGGAAAGTTTCGCAATTCCTTAATTTTTGAGCAGCATCTTTCCAATCAGCTGCTTCAATACCAATATTCAACCATTCACCACCTTCCTCAAAGCTGGCATTTGGAAGCAATTCACTGATGATGGTTTTTATATCCTCGTTTGACATATTATAGAGTCAATTTTTAATAAATATTTTTAAAGACCTTGCTTCATTTGTTCTCTTGTCATCCCCATTTTGATCTTGTCTTGTAATGTGATCAATGCATGAATCAATGCTTCAGGTCTTGGAGGGCAGCCAGGGATATAAACATCCACAGGAATAATATGATCTGCACCTTTAACAACAGAATAGGTATTATAGAAAAAAGGACCTCCGCTAATAGCGCAAGCCCCCATGGCAATAACATATTTCGGATCAGCCATCTGATCATACAATCTTTTCAGTACCGGTGCCATTTTATTAACAATGGTACCAGCAATAATAATTACATCTGCCTGCCTGGGTGTAGCCCGAGCAACCTCAAATCCAAATCTTGAAAAGTCGTATTTGGGGCCAGCAACCTGCATATACTCAATACCGCAACAACTGGTTGCAAAGGTTAAAGGCCATAAAGAATTCGATCTGGCCCAATTAACAAGATCATCAATTTTTGATAGAACAATACCGCCACCGGGTACTTCTTGGATCTGACCTGGAAATTCGTTTATTAAAGTATTTTCTGTAGAACTCATAAAAATAAATAGCGCTTTTGAATGATTTATGTTGAATTAAATCCACTTTAATGCACCCTTTTTGTGTGCATATAAGAATCCCATGAATAAAATAAAAATAAAAACAATGATTTCGAAAAGTGCAGTTATACCAACCTGTTTCACAACAACTGCCCATGGATACATGAATACTAACTCTACATCGAAGATTAAGAAAATCAAAGCAAAAAGATAATAGCCAACATTAAACTGACTCCAGGATGAACCAACTGTAGGAATACCACATTCATATGCTTGCCCCTTTTGTGGATTTTTAGAACCTTTCACGAAAATTTTTGCAATTGCAATACCTCCTGCAGAAAAAGCAATAGCGGCGGCAATCAAAACGAGTAAATAAGCAGCTCCCATAGGTGTTTTTTAGAAGGCATGAAGTTAGTGCAATGAAGATAGTCTAAACATTGATTTTACGCACATGCGGATATGATTTTTATCATGTTATTTTTAACTTTTATCTGAAATTTGTATTAAGTTTATTTTTAATTAATAATACAAATTATTTTAATATTATAATGAAACCTTTATTAAGATTCTTCTGTTATACTACCTTTGAACCAAACCCACAGATTTGAAACAACTTGCAACCATTAATCCCTTTTTCTGGAGATATCGAAACCGTTTTTTCATAGGCATCATTTTTGTTATCGGAGCCAACTATTTTGCAGTATTAGCGCCTCAGATTACTGGCTTTGTGGTAAATCAAGTACAACTTCATTTGCCAGGAGCCAAGCCAGTAATGAGTAAACCAGTGCAGGATTGGCTAGTTGCAGGATTTATCCATTGGGTAGAAAATAACAATTTCAGTTTTGGCTCACTGGTTGCCTTTTCTAGTCTTACCATTCTTTTATTTGCTATCATTCGTGGTATCCTCATGTTTTTTATGCGCCAAACAATCATTGTAATGAGCAGGCATATTGAATTTGATCAAAAAAATGCCATTTTCAAACATTACCAACAATTAGATACTAATTTCTATAAAACCAATAGTACGGGTGATTTAATGAATCGAATGTCGGAAGATGTAAGCAGGGTAAGAATGTATACAGGGCCAGCAGTTATGTATTTAATAAATCTTGTTGCTCTTATAGGGTTTAGTGTAGTAAGCATGCTAAGGAAAGATGTGATGCTCACATTATATGTATTGGCTCCTTTACCCATTCTTGCAATTACCATTTATTTAGTAAACAGTATCATCAATAAGAAAAGTGAAAGAATTCAGTCATTATTGTCGGACTTAACTTCCAATGCTCAAGAATCATATTCAGGAATTCGGGTAATCAAATCTTTTGTACAGGAAAAAGCCATGCTTGGTTTTTTCAAACAAAATAGTGAAGCATATCGCGAACAAGCTGTAGGACTAGCCAAAGTAGAATCCATCTATTTTCCAAGTATGGCATTGATGATTGGGTTGAGTACATTATTTACTATTTGCATAGGCGGTATACAAGCCATACATGATACAAGTAAACTTGGTTTGATTGTTGAATTTGTGATCTATATTAATATGCTTACTTTCCCGGTAAGTGCTATTGGATGGACAGCAAGCATGATTCAGAGAGCTGCTGCATCACAAAAAAGGATTAATGAATTCCTTCAATCTACTCCTACAATTCAAAACAGTTCAAATGCCTCTATTCAGCCAATAACAGGATCCATTGAATTTCAAAAAGTTAATTTCACCTATCCTCATACCGGAATAAAAGCCATTCAAAACTTAGATTTAAAAATCGAAAAAGGGCAGAAGGTTTTAGTATTAGGACGAACAGGCAGTGGCAAATCAACACTAGCACAATTGTTATTGAGATTCTATGACCCTCAAGAAGGTGCAGTAAAAATCGGAGGAAAAAATCTTCTGGAAATTGATACAAAAGTTTTGAGAGAACAAATTAGTTATGTACAACAGGATGTTTTTCTATTTAGCGATACCGTAGCCAACAATATAAGTTTTGGATTATCTGAGATTGCATCTCAAGAAAAAATCGAAAAAGCTGCCCAATTCTCCAATGTACATCAAGAAATTTTGGGCTTTGAAAATGGCTATCAAACTATGATAGGGGAGCGCGGTGTTACATTGAGTGGGGGACAAAAGCAAAGAATTTCAATAGCTAGGGCTTTGATTAAAGATCCGGAAATTATAGTTTTTGATGATTGTCTTAGTGCAGTGGATGCCAAAACAGAGTACCGAATTTTATCCAACCTTTATACCTATTTAAAAGATAAGACAGCAATTATTATTACACACAGGATATTCTCAACTTTCAGATTTGATAAGATTATTGTACTTGAAAATGGATCTATCATTGAAATGGGCGATCACGAAGCGCTCATGATTAAAAATGGATATTATGCAGAATTATTCAGATTACAACTAACAGAACAGGAAAAAGTATTAGAAGAAAGCAATACAGAAAATTAATTAGAGAGTTAAGATTATTCAAAATTTTGGTAATTCTGAAACAATCCTATATTTGTGCCGCTTAAATGATTCTACAACAAAAATCAAATTAACTGTGTCGTACGAGAACAACGAGAATAACGAGAAGAAAATGGACAGCGTTTATAGTAAACGCATCAGAGCTGGAAAAAGAAGGACTTATTTTTTTGATGTAAGGGCTACCAGAGGAAATGATTACTATCTAACAATTACTGAAAGCCGTAAAAGGTTTGACAATAATGGATATGATAGACATAAAATTTTCTTATATAAAGAAGATTTCAACAAATTCATTAAAGCATTGGGAGAATCTATCGATTATGTAAAGACAGATTTAATGCCTGATTTTGATTTTGATGCATTTAATCATGAATATCCTGAAGGTGAAGAAGGCTATGTTGAAAATGAAAATGTAGAACAAAATCATACTGCTACAATAGTTGCTGAAGAAAAACCAGTTGAAGTAATTGCTGAAGAACCCGCTAAACCTGTTGCAGAAGATCAAACAGATAATTTCATTAATCCAACTGCTACTGAAGAAGTAGATAAGTGGTAGGGTTAAATAACTTTATAAAAAAAGGCCGTTCAGATTGCTCTGGACGGCCTTTTTTATATCTTTTTGAGCATCCAGATTCCACAACCATCATGCCCGGTATTACCCATGGGGCCTTTTAAATATTCAAAGCCAAACTTTTCATATACCTGAATAGCCTTTTTTAATTCAGGCATAGTTTCAAGATACATTTGGGTAAAGCCATTCGATTTGGCTTCAGACATACAATGTGCAATCATTTGTTGACCCAATCCTTTTCCCCTTGAGGATTTTGATAAATACATTTTTACTAATTCACAGGTATTTTCATCTAACCCATCCGAATGAAAATAACCAGCTCCTCCAATGATCAATCCATCTTCTTCAGCAATATAATAGGCACACCTTTGATGATTCTGAAATAGTTCGTATAAATGATCTGTAGTATTATCATAATAAACAGTTCCCGGTTTATTGGCACCAAACTCTTCTAATGATGCTCTAATAATAAAGGCAATAGCAGCATTGTCTAAAAGATGAATTGGTCGAATAGTTACAGCCACTCTATTTTGATTTACGTAATTCTTTGAATGAATTGATAAGACCATTGGTAGAGCTATCATGCCCAACCACTTTATTTTCATTTTCTAACTCTGGAAGAATTTTATTTGCCAGTTGCTTACCTAATTCAACTCCCCATTGATCAAAACTGAAAATATTCCATAATACTCCTTGAATAAATATCTTGTGTTCATACAAGGCTATTAAAGTACCAAGAGAATAGGGAGTAATTTCTTTTACTAATATTGAATTCGTTGGTTTGTTCCCAGAGAATACTTTAAAAGGGGTAAGTTTTTTTATTTCATCTTCCGACCTTCCCGCTTTCATTAATTCAACTTTTACTTCGTTCTCAGATTTTCCATTCATCAAAGCTTCTGTTTGTGCAAAAAAGTTCGACATCAATTTCACATGATGGTCACCAATTGGGTTATGACTTATTGCGGGAGCAATAAAATCACATGGTATTAACATGGTTCCCTGATGAATTAATTGATAAAAAGCGTGCTGTCCATTTGTACCGGGTTCGCCCCAGATAACAGGCCCCGTTGCATAATTTACCGGGTTCCCGTTTCTATCAACACTCTTTCCATTACTTTCCATATTTCCCTGTTGGAAATAAGCTGCAAATCGATGCATGTATTGGTCATACGGCAAAATGGCTTCGCTTTGTGCACCCATAAAATTGGTATACCAAACTCCAATTAATGCCATTAATACAGGAATATTCTTATTCAGTGGTGCGGTCTGTAAATGTTTGTCGGCTGTTTCAGCACCTTTTAATAATAGTATAAAATTATCATATCCAATAGTTAATGCAATAGATAAACCAATAGCACTCCATAAAGAATATCTGCCACCAACCCAATCCCAAAACTCGAACATATTTGCTTTATCAATTCCAAAATCTGTTACAGCCTTTTCATTTGTGCTGAGTGCTGCAAAGTGTTTGGCGATATCTGACTCAGTAGCACCCGATGCTAAGAACCAAGACCTTGCTGTATGTGCATTGGTCATTGTTTCTTGTGTGGTAAAAGTCTTAGAAGCTATTAAGAATAAAGTTTCTTCAGGATTTACTTTTTTCAGTGTTTCTGCAATATGAGTTCCATCAACATTACTTACAAAAAAAGTTTCAAAACCCTTCATCCAATAAGGCTTAAGCGCTTCAGTAACCATTACAGGACCAAGATCACTTCCTCCAATTCCAATGTTTACGATATAACGTATTGGTTTTCCTGTAAAGCCCTTCCAGTTGCCACTGTGAATAGTTTCACAAAAGGTTTTCATTTGAGATAATACCCTATGAATACCCGGCATAATATCTTCACCATCTACTTTAATAGGGTGACCAGAAAAATTTCTCAAAGCAGTATGTAATACAGATCTGCCTTCGGTTTCATTAATTTTTTCACCATGACATAAAGACTTGATGGCATCTTTAAGTTTACAATCCTCAGCCAATTCCAACAATAACTTTAAAGTCTTTTCATTCACAATGTTTTTGGAATAATCGAAAAGAATATCTTCCAGATGTAATGAAAATTTTTGAAATCGATCTTCATCAGCAGCAAAAAAATCGCGCATATGTTTGCGATTCATTTCTTCTTCAAAATGCTTTTTTAATAAAAACCAAGCTTGTGTAGTGGTAGGATTCGTTCTAGGTAACATATCTATTCTATTTCTATTTGGATAATGGATGTATCAAATTCTTTAAAGCGATTTAATAATATCGATAGTTTGCTGCACCTGACTAGGTGTTACATCTAAGTGTAAAACAAATCGAATTTGACTAGGGGAGATTGCGATTGTAAAGATACCTTTTTCTTTTAAAATTGATGAAAGGATGGTAGCTGTGTATTTTCCTTTTACTTCAAAAATCAAAATATTTGTTTCTACAGCTAATATTTCACCTACAAAATCTTTATTCTTTAAAGCCTCTTCAATCAGTTTAGCATGGATATGGTCTTCAACTAAACGATCAACATGATGGTTTAAAGCATAAATACCTGCAGCAGCAAGAAACCCGGCTTGGCGCATTCCGCCACCAAATAACTTTCTAACACGCTTTGCTTTTTTGATAAAATCAGTCTTTCCTATTAAAAGGGATCCTACAGGTGCACCTAAACCTTTACTCAAACAAATTGAAATAGAATCAAATATTTCTCCATATTGTATTGCCGTTTCTTTTTTGGCAACCAATGCGTTGAATATTCTGGCTCCATCTAAATGCAATCCTAATCCAAATGTTGAACAAACATTTCTAATTGATTGAATGTCATTAAAATTGTAGCAGCTTCCACCGCCTCTATTTGCTGTATTCTCTAATGAAACTAATCGACTAATGGGTTTATGAATATCTTCTGGATTAATGGCGCTTTTCACCATTTCTCCCGTGATTCTGCCTCTATCACCCTGTAATAAACGAACTGAAGAACCGGAATTAGCTGCAATCCCACCACCTTCGTATATATATACATGCGACATGATATCACAAATCACTTCATCTCCGGGTTGTGTATGGCATTTGATGGCAATTTGATTCGTCATGGTGCCACTGGGACAAAAAATAGCAGATTCCATCCCAAAAATGGAAGCGGATAGGGCTTCTAATTCATTTACCGAAGGATCTTCACCAAATACATCATCTCCGATTTTGGCTTGCATCATAGCTTCGCGCATCAATTGGGTTGGCTGGGTTACCGTATCAGACCGAAAATCAATCATAGGCGACGAAGATAAAACGAAATCATCCTTTTTGAGGTACATGATTCATCTAAATTTATCCTCATTTATGGTATTGTATAGATGAATTTTGCCCATTTTATGAACTTTTTCCACAAATACTACCATTTAACAATGCTTTTTCATACTTTTGCAGGCTCTGAAAAAGGCTGTTTTATATGTTTCCCCAATTCTCAATGGTTAAACAATTACAGACTTTTCTGCGTTTTATATTAATTAAGCTAATTACAAACTATGAGGCAGCTCAAAATTGCTACCCAGATTACCAACCGCGATTCTCAGGCAGTTGAAAAGTATCTACAGGAAATTTCTAAAATTCCGATGATCAATCCTGAAGAAGAGACCAATTTGGCTCAGAAAATCAAGATGGGAGATCAAAGGGCTTTAGACAAATTGGTTCAAGCAAATTTGCGATTTGTGGTTTCTGTGGCTAAGCAATACCAGCACCAGGGTCTTTCTTTGAGCGATTTGATCAACGAAGGAAATCTTGGTTTAATTAAAGCTGCACAAAGATTTGATGAGACCAAAGGTTTCAAATTCATTTCTTATGCGGTTTGGTGGATTCGTCAGTCAATCCTACAGGCTTTAGCTGAACAGGGTAGATTGGTTCGTTTGCCGCAGAATAAAATTGGCACCTATAATAAAGCCAATAAAGCATACATGGCTTTTGAACAAGAACATGAGCGTGAACCTTCAACTGAAGAGCTAGCTGAGATTCTTGAAATGAGCGAAACTGAAATCAATAACATTTTCCAATCAAATACGAGACACACTTCTTTAGATGCTCCGGTTCACGAAGCAGAAGATGTTGCAATGGGCGATTTGTTAGAAGGTAGTGATGATACAGATGAAGATGTAATGAAAGATTCACTGAGAGAAGAAATTCGCAGAGTGTTGAAATCTCTTAGTCCTCGTGAAGCTGAAATTGTGAATGCTTATTTTGGTCTTGATGGCGAAAATGGAGTTACCATTGAACAAATTGGTATGAAATATGATCTTACTAAAGAGCGTATTCGTCAAATTAAAGAAAGAGCTATTAAGCGTCTTCAAAAAGCTCGTTATAGTAATGCATTAAAAGCATATCTAGGATAAGCTTCTACATAAAGAATAATAATTAAACCCCTCTATTTATTGGAGGGGTTTTGTTTTATCAGATAACAAACAATTCACAATTCTTATTGTTTTAGGATTATAACTTTGTATGATGAAAAGATATGTTTTAAGTTGTATTGTTTTGCTGACAATATTGTCATGTGAAAAGACGATCAATATTAAAACGGATATCACTGCAGCAAAACTAGTAGTTGATGCAGAAATCGAAAACGATTTGCCCCCAACTGTAGTACTCTCTTCTTCAATAGGATATTACGCCACTATCGATTCAACAATCATTACCAATAGTTTCATTCATAATGCAATCGTAACTATTTCTGATGGTAGCAAAACGCATCAATTAAAAGAATATAAATTACCTGCTGCCAGTGGTTTTTTTTATTACTATAGTAGCGATCCTTCCGCCCCAACTACTTATATGAAAGGTGCTTTTGGTAAACAATATCAATTAAAAATAACCTACCAAAATCAGGTCTATAGTGCATCAACAGGGATCCCTGAATTGACTAAAAAAATTGATTCTATCTGGTGGAAACCATTGAGTAATTTTCCCGACTCTCCTCAAGTGGTAGTGATGACGAAAGTAACAGACCCACCGGGGCTTGGTAATTATATACGGTACTTTACTAAACAAAATTCAGCTCCATTCTTTCCTGGATTTAATAGTGTTTTTGATGATCAGATTGTAGATGGCAAAACCTATTCCATTCAAATTGATAGAGGAGTAGACAGAAATCAAAAAATTGATAGAGCCAATTATGGTTATTTTTTGAAAGGGGATACTGCTACCATTAAACTTTGCAATATCAACCGAGCAACATACGAATTTTGGCGTACCTGGGAATATGCATTCCAATCAGTTGGAAATCCTTTTTCATCACCAGGAAAAGTTATAGGCAATATCGATAATGGTGCTCTTGGATCATTTTGTGGCTACGCAGCCCAATATAAAGCATTGATTATCCCCAAATAAGTCGAATTTGTGTACAAAGAATATCTCTATATGGGTAAGGGATTTTAATTTTGACCGTCTTAAATAAAAAAAATGTCAAACGAAGCAATTGAAAAGGTACATGTACTAATTATAGGATCTGGACCAGCAGGTTATACTGCAGCAATCTATGCTGCAAGAGCAAATATGAAACCTGTACTTTATCAAGGTATACAACCGGGTGGGCAGCTAACAATTACCACAGAAGTGGAAAACTATCCAGGTTATCCTGATGGTATTCAAGGACCTGAAATGATGATCCATTTCGAAAAACAAGCACTGCGTATGGGTGCTGATATACGGTATGGGTTAGCTACAAAAGTTGATTTCAGTCAGCGTCCACTTAGAGTTGAGATTGATGAAGAAAAATGGATTGAAGCAGACTCTGTCATTATTAGTACCGGTGCTTCAGCTAAATGGTTAGGTCTGGAAAGTGAACAACGATTAAATGGTTTCGGAGTTAGTGCCTGTGCCGTTTGTGATGGATTCTTTTTTAAAGGAAAAGAAGTAGCTATAGTTGGAGCCGGAGATACTGCAGCTGAAGAAGCATTATATCTATCAAAACTTTGCTCTACAGTACATATGGTAGTTCGAAGAGACCAGATGAGAGCCAGTAAAATAATGCAGGATCGGGTTTTAAATGCACCTAATATTAAAGTGTATTGGAATAGTGTTACAGATGAAATTTTAGGAGAACACAAAGTTGAAGCTGTTCGTTTACACAATACATCTACTAACATAAAACAGGATATACCAATAAGTGGATTCTTTGTGGCAATTGGTCATGAACCCAACAGTGGAATTTTTAAAGAATTTATTGATATGGATGAAACAGGGTATATAAAAACTATTCCAGGTACATCTAAAACAAACATTCCAGGCGTATTTGCTTCTGGTGACGTACAAGATAAAAACTATCGTCAAGCAGTTACAGCAGCAGGAAGTGGATGTATGGCTGCATTGGATGCGGAACGATACCTTACTTCTGAAGGATTAGCATAAGTATTTAATAATAATTAAATTAGGGCGATGGCTTATAGCTGATCGCCTTTATTTTTGTAATATGATTCAAATACATTTAGAACAATTACAGTTTTATGCGTATCACGGTCTTTTTCAGGAAGAACGATTAATTGGGAATGATTTTATTATTGATATAAAACTGGATTATCTACCTAATAAAAAAATCATTCATTCTATTGATGAAACCATAGATTATTCAAAAGTTTATGAAATGATCGCTCTAAGAATGAAAACTCCAACTGAATTATTAGAGACTATTGCCACAGAATTTTGTTATCAATTAATGGGAACATACGAATCTGTTCAATCAATTCAATTCAGTATTAAAAAACTACATCCGCCAATCCATCAATTCATAGGAAATGTTGGCGTCTCTTTTCAATTAAATAGGACAGAATTATAAACTTGTTTTTATGAAATGGTTATTGATTTTTTTTCTTCTCTCATTTAGTTATCTGGCATCTGCACAGGATGTTACTACCTTATTAAAAGAAGCAGATAATTTTGAACGCCAGATCAAAGAGCCAGAAGCACTGGAAAAATATAAATCAGTAATTGAAATTGATCCCACGAATTTAAAAGCGCTGATTAAAGCTTCAGAATTGAATGCCTCAATTGGAGGTAGACAAAATGATAAAAACACCAAGCGACTCTATTTTGAAACTTCTTTCGCTTTTGCAAAAAAAGCTTTTGATACGAATCCAAATAATGCGGATGCAAACTATGTAATGGGAATGGCAGCGGGTAAAATGACTGATGTTGAATCTGAAAACAAAAAAATTGTAGCATTTGTAAAAGATGCAAAATCTTATAATGAAAAAGCAATTGCGCTTAATCCCAGACATGCCAAAGCCACTTATAGTATTGGTAAATGGAATTATGAAATGGTGAACCTCTCAGGTATTAAAAAGATTGCTGTTAAATTATTTTACGGAGGCTTACCTAATGGTGATCTTGATTCTGCAATTGTATATTTTGAAAAGTGTAGAATTTTGGATCCTTATTTTGCTTTAAATTATTTAGACCTAGCAAAGGCTTATCGCGATAATCATCGTCCAACTCAAGCCATTGAAATTTTAAATAAACTTGTTAAATTACCAATCAGAACAGGTGATGATGTGGCCATCAAAGCCGAAGGAGCGAAAATGTTAAACGATATTCAATAATCGATTACTTATAAAAAATAAAATATGGACTTGCAAGAATTATTTCAACAAGCAGTATTAAATAGTAAAACATTATCAGAAAAGCCCGATAATGAAACACTTTTAAAATTGTACTCTCTTTACAAACAAGGCACAGAAGGGGATACACAAGAATCTGGCCCTGCTAACGCATTTGATTTTGTAGCAAAATTTAAACATGAAGCTTGGGCAAAATTAGCTGGTACCAGTAAAGAGGAAGCTATGCAACTTTATGTTGATTTAGTTACTCAACTGAAAGGGTAACTTTTTAAATTTTAATTTTTTTCCACTTTCCACTTTGCATATACCAGAAAGAAGGAATTAAAATAGTGGTCCAATAAATCCATTCACTTCCCCAACCCCAAGTGATGGGTAATTGCATTTTCTCCATCGTAGTATAGACATATATGCAATAAAAGATGATGGCAATGAATTCTGTAGCTAGGTTCATGGAAGAGTTTCCTGATCCTGTTACAGCATTCATCCATACTACTGAAATAGACATTAAAACCAATGCGCAGGAAACAACCCTCAATACCGGAATGCCAGATTGAATAAAATCCTCACCCTGACCATACACCGATAAGAATGCATGTGGATATAAGTTTAGAATCAAACATACCAGGCTTGCAAATCCAACACTCCAATACATGATTTTTTTAATCAAAGGCATTACTAATTCCTGTTTATTCTGACCAATTACATTACTCACCATGGTATTTGCAGTGGCAGCAAAAGCCCAGGTAAAGCACCCAAAAAAACCAAACATATTTCGCATCGTATTGGAAACCGCTAAATCTCTGGCGCCATGGTGTTCAATTAAAATATAAAAGAATTCCCAACTAATGATACTGATAGCATGTTGGGCGATTAAAGGTGCTGACTGAATAATAATTAACTTACTATTGGTTCTTTCAAACTTCCAACTTTTAAAAAGGTTTAGTTGTTTGCTTATTCCTTTGTATCGAAGCACCATAAACAAAACTACCAAGCCAGCCACTTCCGAAATAATAGAGGCAATTGCTGCCCCATTAAAACCCATCTGTGGTAATCCCAGCTTTCCATAAATCAAAGTATAATCAAAAAATACATTCACAACGGCTTCAGTTGTTGTTCCTAATATCAAATATCTGGTTTGATTCGTACCTACCAGTAAGGCATTTCTCATTTGATAAACATATAAAAAGGGAAGTCCGAGTATTCTTATATTCAGGAATCGTACCGCTATGGCTACCCGTTCTGGATCATGTAAAGAGAATTTCAAAATGATGGGAGCTACAAACCAGGTAAATAAGATCCCCAAAGCGGCAAAACCAAACGATATATAAATGCCTTGTGTAAATAAACGTCCAATTTCGTCAATTCTGTTTTCTCCTGCTCTTCTAGATATTAAAGCTTGCAGTCCATTATTTAAACCATGCCCTACAACAGCAAAAATCAGGTAGTATACACCTGTTATCCCGGCTATTCCTAATGCTTCCTGACCTAAACCACCCAAGAATATGTTATTCGTAATGAAATTCAATTGGGGAACCATGATAGCAAGACTTATAGGTAATGCGATCTTTAATATCTGCTGATGGGAGGTTGTTACCTGTAAATTGATAGTAGGAGATGAGTTGCTCATAAAGTTCTGCAAAGTAACAATTTTAATATCTGAACAAATCGCTTTCCATGCATGGCTGATTTTTTATATCATTGCATAGGAAATTTTTAGTTTATGGTCCACAAGTTGATAGGATTTTACGGTGACCGACCCGGGTTTACCCCCAAAAGAACAGATCAGTTGGCAATTGAAATAGGTAGCCATCAGGTAACTTGTCTTGTAAAGAACTCTTCTACAGGCGAAATTGACGCTATTGAATTGTTTCAAGTGGAACAACAAAATACAGATTGGAGTGATATTTTATTTGAAGTAAAACAGAATTCTAAAATATTAGGTCCAGCATATTCCGATTGTTTTGTGTTTTTTAATTTTGAAGAGGCGTTGGTTTTACCAATGTCAGAAATGAGCGCTTCAGCATCAGCTGATTTTCTTTCTTTAGTTTACGGGGTTGATGAACGAGCTGATACAAAATTTGATAGAATTAATTCAACCTTGCCAACGGTTACCATTTATCGAATTAAAAAGTCGCTTACAGAATTACTAGATAGAAATTTTCTAGTTTTTAAAACACAGCACAGTTATACTAATATTTTAAATGACGTATTAAATAGAAATTCAATTCCATCGGTATTTTTGAAATTGATCGTTTATAATAAACATTTCATTCTTGTGTTAATTAAGGATAATCAATTACAATTAATACAAACCTATACTTTCCAAAATTCAGATGACATACTTTATTTTGCAATTAGCGTAGCAAATCAATCCGGAATATCGCCTCTTCAAACCCAATTGGAAATCAGTGGGATGGTTGACTTACTAGCCAATTTATTAGATCAATTGAAAAAATCGTTTGGCATTATAAGCTTTGATGTTATTCCTAATCAATCTGGTCCTTCAGATTTTTCTGAGTATTTCCTGACTCCGTTTTATAAATTGCTGGTATGAGAATAATATCTGGGAAATGGGGAGGAAGAACGATTCAGCCACCTACAAATATGCCTAACACTCGTCCAACTACTGATATCGCGAAAGAAGGCTTATTTAATATTCTTCAAAACAGGATTAATTTAGAGGGAATCAAAACCCTGGATCTTTTTGGAGGCACAGGATGCATTAGTTATGAACTTGGTTCAAGAGGTGCTACTGATCTAACAATCGTAGAGAAAGATCCTATCATGCATAATTTCATTAAAAAGAATTGTGATATGCTTGGGATGCAAAATTACCATTTATTAAAAATGGATGTTTTTTCCTATTTAAATACGGCTGCATCATCCTTTGATTTTATTTTTGCTGGACCACCTTATGCATTGGGAGCCATCGATGAAATCCCTAAAATAATTGCTCAAAAAGGGTTGATAGCTAAAGATGGTTTTTTTGTACTTGAACATACACCAAGAAACCAATACGAAAAAATGCCATCATTCTCCTTTCAAAGAAATTATGGTACAACTGTATTTTCATTCTTCGTAAATAAAGATTAGTTATTCAATTGCAAGGTATCATTCTTTCAAATGTTATAAATTTGAAGTATGACGAAAAATCAGCTTAGGGTTCTATTTAAGAACAAAAGAAATGCTATTTCGGGTACAGAAAAACTGAAATTGGATGATCTATTGTTAATTCAGTTTCAGCAATTAGATTTTTCATCTGTTAAATCATTATTCTCTTATTGGCCAATGGAACACCATTCGGAACCTAATGTGGAATTAATGGCAAGATTTCTACGTTTCATGATTCCCGAAATACAAATAGCTTATCCGGTTATTAATAACATTGAAGTATCCATGAAAGCCATCTTAACGGATGAACATACATATTTCAAGAAGAATGAATGGGGTATGACAGAACCAATTGGTAATGCTGAGATCTTAAGTCAACAACTGGATTTAATATTTATCCCTTTATTGGCTTTCGACTCTAAGGGCTTCCGCGTTGGTTATGGGAAGGGTTATTACGATCGGTATTTGGCAAACTGTAAAAAGGAAGCTGTTAAAATAGGATTTTCCTATTTTGAGCCAATTGACCAGATTAGCGATACCAACCAATTTGATGTACCTTTAAATTACTGCATTACACCGCAGCATATCTATGAATTTTAACACGCTTTTCCTTAAGTCGTTTCGTGTTTTATTATTTCCATTTGCAGTTTTGTATGGGCTTGTTATCGTTATTCGTAACATACTTTTTGATAGGCATTACTTAGCTTATTCTGAATTCAACTTCCCATTAATTTGTGTAGGGAACCTGGCAGTAGGAGGTACTGGCAAATCCCCCATGGTTGAATACTTAGTGAAGTTATTAGAACCTCAGTTTAAAATTGCTACGCTTAGTAGAGGATATAAAAGAAAAACAAAAGGGTATGTTTTAGCAAATGATAGAACTACAGCATTAGAAATTGGCGATGAACCTATGCAGTTCCACCTTAAATTTCCAAATGTACCTGTTGCGGTTGGTGAAGAAAGATTGGTTGGAATTCCGCATCTTTTACAAGATCATCCAAATTTGCAGGCTATCATTTTAGACGACGCATTTCAACATCGCTCTGTAAAGGCAGGGATGAATATATTATTAACCGATTTCAGCAATCTATATTCACATGATTTCTTTCTGCCAACCGGGGATCTACGCGATGAATGGTCATCTGCTGAAAGAGCACAAATCATCGTGGTTACAAAATGCCCTAAAAATCTTACTGAAGAAAAGAAACAAAAAGTAATTCGTAGCTTAAAACCAATAGCAAGTCAGAAAGTTTTTTTTACTTGTATCGAATATGGCACTCCTTATCATATATTGAATAGCCATGAAGAATGGGTGTTAACTCAGAGAGATGAGGTATTGTTGGTATGTGGGATTGCTAATCCTAAACCTTTGAAGGATTATCTTTTACAAAATGTACATACCTATTATCAGCAAGACTATTCTGATCACCATATATTTTCAATTGATGATTTGAATGAGATAAAAGAGAAATTTAATCAAGTGCATGCAAAGGATAAACTTATACTAACAACAGAAAAGGATGCTGTTCGATTTACAAAGTTTACTGAAGAATTGGCTGATATCCCATTATATGTTTTACCCATTCGGCATAGTTTCTTATTTGAGGAAGGCAATTTGTTCAATGAACTAATTGTTGACTTTATTAAAAACTTCCGATTTAATCCTACTACAAAATGAGCAAACAAAAAATAAAGCAAAAACAGAAACAGAAACAAAAAAATACACATAAAAGTGCCGAGCTATTATCTCAGAAAGGACGCCTGGAAATTACCCGTTCTGGTATGGGATTCGTAATTGTGGATGGAGATAAAAATGATATCATGGTTAAGCCAGGGGATTTTGACACGGCTTTAAACGGAGATATCGTGCGAGTTAAGTTAGTAAAAGAAAATATCCGTACAGGTAAAAAAGAAGGTAGAATTACGGAGGTTGTTACCAGAAAACAAACTGAGTTTATAGGCCATTTGCAATTGTCTACCAATCATGCATTTTTTGTGCCTGACACTGATAAGCCAATGCCAGATCTTTTTATACCCTTGATTGATATCAATGGTGCAAAAAATAAAGATAGGGTAGTAGCACGTTTAGTGAAATGGGATAAAACCGATAAAAAGCCGGTGGGAGAAATCGTTAAAGTATTATTACCTGAGGATGATAACGATGCTGCTATGCAGGAACTATTAGCACAAGCTGGCTTTCCATTATCATTTCCTTTTGATGTTCAGGAATCTGCTGAAAGGATCCCGGATATTTTGGACAAAGATGAGATTTCTAAAAGAAGAGATTGCAGAGAGATCTTAACATTTACAATTGACCCTGCAGATGCTAAAGATTTTGATGATGCCATTTCAATTCGAGAATTAAGTAAAGATGTGTATGAAATTGGAGTTCATATTGCAGATGTAAGTTATTATGTACACCCTGATTCTGATTTAGATGTGGAAGCATATAAGCGGGCTACTTCGGTATATCTTCCAGACAGAGTAAATCCGATGTTACCAGAGAAAATTTCAAATGAACTTTGTTCTTTAAGACCTCACGAAGATAAATTTACATTCTCTGCTATTTTTCAAATGACTGCAAAAGGGGAGATAAAACAATATTGGCTGGGAAAAACCGTCATACACTCCGACCATCGTTATGCGTATGAAGACGTGCAACAAATCATAGATACTAAAGAAGGAATTCATAAAGATGAAATCCTTTTGTTAAACGACATTTCTCAACGCATGCGGAAAAAGCGTTTTGAAAAAGGGGCCATCAATTTTTCTTCTCAAGAAGTTCGTTTTAAGTTAGATGAAAAAGGAAAACCAATTGGAATTGTTGTAAAAGAAAGTAAAGAATCACATCAGCTGATTGAAGAATTAATGCTTTTAGCAAATAAAACAGTGGCTGAAAATGTTTCCAAATTGCATATCAATAAAAAGCCAATTCCATTTCCTTATCGTGTGCATGATCAACCTGATAAAGATCGATTAGCTCCTTTCCTTGTATTCGCTAAAAAATATGGACATGTATTTGATATTAGCAGTCCAGAAAAAATTTCCAAGAGCTTTAACCAAATGCTCGAAGATGCAAAGGGTAAACCAGAGCAACATGTATTAGAGCAATTAGGAATCAGAACAATGGCAAAAGCTATTTATACTACTGAAAATATTGGTCACTATGGTTTAGCTTTCGATTTTTATTGTCATTTCACTTCTCCTATTAGAAGGTATCCAGATATATTAGTTCATCGGGTATTAGAGTCTATCATTGTAGGTAAAACAATCAATGATAAAAAAATGGAAGAGAAGTGTAAACATAGCAGTGAAAGAGAAAGAGCTGCAATGGAATGCGAACGTGCAGGAAATAAATATAAACAAGTTGAATTCTTAAAAGCGCATGTAGGTGAAGTATTTGAAGCTGTCATTAGTGGTGTTTCCAGTTTTGGTTTTTGGGCAGAAACAGTTTTGCATAAATGTGAAGGTCTCGTTAGTGTGATCGGACTTTCGGATTATGATGATTTTAGGCATGTTGAAACCGACTATAGCTTGGTAGGAAGAAGAACTGGAAGAGCTTTTCGAATGGGCGATAAAGTGACGATTAAAGTAGTTGCTGCCAATTTAGAAAAACGCCAACTAGATTACGAATGGGTAATGCAAGTAAATGCAGATAAAGAAAATGTGGAATCTCCAAAAAATAAAAAAAACAAGAAATAGTAAAATAGGAAGGTTTAAATAATCCCCATTTTTTTCATCAAGAAAGAGGCG
>Ga0194037_1000166_pt1 | contig 49989 bp, 44 predicted proteins | sample JunL306m_MetaG_FD_148653 | JGI IMG/M metagenome (GOLD analysis project Ga0194037, IMG submission 148653) | Anoxic zone freshwater microbial communities from boreal shield lake in IISD Experimental Lakes Area, Ontario, Canada - Jun2016-L304-6m | ecosystem: Environmental > Aquatic > Freshwater >... | reverse complement strand
CGCTCTTGCTTTTTAGATCAATCCATTAAGAACCTTTACTATTTTGGTTTGGTCAATAAACGGACTATTTTGAACCTATTTAGAACGAGAGTGTTATAACTACCTATACTGTAAAGAATAGTATCACATTTTACGTTTTCTACCTCTTCCGGTTTGCGTTTTTTTCATCATTCCGGGGGAAGAAGATTGAATCAGAAGTAACCATCCATGAACCATGAACTTCGACAGGCGCCTTTTTCAACTCCTTAAAGAAGAACGAGCGCCATTTATTCTTTCTGTGATTTCAGGGTGCGTTGCATCGGGCTTACTGATCGCCCAGGCCTTTTATCTCAGTAAAGTTATCGACAGCGCTTTCATACAAAAAATCGGCATCGAAAAGCTTGTACCGCTTCTCTGCTTTTTTGCGCTTTTCAGCATACTTCGAATGGTTTTCAACTGGATTTCCCATACAGAAGCCAACCGGGGAACGCTTGCAATTCGTGAAAAAATATTCAGCAGACTTATTGACTCTGTAGGGGTACTCGGACCAATATATACCCGTTCAGTGCAAAGCGGACGTCTAAGCACGACCTTGATGAAGGGAGTTGAAGCCCTCGATGCATATTTCAGCCAGTATATTCCCCAGATTTTTTTTGCGCTTTTTACACCACTCCTGATTGTATGTACAATTTTTCCCGGTGATCCGATTTCAGGCGGGATTCTGCTTGCTTCAGCGCCACTTATTCCGCTCTTCATGATAGTGATAGGAAAATCTGCGAGTGCCATGACTGAAAAGCAGTGGAAAACAATGAGCAGAATGAGCGGGTACTTCCTGGATGTTCTACAGGGACTCCCGACACTCAAACTTTTTGCACAAAGCAGATCGCAACGTGCATCGATTGAAAAAACAGGGGAGACATTCCGCCACGCAACCATGCAAGTACTGAAAATCGCCTTTCTTTCTTCTCTTACCCTTGAGCTTGTGGGAACCATCGGTATTGCAATAATTGCAGTCGGCATAGGACTACGCATCATGGACGGCAAGCTTGCCTTTCAACATGCGCTCTTCGTTTTACTGCTCATTCCGGACTTTTATCTTCCACTTAGACAGCTCGGCACAAAATTTCATGCCGGTATGGAAGGTGTCAGCGCTTCAAAAGAAATCTTTGCCGTCCTCGACCAGATAACTCCGGCTTCAAAGCACAAAACAGGTGAGATACTGAAGGATACTGCAGGAACATGCCCTATTCTTTTTACCAATCTATCATATACGTACCCGGGTTCCAGCCGTCCGGCACTTGATGGCATAAACATTACCATCACAGAAGGTAAAACAACGGCTATAATCGGGCCTAGCGGTTCAGGAAAAAGTACGATAATCAACCTGCTTCTATGCTTTCAGAAGCCAGGTGAAGGAAGTATATGCATTAACGGCAGGTCCATACATGACATTCCTCTCATGCAGTGGCACAGGCAAATATCCTGGGTTCCACAGCATCCGTACCTTTTTAATGCCAGCCTGAAAGACAATATTCTACTGGCAAAACCGGATGCATCTGAACATGAAATGAGTGCTGCACTTACAAAAACAGGCCTTGCTTCTTTTGTAAGCGCACTTCCAAACGGACTGGAAACTATGATTGGCGAACAGGGATCAAGACTAAGCGGAGGTGAAGCTCAGCGGGTTGCACTTGCAAGAGCATTTCTAAAAAATGCTCCTCTACTCATTCTCGATGAACCAACATCACACACAGACCCTGAGCTTGAAGCAGTACTGCGCAGCTCCATAAAAGAACTTATGAAAGGAAGAACGACGGTGATCATTGCTCACCGCCTTGAAACAATTCAATCGGCTGACCAGATCATAGTCATCAGTCAGGGAAAAATAACACAATGCGGAACTCATCATGAACTCTTCAGCAACGGAGGCTTCTACCATGATGCCTTACTGCTGCAGCAGGAGAGGATAGTATGAAAACATTTGTACGCCTGGCATCCCTCGTAAAGCCATATTTCGGATGGATGGCACTTGCAGCTCTTATCGGATTTGCCACCACGGGAAGCGGTATTGGACTTCTTATGACTTCGGCCTATATCATCGCGAAAGCAGCCTCACAACCACCGATGGTTGCGCTGCAACTCAGCATTGCAGGGGTAAGAGTTTTCGGATTGGCCCGGGGAGTATTGCGTTATGCTGAACGTCTGATATCACATAATATCACGTTCAAGATCCTTTCAAAACTTCGGTTATGGTTTTACGACGCTATTGAACCACTTGCGCCTGCTCGTCTCATGCATTTCAAAAGCGGAGATCTGCTGCAGCGCATTGTCGATGACATCCAGAGCCTTGAAAACATCTACACAAGAGTGTTTGGTCCGCCATTGACAGCAATACTCGTGGCTTCACTGATGTGGTTTCTTCTTGGAATATACTCGATACAGGCCGCAATGCTTATCCTGATTTTCCATCTCCTTGCCGGTATCGGTGTACCTCTCTTCAGCGCTCGGTTAAGCCGTGGCGTACAGGTTGGAATCATGAAGCATAAAACCGTTCAACAGATTCTTGCTCTTGATCTTTTTCAGGGCATCGGCGAACTTCAGGTGTATGGAAAACTTCCTGAACACCTTGAACAGATGCGCTCCACCGAAAAAAGCAAACTTGCACTCCAGAGACAAAACGCCCTTATAGAAGGCTTGCACGATTCTCTCACCGGGCTTCTCATGAATGCAGCTGTCATCACTATTTTATGGACACTGATTCCAACCGTCTCAACCGGAGGTGTGAACGGAATTTCACTTGCAGTCATAACACTGGCAGTGATTGCATCGTTTGAACCATTTCTTCCGTTGCCTGCCACCCTGAAACACCTCGAAGCAGACAAACATGCCGGGGACCGCCTTTTTGAAATACTTGATGCTAAGCCGGAAACCGCAACGCCATCTGAGCCAATCCGCTTTCCGTCAAATCACGATATCCTTGTTGAAAACCTCAGTTTCACCTACCCTGACAGTGTTGCGAAAACACTTGACCGTGTCTCTTTTTCCATCTTGGATGGTCAGCATGTAGCTATTGTCGGTCCGAGCGGGGCTGGAAAATCTACAATAACATCGCTATTTATGCGTTTCTGGAATTGTTCGGAAGGGCATATATCACTCGGCGGCATTACCATCAACTTGCTTGATCCTGAAGAAGTTCGGAGAAATATTGCTCTGGTATCTCAGAAAACCTACCTTTTCGCAGAGTCAATCCGGGAAAATCTGCTGCTTGCAAAGCCGGACGCTTCGGATGATGAACTTAAAAATGCACTCACAGCAGCCGGTCTCAACGCGTTCACCTCAAAACTTGATGAATGGACTGGCCAGCATGGCATGAAACTTAGCGGAGGAGAAAGACAGCGGATAGCTATTGCCCGTATACTGCTTCAAAACGCTCCGATAGTAATACTTGATGAAGCTACAGCAAACCTCGACGGTCTGACAGAAAAAGAGGTTACTGAAACACTCAATACCATTACATGCGGTAAAACTCTTATTACAATAACTCATCGTCTGAAAGCGATGGAGCAATATGACAACATTCTTGTACTCGACAAAGGTCTCATAACAGATAGTGGCCAACACCATGAGCTTATTGAAAAAGAGGGTCTCTACAACCGAATGTGGCACCTGCAACACGCACATGCATAGGCTCCAAACCATAAATTTCACTATCAGAAGAAATTATCTTGCTCAAGGATGTTTTCCGAAATAGTGAAGGGTTTCAACGTTAAAGCCTAAAGATTTTGCTTGCGCGACCAAGTCTTTCAATAGACCAGGTTCCATTTCGGGATCCTTGGACAATATCCAAAAATATGAAGGATCACGGCCACAAACCATAGCCCAGCGATAACCGGTTTTATCAAGTGCGATAACATTGTAACTGGCATAAAACGGCCCGAAAAACGATACCTTCAAAGCCCCTTTGCTGGTATCTCCAACAAAAACTCCACGTCCCTGAATAGTCTGCAACTGTCTTTTTTTTCTATCGTACCCTTTGTTTATCACCTTGACACTTCCATCCTCTGCACGTGTATAGGATGCTGAAACCTGTTCCAAGTCCTTTTCAAACGAGTTATCAATGCGTGCGACTTCATACCAGGTACCCAGAAAACGATCAAGATTAAAATTGTCAACAACAGTAACTCCCCTGGGAATACCCATACAACCGGTGAGGAGGAGGATTGAGAGCAAAAAAAGTTTTTTAAGCATAGTTTTGTATTATTTTTTTTATGAATCGGAAGCTGTATTCCTGCATGACTCGCCAGGATACTCTATTTCAACCGTTGAGTGATACAATCCATAATGTTCCACAAGCATTCTTATCTGCTCCTTAAGCTTCATGTAGGCTTCGACGTCAAGAAGAGTGTTAACTTCAAGATGTGCCGTAAATACAGAATGCACCCCATCAAGTGACCAGACGTGTGCATGATGCACTGCATGTATATGCTGTAATTTTTCTATTTCCCGGGTAATGACAGCGAGATCAACTTCCGGAGGAACCGCCTGAAGAAAAACCGGTAACATAACCCTGAGATTTTTTACGACTCCACCTAAAATATACAGTGTAATCATAACAGCAAGAATCGGGTCAAGTACAGGAACGTCCCAGAATAAGAGTATAACTGCAACCACAAGTACTGCTACCCAGCCTAACACATCTTCCAGCAAGTGCAAGGCTACAACTCTTGAATTCATGCCTTTTTCTGTCGATAGTCTTGCCATGGCAAAACCGTTAACTGTTACACCGGCAACAGCTAACAGAATCATCCCTCCTGCATCAGGATGACGGGGTGCAAAAATTCGTGGTATTGCCTGGGAAAGGATGAAGAGTGAGCTCGTGAGAAGCACTACCGTACTGATAAGAGCACCAAGAAGAGAAAATCTTTTATAACCGTATGAATAACGGGGGTTACTTTTGCCGGCAGATATCTTTTCGAAATACCATGCCTGACCAAGAGCAAACGAATCTCCAAGATCATGGACAGCATCAGCAAGAATGGCGGTACTGCCGGTTATAACTCCACCAACAATTTCCACAAAGGCAAATCCAAGATTAAGAAAAAAAGCAAGCTTGATGTTTCCTGATGCATGATGATGATGGTTGCCATTATGGTGATGGTCATCATGCCTATAGGGTTCTGACGTTGTATTGCTCATGCGGTTAGATAGAGTGAACACACCCTCTTTGTCGTTAATATGCAGAACAGGGTCTTCAGGAAAGTTGCCGCAAGCTTAAAAAAACTTTCATCTTTTTAACCACTCTATGTTCTTTTGTATTTGTTCAATGATAAATCAATCAAATACTACAGTTTTTTTGCCATTTACCAGAATACGATGCTCAGCATGAAGTCGTAAAGCTTTCGCAAGCACCAGTCGTTCAAGATCGCGCCCTTTCCTTACAAGATCGTTACGTGTATCCTTGTGGCTAACCCTCATTATATCCTGCTCTATAATAGGACCTTCGTCAAGCACCTCAGTAACATAGTGACTTGTTGCACCGATAATTTTAACTCCACGCTCATACGCTTGCCGGTATGGATTGCTGCCAACAAACGCGGGAAGAAAAGAGTGGTGAATATTGATGATTCTGTTTTTATAAGATTCAACAAACTGTGAAGAAAGCACCTGCATATACCGGGCAAGGACTATGGTATCAATTGAACTTTTTTCAAGCAGATCAAGTTCCTGCAATTCAACTTTCTCCTTAGTATCGCTGGTAATTGGAAAAATATGAAAAGGAATTCCATACTGTGCAGCAAGCGGCGCAAGATCTGAATGATTGGATATGATAATTGCTAAATCAATTGCAAACTCTCCGATACTGTTACGCCAGAGAATTTCAAGAAGACAATGATCATAACGGGATACAAAAATAGCTATCCGGGTTTTACGCGCTGTTAGCCGAATTATCCATGAAGCATCGAACTCTTTTGCCAAGGGCCTGAACGCATCTTCAAGCTCGGATGCTGAAATTGAATATTTTTCGGCACTCCATAATACCCGTACAAAAAAAATCTTTTCAACAGGATCAACGTGCTCATCCAGATCAAGAATATTTCCACCTCGCTCATAAATAAACTGTGAAATGCGTGATACAAGTCCGGCACGATCAGGACAGGACAAAAGCAGAATATAATTCTGAGGGCTAGTCTCTGACATTATCATTTTTTAAAGTTCATTATCTTCTTTTGCCTTTCTTTTGCCGATATGCATGTATGCAACTACAAAATTTAATGTATTTTTATCACCAATTAGCCGCTTGCTTTAAAAAAAGTATTAATTCAGGAATGCATAATTTTTTGCGGTGGAGTATATCGGTATCTCTGATTACTCTTCTATGCACCATCAGCTATCTATTTTGGGATATTGAAATTGCATTGTTTTTCCATGCATTGAACGACACTCAATCTCATGATGTATTCAACATAATAACCGGCTTTGGCGAATCCCAATGGTACCTTGGAGCAGGAGTGCTGCTTTTTGTTGTATTTCGCCGACGAAACCGGTTCCGATCATATTTAGGCCTCTTCATGTCTTTGTCTGTTGCGGTTTCTGGAGTCAGTGCGGATATTATAAAGTATGTAGCGGGTAGAGCCAGACCGATACTTTATTTCAGTGACAAGCTCTATGGGTTTAATCCATTCCATTATGAATACGAATGGATATCCTTTCCCTCCGGTCATGCGACTACTGCTTTCAGTGCCGCGATGGTTTTATTAATACTTTACCCTAGATGGCGTATACTCTTTCTTGCCGCAGGTGCATGTATTGCATTCAGTCGTATATTTCTCACAGAACATTATCTCAGCGATGTCATTGCGGGCTCCTTTTTAGGCTTTGTTTCAACATTCCTGCTTTACCACTTTTATTTCAAAACACAATTTGATGTCTCTGAATTCAAATAAAACTGAAACTCTCTGGTTTCTTGCCGCACTGACAGTCCTGATTCTTACCAGCTTTTTTTTCGGCCTTGGATCTGCCCCACTGTTTGATGTCGATGAAGGTGCATTCAGTGAGGCTACCCGTGAAATGATTGTCAGCAAAAATTATCTGACAACCTATCTTAATGGTGCGCCACGTTTCGATAAACCAATTCTGATATACTGGCTGCAGTTGCTGTCCGTTAAACTTTTAGGCTGCACTGAATTCGCATTCCGGCTGCCTTCCGCCTTGGCTGGATCCGCATGGGCTGCAATAATTTTTATTTTTGTTCGTAAACATACCGGCAACCGGCAGGCGTTTTTAGCTTCCGCATTAATGGTATTGTCTTTTCAAGTTGTCGTTATCACCAAAGCTGCCATAGCCGATGCACTTTTAAACAGCTTTCTTGCATTAACAATGTTTGCGCTACTGCAACATATAACAACAGGGTCAAAAAACTCGCTTCTTCTTGCCTTTGCTGCTGCAGGATTCGGTATGCTTACCAAAGGTCCTATAGCCTTACTTATACCTCTAGCCGTTTCCTTTTTGTTCTATCTGCAGGAAGGAACATTGAAAAAGTGGATTAGGATACTCTTCTACCCTTATGGAATCTTACTGTTTCTCTGTATTGCACTTCCCTGGTATATCCTTGAATACAAGGACCAGGGGATGGCTTTTATTGAAGGGTTTTTCTTCAAGCACAACATCAGCCGATTCAACACTTCCTATGAGGGACACTCAGGATCACTGCTTTATTATGTGCCAGTCCTGATCATAGGGATGATGCCTTTTACCGGTGTGCTCTTTAGCGTTTTTTTAAATGTAAAAAAACTTCTTTCCGACAGGACAAACCGGTTTCTTTTTATCTGGTTCTGTTTTGTTTTTATTTTTTTCTCTTTGTCGGGCACAAAGCTTCCTCACTATGTTATCTATGGCTATACACCGCTCTTTGTCCTTATGACCAGAGCATTGCCGTTAAGCCGCCATCCTGAGCGTTTTGTGATATGGCCGCTGATGCTGTTAGCTATCCTTGCATGCATCCCCTATTTCCTGCCGATTGCAATTCAAAAAGTCGACGACGTCTATATAAAAGCTGTTCTTGCAGGAGCAAGCGAGTTATTCGGCCTGAAGCATATCCTCATTATTATCGCTGCAGGTGTAACCCTTGGCATTGTACAAATTATCCCTAAGATTTCTACTTCCGGAAAACTCATTGCTTACGGGATAGTTCTTTCGTTTCTTATCAATATGCATTTAATGCCCCTTGCTGGACAACTTCTCCAAAAACCAGTTAAAGACGCGGCTCTTATGGCAAAAAAAGAGGGTTATAAAATCGTGATGTGGGACGTCTATTACCCCTCTTTTTTATTATATTCTGAATCTTTTGCAGAAGAGCGTGCACCAAAACAAGGTGAAATTGTTTTGACGACCGTAAACCAGCTCAATACTCTTAAAAACCCTGCCATACTCTATAGTAAATATGGTATTGTGCTGGCTAAACTAACGAGATGAATTCCAGATTATGAAGCTTTCAGTCGTCATACCGGTCATGAATGAGGCTGAAAACATTAAACCTTTGTTTGTTGCGCTTGCAACATCACTCGCCGGTATAGATCATGAAATTGTTCTCGTTGATGACGGTTCAACCGATGGTACAGTCAATGAAATTCAGTCATGTGCCCCACATAACGCTCATCTTGTAATCCTCAACAAAAATTACGGACAGACAACGGCAATGGCTGCAGGTATTGACCATGCACACGGTGAACTGATAGCCACAATGGATGGAGATCTGCAGAATGACCCATCGGATATTCCCATGATGATGCAATACCTTTATGACAACGATCTTGATGTTGTTGCAGGAAGAAGGGCGGGGCGACAGGATGGTATGATTCTCAGGAAAATTCCCAGCAAAATAGCGAATGCCCTCATCAGGAATTTAACCAATGTCCACATCCACGACTATGGATGCACTTTAAAGGTATTCAAAAAAGAAGTTGCCAAAAATCTTGGTCTTTACGGGGAGTTACACCGCTTTATACCCGTGCTTGTACAGCATTATGGCGCCAGAATGGAAGAGGTTGATGTTCAGCATCATCCACGGAAATTCGGACAATCAAAATATGGTATAGGCCGCACCTTCAAGGTACTGAGTGATTTGCTGTTTATGGTTTTTTTCCAGAAATACAGTCAAAAGCCAATGCATCTTTTTGGTACCCTTGGCTTTTTATCCCTTTTTATAGGACTTGCCCTGAACATTTACCTCCTTGTACTGAAAATTTTTGGAGAAGAAATCGGGGGACGCCCACTGCTTTCCTTAGGAATCATTATGACCTTCATCGGCATTCAGCTTATTACTACAGGGTTCATTGCCGAATTCATCATGCGAACCTATTACGAGTCTCAAAACAAGAAACCCTATATCGTTAAAAAGATCGTTGGCAAACAATAAAACCAGCCATTATAAGCTGCTCAAGCCACTTCTCCAGCTTCTTGTTACTGCTCTGGCTCTTTATATGGTTTTTAAAAAAACCGATATTGCAAAACTTTTCAATATCATGCGAGGTGCCAACCCATGGTACCTGTTGACTGCCATTGTTTTTTTTAATATCTCCAAGCTTTTTAACGCGATACGCTTAAACCGATTTTTCAAAGCTATCGGAATTGACCTGTCGCCCTTATACAACCTTAAGCTTTATTATTTAGGAATGTTTTATAACCTTTTTCTTCCGGGTGGTATCGGAGGCGATGGTTATAAGATTTACGTGCTGCAGAAAAACCATGGCCTGAAGATGATCAATGTCTTTCATGCAGTGTTATGGGACAGAATATGCGGAATCTTTGCACTGGTATTTCTATCAATTATACTTCTCCTTCCCAGCAGTTTCGCAGGGAAATTCCCGGCTCTGGTTCCTTATTCATGGGCATTGCTTTTTATGACCTACCCGTTTGCCCTGATACTGAACAAGATGTTCTACAAACAGTTCATCAAGGTCTTCACCATCACCGCAATAGAATCAATGCTTGTTCAGATTACACAGGTTATTACAGTATTTTTCATTCTAAAGGCAATCTCACAGCACGCAAATCTCATTGATTATCTGGCGATTTTTTTGATATCATCGATAGCCACCATCATACCTATTACTATTGGAGGGGCTGGAGCGAGAGAAATAACTTTCTTTTATCTGCTTGGAACCATACATCTCGAAACTGACACCGGGGTTGCGCTCTCACTCATTTTTTTTGCTATTTCAGCTTTTTCATCTCTTGCCGGTATTTTGACCAGGATACATCACGAAAAAAAAGAACCAGAAATAACAGCTGCACCCTAAACCCACCTTAAACGGTATTGCCTTTTCAAATAAGCCGTTTACACAACTCAAAATCCCGTAATTTGATCTGCCATTGTTCTTTATTGTTCCACACCCTTTTCTCCACGGAATATACTATAGCAAATTCAGGGCGGGAATGCGCTTTGAGGTCAGCATAAACATCTGGTCGATCAAACCCGATGACATCAAAGGTTCGTCCATTTTTATCTCTTACCGAAAATTTCACATGCCTCTCGCGAAGAAGTTTTGGCGGCCCGAAAAGAGCCAGACCATCAGAAAAAAACAGCGGCTCCCGATTGCAGTGCCCGTAGGGCTCAAACTGTGCAAGAACATTGATAAACTTGGCCGTTATATCTTCAAGGGCAAGGTTTGAATCAATAACAAGTTCTTTTTGGCGGTCACCAATTGAGAGCAGATTCCCGCAAACTTCATTGAATTTTTTTCTAAACCCTGAAAAATTTTCCGGACGAAGAGTTATACCTGCAGCCTGATGGTGTCCCCCAAAGTGTTCGAGAAACTCGCTACATTCCTTGAGAGCCTCATATATATTAAAACCGTCGACACTTCTAACTGAACCTTTAATAAGACCATTCATGCCGCCAAGAATGACTGTAGGCAAATAATGTTTTTCAATCATTTTAGACGCGACAATACCAAGAACTCCAAGATGCCACGATTCATCATATAACACTATCGAAGAACAATATGACGCAAAATGGTTTTCAAGCATTTTTTCAGCCTTCGCCATAATATCAGCATCCGTTTCACGTCGAAGTAAATTCATGCGGTCAAGTTCATAGGCATGGCGCTGAGAATCCGCTAACGAATCAGAGAGAAGCCATTCTACTGCGAGATTTGCAGAGTGCATTCGACCTGCTGCATTAATACGCGGAGCGATTCCAAACGCTATATGAAACATCCCGATTTCTTCCGGATTCACCTTCATAAGCGAAAACATAACCGTTAACGTACGCCTTGGGTTTTTTCTCATTCTTTGCACTCCCTCGCGGACCAACGTACGGTTTTCATTTTCCAGAGCAACCATATCTGCAGCAGTAGCGATTGCAACAAAATCAAGATATTTCAACCAGGTTTCAGGATCAGCTTTCAAATGTTCAGCAATTGCCTGAATAAACTTGAACGCTACACCGCACCCGCATAATTCTCTGAACGGATACGTAGAGCCAATCAATTTCGGATTTAAAATCGCATAAGCTGGAGGAAGTTCATCAGGTTCATGATGGTCACAAACAATAACATCAATATTAAAATCTACGCATCGCTGTATCTCCTGATTCTCCCTTATGCCACAATCTACCGTGATTATAAGGCTGACCTTTTGATCAACTGCTGAATTGATACCGTCACTTGATAAGCCATAGCCTTCGCTAAAACGGTCATTGATATAATAGGTAACAGCAGCTCCCTGTTCTTTTAAAAAAAGATACAGCAGGGCCGTTCCTGTTGTTCCATCAACATCATAATCCCCATAAAGCATGATTTTTTCATGATCCCGAATAGCAACCAAAACACGATAGACCGCCTTTTGCATATCCTGAAAAAGGAATGGAGATGGCAGCTGATGAATTGAAGATCGAAAAAAATCCCTTGCCTCATCAAAGGTATGAATACCACGATTATATAATGCTCTTGCAACGGGCAGACTGACATTGATTGCTTCAGAAAGAGCAAGAACAGCCTTTTCATCAGGAGAGAGCAAATTCCAGCGGTATCGTTTCATGAGTAAGTTTTACAAGGAGGGTAATGACTGCAATCTTAACCTATATAACATTTCAGCCTTTCTTAACAAAAGGCTGAACATGTCTTGTATACTTTGTATAGAAAAGAAATGATAAAAATATTCTACATTGGAATTCAAGATATACAGTTGGGCCGGCTATTCACATGAACACTAACCATCAGGAATTCAGAGCATGAGCAACTTGATCACCATTGAACGTCATATCCTCGAACAACAAAAGTTTTTTCCGGACGCAAGCGGCGAACTTACTGACCTACTCAACGATGTTGCTTTTGCAGCAAAACTGGTCAGAAGAGAAGTCGTCCGTGCAGGACTGGTAGATATTCTCGGGTTCACAGGAAACATCAACGTTCAGGGTGAAGAAGTCAAAAAACTAGATTTGTTCGCTAATGAGAAAATTATTTCTGCCATCGGACAGCATGGCAGATTTGCAATAATGGGTTCTGAAGAGAATGAAGGAATCATTATTCCGCCGAAAAATGAGACTGGAAGTTATGCCCTTCTTTTTGATCCACTGGACGGCTCTTCCAACATCGATGTCAATGTCAGCGTCGGCACCATATTTTCTATTTATAAGCTTAAAGGCAGTGATCCATGCAAAGCGAACATCAACGACTGTCTGCAACACGGTTACGAACAGGTAGCTGCAGGGTATGTCATTTACGGTTCATCAGTTGTCATGGTCTATACAACTGGTAATGGGGTTCATGGATTTACTTATGACCCGACCATTGGAGAATTCCTCCTTTCCCACGAAAACATTATCACTCCAAAAAGCGGCAAATATTACTCGATCAACGAAGGATCTTACGCACAATTCAACGAAGGCACAAAAAAGTATCTCGACTTTATCAAGCAGGAAGACCCGGCATCAGGACGTCCCTACAGTACTCGTTACATCGGTTCGCTTGTTGCTGATTTCCACCGCAACCTGTTGACGGGAGGAGTCTTCGTTTATCCTCCGACGACAAAACATCTGACTGGAAAGCTGCGTCTTATGTATGAGGCCAATCCTCTAGCATTTATTTGTGAACAGGCCGGAGGTCGGGCAACGGACGGCAGACAACGTATCCTTGATATTCAGCCAACTGCTCTCCATCAGCGGACACCACTTTATATCGGCAGCGAAGAGGATGTTATCATCGCTGAAGAATTTGAGCAGGGACTCCGGTAATAACCGTAACTGATTCAGTTATTAATACAACAAAAAAGCCTCCTTTATGGAGGCTTTTTTGTTATTGCAGTCAAGCGAATATTTACAACACGCCACGATCAAATTCAGGATAAAATATTCGTTCTATACCAACAGTTTTCCCAGTCGAGAGATCAAGTGACAGCAAAACACCTGAAAAATGGACATCATCCTCTGCACATTCATATTTGTGGGGTGTCTGATAGAGCATCCTGTCTGTTGCCGATTTAGTCTGCATGCCAATAACAGAATTATGTGGTCCGGTCATTCCTGCATCAGTACAATATCCCGTACCTTTTGGCAGAATACGTTCATCAGCAGTTGGTACATGAGTATGTGTACCAATCACTGCCGATACCCTCCCGTCAAGATACCAGCCCAAAGCAATCTTTTCTGCTGTTGCCTCGGCATGAATATCCACAAAAATAAGCCGGACATTCTCTTTAACCTGCTCTTTAATCTGTTTGATCACCCAGTCAGCTGTTCTAAACGGACAATCAATTGAGTACATAAAAGTCCTTCCCTGAAGGTTGACGACAGCAATTTCACCCAGTCCACCCGGCAGTTTATAGATGCCGTATCCTTTACCGTACGTCCCTTTGGGATAATTCAACGGCCTCAATACTTGACTGTGAGTCTTTAACGTATCAAAGAAATTGAAATTGCTCCAAGTATGGTTTCCGCCTGTCACCACATTTACCCCAGCCTCAAGAAGCTGGTTAAGTGCTTCAAGACTCATACCCTTACCATGATGTGCATTTTCTCCATTACAGATCACAAAATCCACATGATACTTGCTGATAAAACTTTTCAGCATCCGTCCCACCATCTGAAGGCCTGGAGTACCAACAACATCTCCAATGAACATGACCTTAACGGTTTTTTGTGCCATACCTTTTCCTTAATATTCTTTTACTTGAAACTGACTTTGATGAAGTTACACATTACACAGAATAATGAGCAATCTTATTTCCCTTCCTTTCAAGGCTTTACTTGATGCTGCTTAATTGTCTTTGACATGGCTGGAAGTCTTTAATAGATAATGAATTATGCATGGCAGAATAGAGGCAAACAGGTGTGTATCAGAAAGAATCATACTCATTACAACTGTCAATTTTAGTTGATGAAACAAAACAGGAAATTCTTCGGCCTCGGCAATAACGTTTTCTATACTGGACTTGTCAGTTTCTTTATGGATGTCAGTTCCGAGATGATCTACCCTTTACTCCCTCTTTATTTAGCCAATATGCTTGGCGTCAACAAATCTTTGATAGGTCTCATCGAAGGAACTGCAGAATCCACAGCAAGCTTGATTAAGGTTTTTTCGGGATGGTTATCAGACCGGATCGGAAAGCGCAAGAGCCTGATGATTACCGGTTATGCGATATCTACCATGAGTCGCCCAATCATTGCGCTGGCTGATGTCTGGCAACAGGTGCTTGTATCCAGGTTTTTCGATCGATTGGGCAAAGGCATTCGAACAGCCCCTCGTGACGCTATTATTTCTGACTCCACTGACACTGCCCACCTTGCGCGATCTTTCAGCTACCATCGCTCTATGGATACTATGGGTGCTATGGTAGGTCCTGCCATTGCACTGATTGTGCTTCAACTCCACAGCAACAATTATAAACTGGTTTTTTGGCTTTCGATGATACCGGGTTTTATTGCCGTATTTATTATTGCAGGGTTCATCAAGGATACAAAAAAGGGATCCAAAACAACTCTTGATCGCACTCCTTTTACTCTGAAATATCTTGACTGGAAGGTTAAGTTTTTTATTCTTATCACAACAATTTTCGCTCTTGGCAACTCAAGTGATGCATTCCTGATATTGCGAGCAGAGCAACTTGGCCTGAAAACTGTGATTATACCGGCAATTTACCTGATGTTCAATCTGGTATACTCTTTGTCAGCAATTCCGGCAGGTATAGCGGCGGATAAATTCGGCAAGAAGCGAATCATTCTTCTTGGATTCATACTATTTACAATACTCTATTACGGTTTTGCTGTTGTAAAAAGTACTACGGGAATATGGGTATTGTTCGCATTGTACGGGTTGTTTATGGGTCTTACTGAGGGAATACAGAAGGCGTTTCTTTCAACAATTATTCCTGTAAACTACAAGGCAACTGCATTCGGAGTATATGGAATGACGGCTGGACTGGCCACTTTTCCCGCCAGTTTATTAGGCGGCTTACTCTGGGATCTGGTATCGCCTTCTGCAACCTTTTATTTCGGTGCTTCGATGGCGGCCTTATCAACCGTACTTTTTATTGTTCTCATTATTTCCATGCGGATATCCCAACAAAAAATAAAAGCAAGTGCGCTATAACATTCTTAACTAATTACCCTTCGATACTTTCTCAAGACTTATTAACGGAAAAGCCCCATCTTGCGAAGGGGCTTTTCCGTTAATAATACCAACGACTTTTATATCATCTACTCAACATCGTTTACATCAGGAGCCATCAATATATCTTAGAAGGAAACCTTATTTTGCAGGTGCTGCTGCTGGAGCTGCTGCTTCAACCTTGGCTTCTGCTTTCTTAGCTGCTTTCTTAACTTTCTTTGCTTTCTTAACTTTCTTTGCTGCTTTCTTCTCTACTTTTGCTTCAGGAGCTTTTGCTTCTGCTGCTGGTGCTGCTACCGGTGCTGCTGCTGCAGGAGCTGCTGCGGCTGCTGGTGCCTTTACGTCTTTTGCTGCTGCTTTGTCAGCTGCGAAAGAAACGCCACCAAAAATTCCGGTCATTGCAAGTGAAACGATTACGCCAGCGATAAGATTCTTTCTCATTTGAGTATAGTTTGAGTTTGTTAGTTTATTGGAATCAGGATTATCCCGCTTCCTGAATACTACTACGCAGGACTTGACCATTTTCTTTCAATAAATCGTAACATCAAGTAAAAATAATTCTGAACGCACTTTATACCTGGATAATCTTTCTATTTTACAATACAACTACGCAATACAGGACCAATGTTACCATACATACTTTTATTAACTGGTCGGTTTTTTTTCAAAATCATGAGTTGTTCCTGGTAACAATGTTTTTGTCACCCACTTTTCAAGCTGCTTTTCTTAAATTTTTAAAACTAAAATGGCTACCCAGAGACTCATAAGACACATTTTTAAGAGCACACCCACTCTTGAAGGTGCAGGTGTACACCTCAAACGAGCTTTTGGCTTTTCAGAGGTTCCTCTTTTCGACCCTTTTCTACTCCTTGACGATTTTCGATCTAACAAACCAGCAGACTACCTGAAAGGTTTTCCCTGGCATCCGCACCGGGGTATTGAGACTATCACGTATATGCTTGAAGGCAGTGTTGAACATAAAGACAGTTTAGGAAACCATGGTGTGATAAAGAGTGGTGCGGTTCAGTGGATGACAGCCGGAAGCGGGATTATTCATCAGGAAATGCCGTTTGGCAACACGAATGGAGTCATGGGAGGATTTCAGCTTTGGGCAAACCTGCCGGCATCCCAAAAAATGAATAAACCTCGCTACAGGGACATAACAGCAGATCAGATTCCAAACCTTTATCTGGAAAACGGAGTAGGTATCAAAATAATCTGCGGAAGTATTGACGAAACTCATGGACCTGTGAGAGATGTCGCCATTGATCCACAATATCTTGATATAACAGTACCTCCAAATATCAGCTATACTCATTACCTGCCTCAAGGGCACACGGCATTCGCCTATATCATTGCCGGGAAAGGATTATTCGGCCAACCTAATGAGTTATTCTCATCAAACACCGAACAAGCTAGTTCCTGCGATAGCAAGAGTAGTCAGTTTCTTGAGAATGAAACCCTGATTTTTTTTGGGGATGGTGATGAGCTGACGATACGTACAAAAGATAATTCTGTACGTTTTTTACTTATATCCGGCAAACCGCTCAACGAACCAATCGCCTGGCGTGGTCCTATCGTGATGAACTCAGAATCCGAAATAGCACAAGCATTTAAGGAATACCAGAATGGAACATTTCTTCAACAATCACCATGAATGCTCAAGTTCTGAAAGGTGGAGCTCTCCTTATTCTGCTTCTGACTCTCTTTTCAAGTTGGGGGTTGCTCCAGGAAAAAGTTTCTCCGAAAGCCTGTGATGCAGCAATTTCGGCGCTTGCATCATATCAAATAGATCATCCAGAGGAGCATCCTCATTTTCTCGTTGTGGTAGATTACTCCAAACCCTCCTACCTGAAACGTATGGTTCTTATTGACCTTAAAACAAAGGAAAGATCATTTTATCGGGTATCACATGGAATTCATTCAGGCGACCTCTATGCAAGACAATTCTCAAATACCATCAATTCAAACATGAGCTCCCTTGGGTTGTTCAAAATCCTCGACATATATACTGGCGACCATGGAAAAGCTTTACGTCTCGGGGGGCTTGATATAACGTTGAACAGTAACGCATCCAAACGTGATATTGTTTTGCATTCGGCTCGGTATGTGTCGTGGGGATTTATACTTATGAACCTTGTAACTTTCAACGGTCCAATGATAGGCAGAAGTAATGGATGCTTTGTGATATCTTCACACGATCTTGAGGATGTAATACAAAAACTTAACAAGGGCGCTTTTCTATACGCCTGGACTGATCAACCTTAACGTCCCATAAACGAATAAAGCCCGGAACAATCCAGGCTTTATTCGTTTTGGAACATATTATCTTTTTAGATCGCGTCAACAATCGCGTTCAATGTTGGACTTGGACGCATAGCTTTTGTTGTGAGTTCTTCATTGACATGATAGTAACCGCCTAAATCCACCGGTTTGCCTTGAGCCGCTATCAGTTCTTCATTGATTTTTGACTCATTATCACCTAAGTGCTTAGCGATTGCTGTAAAACGTGTTTGAAGTTCATCATCACTCGCCTGCAGGGCCAGTGCCTGTGCCCAATAAAGTGCCAAATAATAATGGCTTCCTCTATTATCAATCTGACCTACTTTTCGGGCAGGAGATTTATCGTTATCAAGAAATTTCCCAATTGCCTGATCAAGTGTCTCTGCTAAAATCCTGGCTTTATCATTATTGCAAGCTTCAGCGACATGTTCCAATGAAGCGGTAATAGCAGAAAATTCTCCCAAAGAATCCCAACGAAGATAGCCTTCTTTCTGAAACTGCTGAACATGTTTTGGAGCTGAACCACCTGCACCAGTCTCAAATAAACCTCCTCCGTTCATAAGCGGAACAACTGAAAGCATTTTTGCACTGGTACCTAGTTCAATAATTGGAAACAGATCGGTCAAATAGTCACGCAAAACATTACCTGTGACAGATATGGTATCTTTGCCTGCTCTGAAACGTTCCAAAGAAAAATTCATGGCGTCAACCGGTGTGAGAATACGAATATCCAATCCGGTGGTATCATGATCCTTCAGATAACGATTAACCTTATTGATAATCTGAGCATCGTGAGCCCTTTTTGAATCAAGCCAGAAAATAGCAGGAGCTCCCGTTATTTTTGCCCTGTGAACCGCCAGTTTAACCCAGTCACGGATAGGAGCATCTTTTGCCTGGCACATTCTAAAAATATCTCCCTCTTCGACTTTCTGCTCAAGCAAAATCTCTGCAGATTCATTAACAACCCTGACTGTACCACTTCCAGTTGCAATGAAGGTTTTATTATGTGAACCATATTCTTCCGCCTGCTGCGCCATAAGCCCAACATTTGGAACACTACCTATTGTTGCAGGGTCGAATGCACCATGTTGTTTACAATCTTCGATAATCGCCTGATACATCGATGCATAACACCTGTCTGGAATCATTGCTTTTGTATCATTCAGCTTTCCGTCCGGTCCCCACATCTTACCTGAATCGCGAATAACCACAGGCATTGACGCATCTACAATAATGTCATTCGGCACATGCAGGTTTGTAATCCCTTTGTCCGAATCAACCATAGCGAGCGGAGGACGACTATCATATACAGCCTTGATGTCAACCTCTATTTCTGCTTTAAGGGCTTCAGGCAGCTTCTGGATTTTTGCATAAAGATCACCCAGACCATTATTGACGTTCACTCCAAGTTCTTTAACGACTGCGGCATGTTTTTCAAAAACATCCTTGTAATAAACTGTAACAGCATGACCAAACATGACAGGATCTGAAACCTTCATCATCGTCGCTTTCAGGTGCAGGGACAACAGTACTCCACTCTCTTTTGCATCTGCAATCTGCTCATCATAAAAGCGCCGAAGTGAGCGAACATTCATGACCGAAGTATCAATAATTTCACCCTGCAAGAGTGGGGTTGCTTCTTTCAATACAACACTTTTTCCATTGCTGTCTACAAACTCGATTTTTACTATTGAAGCCTTCTCCATGGTGACGGATTTTTCACTTCCATAAAAATCGCCGGAGGTCATAGCTGCTACATGTGATTTTGAATCCGGGCTCCAAGCGCCCATTTTATGCGGGTGTTTTTTGGCAAACTGTTTTACAGAAAGCGGAGCTCTTCTATCAGAATTTCCTTCGCGCAATACAGGGTTGACAGCACTTCCGAGAACCTTTGCAAATCTTGTCTGAAGCTCTTTTTCGGCATCATTGGCCGGGGCCTCCGGATAATCAGGGATCTTGTACCCCTGATCCTGCAACTCTTTGATGGCCGCTTTCAGCTGAGGAATGGATGCGCTTATATTGGGCAGCTTGATAATATTTGCTTCAGGAGTTAAGGCAAGTGCTCCTAATTCGGCCAAATAATCGGGAATTTTCTGGTCTGGTGTGAGATTATCAGGGAAATTGGCAATAATTCTTCCAGCAAGAGAGATATCTTTAGGTTCATAGGCTACCCCGGTACCCTTGGCAAATCCGTTTAAAATAGGGAGAAGGGAGTAGGTGGCGAGAGCCGGTGCCTCATCGATTTTGGTATAAATGATTTTTGCTGTTTTTGCCATCTCGTTAGTCGTTTTAAGTATTTGTAAAAAAAATTAATTAATATCGATACTCAAAAGTAAGAAGCCCTCACACCAAACGATCCAGATCGGAGAATACCCGACGAATACCATGATGACAAGCCTCCCTCTGAACAACTCAAACCAACAACTCATAACATTAAGTTAGTCGTTGTTGGCAGGGTAAAATGCGAGTGTTACTGCAGGCGAAAAAATATCACGACCATTATCTTAATAGCGCGACTCCTGCTGATAAATGTTAAAATCAGGGGGAACCTGCTACTGTTTGGTTCCCCGACGACTCACTAGGAGGGACTGTACTCATCAAGCCCAACTCGATCCGCAAGCTCTTTGTCATTCAGAGCCTCATGAGCAAGCTTAATCATGGGAATGGTAGCACCCATTGAACTATAGCCGCCATCATGAAACAGGTTCTGCATCGTAACTTTTCGCGAAAGATCACTGAGGATGGTCATGGAATATTCAGCACACTCCTCTGCAGATGCATTACCGAGAGGAGACATAAGATCACTATACTCATACATTTTCTCAAACCCAGGGATACCGCTTCCTGCTTTGGTATAGGTTGGGCTTTGTGATATTGTATTGATACGGACACGATGCCTTGCAAGTCTTGGCCCATAGCTTCGAACGATGGATTCAAGTAAAGACTTAGCATCTCCCATATCAGAATATGACCAATAATTTCTCTGTGAAGCTATATATGAAAGAGCAAGAATGCTTCCGCCATCATTGATCGCTTCGTTCTTTAATGCATAGGATACCAGACGGTGTAACGACAATCCTGAAACATCTAGGGTTCTCATAAACCACTCGTAATTGAGATCTTCATAAGGCATTTGCTTACGAATATTCTGTGACATTCCGATGGAGTGAACGATAAAATCGACAGGACCTAATTTTTCCTTGAGTTCTTTGAAACAGTTGTCGACATCTTCATTTTTAGAAGCATCACAAACAATCATTGGGGCGTTACCACATAATGCCGATAGTTCATCGATATTACCGAAACGCAATGCGGCTGCAACATTGGAAATAGCGATTTGAGCGCCTTCCCTGTATGCATGCAACGCAATCTGCCAGCCAATACTGCTTTCATCAAGCGGGCCGAAAACGACTCCCTTTTTCCCTTTCAACAAACCATAGTGCGCTTTCTCGGACATGATATTAGCTGATTCTTTAACAAAGACTGGGGTAAATCCCCGTTAACTCAACATTTTAAACGTTTAAGATACAAGATTACCTTGAAAACTTAAACTGTTTCCCCTGAATTTTTCTACAGAATACCGAGCGAAGTGCATTCTACAGCTTAACCCGCCTCATTGAACGAAGCTTGTCGAGCATATTTTTATTAACACTCAACTCCATATCTTCCTTTTCAACCGGCAACTCTCTGAATACTACCCGTAAAAGATTATCCTCTCTGATATACTCTTCCATTTCCAGACTGTACAAGGCCCTTGGAAGAGTAATAATCCTCTGAGCTCTATCCACTGTAACTACTATATCGGTTCCCATTCGATCGACAACGACATCTTCAGCATCTTTGAGAAAGGGTATCTTTATACATAGAACTTCCCTGTGATCTTCGGTAACAGCATTTTTTTTGCTTTCAATCCAGAAATTTTTTCCGGAATAAAAAATCTTGTCGGGAGTCTGCTCGCCAAAAACCAGTTTGCTGATTTCATGCAAAGCGTCTGTCCCTATAGGCTCTGTTCTCTGAAGATGACATCTGAAAACCGGAGTAGGATAAAAGGAGTTGTCAATTTCCATCAAATATTTACTGTGCAAATCAGCCCAAAACTCAAAATACTCTCCGACCGTCTTGGATGTGGGAAGAATCTTGTTAATGATAATACCATCAACATTAATCCCGTAAAGGTGCACAAAAGTATATGCCCGCTTCGTTTCAAGAATTGACAGTTTTTCCGGATTAAGAACAAGCCTGAACGTAACCTCGGGACTGAGAATAAACTTGTTGATATCCTCCATCTGCTTGAGAAGCACATTCACTTCATTAAAAAAGTCGTCATCAGGAATAGATTTCCCGCTCAAAGGGCGGGCTAGCGACGACATACTTTTATAAAGCTTGAAAAACTGCTTGCCCATATTACCGCCGATAATAATCTCAGGGTAAGCAAGAAGTCGAAGAGTATTGCCTGTTGGAGAGGTATCAAGAACAACAGCATCCCATTTACCTGACTGAGCCTCATCAAGCAGGCGGCTTAATGCAAAAATCTCATCAAGACCCGGCTGAGTGGTCAGCTCGGTAGCCATTCCACTATCAATACCCTTGTTTTTATATGACGCAGAAACAAACTTCTGGAACCCGGACATATTTTTTTTAAGCTCATACACGGTATCAACCTCGAGACCATAAAGATTATGCTCAATTTTCTGGGGATCGTTACGGCTGATACGGGTATTAAAAACGTCAGAAAGCGAATGGGCAGGATCAGATGACATGATCAGCACTTTCTTGTTCTGCCTTGCCAATGAAACCGCTGTGGAAGATGAAATAGTGGTTTTTCCTGTACCACCTTTTCCTGAATAAATAATGACTCTGGTCTGTGACTGACTTTCAGTTAAGTCCCTGGACAACATAAAAAACTCCTCTGTTAAAGGTCAATAATCCTAAAAGGCATTCCCTCTTCGAAAGGAAAATACTATCGTTTTTTATAGTACTATTTTTCCTCTGCTTAGAGAAAAACAATCTTTTCACTCAACGCATCGGAAAGCAGCGCCATATACTCCTCATGATCGATCTCAATGGCACCAAGTTTCTTGAGATGGGGATTCATAATCTGAGCATCAAGCAATACATAACCTTTCTGCATCAAATGAACCACAAGAAAATCAAATGCTATCTGTGATGCATAGGAACGACGGAAAAACATTGACTCACCAAAAAATGCCCCTCCCAAAGCGATCCCATACAAACCGCCAACAAGTTCGCCCTCATACCAACTTTCAACACTATGAGCAAGACCAAGCTCAAAAAGTTTAATATATGCTTCTATAATCTCATCTGAAATCCAGGTTTCACCTTCATTTTTTCGAGGAGCTGCACAGCCTCTTATCACTCCCTCAAACTTTTTATCAAACGTAACACTGAACTCCTGCTTTCTTTTAAGCCTTAATACATCTCGCGACGGCCTATAGGCATCAAGGCGCACAATAGCTCTTTTGTAGGGCTGACACCAATAAACCTTTCCGTCACCGGGGTCAGACATCGGAAAAAAACCCTGATGATAAGCCCGAAGCAATTCGTTAATACGGATCATCAATCCTCAAACATCCGTCGGTTAATGAAACTTCATAAGAACTTCATCCAGCGTCCTTTTTGGAACATGATGAATACCGTGCGCATCCCTGAAATACCGGACTGAATCGTTTGGCGACATCTGGTCAATTACAACAGTTTCTATCGGTTTCCCGAGAGCAATAACCATTATAATTGAAAACCCATCAGGAATTGCAAGCAATTGCTGTATTGCCGGACGATCTAACGTTGCAACTATGCATCCGCCGATGCCGGAAGCTGCAGCTCCAAGAAGAATGGTTTGTGCCGCTATGCCGCTGCTGCACCCGAAGTCAGTACTGATAGAGTGGTCTCCAAGCATAACGATATATGCGGCAGGACGTTCTCCATCAGAAGGGCCCGGCCAATCGGCAAGATACCCTGCCCATGAAAGAGCTGGAAAAAGAGCATCCACCATTGCAGGCTCAGAAACAGGAATATATTTCAGCGGCTGAAGGTTTTTTTGCGAAGGTACATAGCAGGATAATTCAATAAGATCCCTCACTGTATCTTCAGTAACAGGCACCCTGCTATCATATCGCCGGTAACTCCGGCTCTTCGTTACAATATCCCTGAAATGCATGATTTGTTATTATTATGACTTTTCACTCCATGCCGCTTCAGTAAACCTGGAAAGTTGATCCCATTGGCCACTACCGATCCATTCTGCGATATAATCTACGGTTCTTGCATATCGTAATGGCTCTCTGCATGGCTTCTGCAACCAGTCGGCCAGAATATTATGGTCGAGGCTATGTGTTGCCATACCATACCCTAGCTGTTCCATAGCAAGAGCATTGGATTCCTGCTCAATCTGCCCATCTAGAGGCCTTAGCAGCAGCTTCTTTCCGAGATAGAGAGCCTCCCCGGGCAACTCAAATCCGGCATTACAGACAACACCGCTGCATTCCATGAGATCATTGAGAAATCCATCGCGAGAATACCCTCTATAATGAAGATGACCTTCGTCATGACTCTGGGTCACCTTACCATAAATAAAAAACTCATACCCATCAAATGATGCAACAAAGGCTGCAACATCCTCCACTTCTTCAAACGGCAGATACACAAGAATTTTCTCTTTTATAATCGTACCTGCAGTTTTATCATAAAGTGATGCGGGTATAACAGGAGGAAAAACGGGCTGATTGAAATGGTTCCAATGAAGTCCCGCATTATAACGAGACGGAGCAAAGTTCAGTAACGTATATTTTTCGAAAAGATTTCCTTTCGCCATAGGCACGTCATACCTGAAAGCGTACTGGTGACCAAAACCTACGGAAGGAATATTTCTAATTCTTGCCACCATAGAAGTGATAGGATCAAAATCAGTTATAATCAGATCCGTACCTGCAGTTTCGAGCATAAGAATATCCGACATGAGCCTTACAAGATCAAGCTGAAACATGGTATCGATATAATTCAGCTTCCCTTTATAGGTGACCAGCGTCATCCCTTTCATGACCCGGTAAGGTTCGAAAATTTCTATCTCCTTCAGATCTTCTTCTTTTCTTCCACTGATGATCACATCAACCTGATGGCCTTCTTCCTTAAGCTTTCGTACGAGTTCCCGACTGCGGCTGATATGACCATTTCCCGTTCCCTGAACCCCAAAAAGGATCTTCATACACTTGAACATTTAAGGATAAAGCGCACTGACTGTAATAAAATATTTACTGCTGAATTTTAAGATTTGCATACTGTACCATAAGGGTCTTCTCCCCTGTATTACGAAAAGTTATCCTTACTTTCTGCTTTGAACCTGTTCCCTGAACATCTACCACGGTTCCAGGGCCAAAAAGAGCGTGATGCACCATTGCTCCTGCCCGCAATCCAGACTTGGACGACTTCGACTGATCCCCTGCAGGCAAAGGTGTTGACATTTTTTGCTGATATCCTCTCGATAACGTTGATACTCCTCCTGTGGTTTTTTCTTTCTCCGGACGATCTGAAAGCAAAACTCCGCTTTCTGTCTGAACAATCGAAGTATCTATTTCTCCGATAAACATCGATTTAAGACAATAATGCGGCTGACCATACTGATAGCGGCTCTGTGCCCATGAAAGAAATAACTTATCCTGTGCCCTTGTTACCGCCACATAAAAAAGCCGTCTTTCTTCTTCAAGTTCGTCAGGTTCATAACAATGCAAAGGAAAAAGTCTTTCCTCAAGTCCCGTAACAAAAACCACTGGAAACTCAAGTCCTTTGGCTGCATGAACCGTCATCAAAGAGACGTAATTATCAGAATCCTGAGTTTCTTCATAATCAGAAGCAAGAGAAATATTCTCAAGGAAATCCCCAAGCGAACCATTGTCCGGGTTATGATCCGAAAAATCCCGTGCCATCGAGAGAAGTTCCTGAAGGTTTTCATGCCTGGCGAGAGACTCGGGAGTATTTTCCGCCTGAAGCAGCAACGGTATCGAGGTCAAACTGAACAGTTCACTCAGCACTTCATACACTGTCCCGCTCTCTGACATCTCCCGTAGAGTTTCAATAACCCGGCAGAATGAACTCAAGGCATTAACCAAACGCGCCTGAAAGCCACCTTCTTCAGCCCGTTGAATAGCTTCATATAAGGTTATACCCATTTCTTCGGCATATTCTTTAAGCTTGCCGATACTGATATCCCCTATTTTTCTTGGCGGAAAATTAATAATTCTCAAAAGCGATTCATTATCACGCTCGTTAAGAATAAAACGTAGGTAGGCGACTGCGTCTTTAATCTCTTTACGCTTGTAAAAAGAGACACTTCCAAAAATCTTATATGGAATTTTGGTCTGCCTCATCACATCCTCAAGCACCCTGGACTGTGCATTGGTCCGATAAAAAACAGCAAAGCTTCTATATTCATAGTCCTGCTTCAAACGCATCGTGCGGATATGCTCTCCAATTCTCTCAGCTTCATTCCGCTCGTTGTATGCCTCGATAAGCGTCAAAGGCTCTCCGTGCTCCTTATGCGAAATCAACTCTTTTTTAATCTGGCGTTGATTACGACTGATTATACTATTTGCAGCCTTGAGTATGGTACCTGTGCTGCGGTAATTTTCGACAAGTTTAAAGGTAAGTGCATCGTGATAGTCATCCTGAAAATTCAGGATATTTGAAATATCTGCACCTCGCCAGGAATAAATCGACTGGGCGTCATCACCCACCACAAAAATATTGCGGTGCTTTGCTCCAAGCATTTTTGCAACCAGATATTGGGCCCGATTAGTATCCTGATACTCATCAATCATGATGTAACGGAACGATTCCTGAAGATTTGCAAGTATTTCAGGGCGCGCATTGAACAACTCAATAGGCTTTATAAGCAGATCGTCAAAATCAAGGGCATTGTTGTCCTTCAGTTTTCTGGTATACAACTCGTAGATTTGTGATACTTTCTGCTGGTTATAGTCTGAAGCATTTCTATGAAACTCTGCAGGAAGAATAAAACTGTTTTTCGCCCTGCTGATAAGTCCCTGAACTGTATTGAGAGGGACGGCATCGGCGGAAATACTCAGTTCAGCCATGGACTGCCTGATCAGGCTTTTACTGTCATCAGAATCAAAAATTGAAAAATTACGGTCATAACCAAGCTGGTGAATATGACTGCGGAGAAGACGCGCAAATACTGAATGAAATGTACCTATCCACAAGCCTCTTGAACTGCCCTGGTGGAGCAGGGTATCAACCCTGTGCCGCATTTCACCGGCGGCCTTGTTTGTAAATGTCAGTGCAAGGATATTTTCAGGAGCAATCCCCTCATTTCTGATCAGATATGCAATGCGGTACGTAATCACCCTCGTCTTACCGGAACCCGCTCCGGCAAGTACCATCACAGGTCCTGCAGTAGCAATCACAGCATTGTGCTGCACATCATTAAGATCATTCAAAAAATCCGTCAAAACGTATAAATACCCGTTAACTAATTAAGCGCACCCGCCGTATTCCCTTGCAGCGCCAAAATCTCCAGCATGAATTTCGCATAACTTTCCCCCTTTTACAAATCCCCTGCATCCTCGAATGCTATGTCGAGTTTTTGCTCTTCCTTTCTCCTATTGTACCCTTTTCTCCCAGGTTAAGACACAAACCTGCTTCTTTTGAATTGAAGAGTTGCTATATTTGTCCCCAAACCTTACCCAACGAAACGATCCTTGTAATGTTCCCTCTTGTTTACGAAATCAATACCAGAATCTGGCTGAAAAAACTGACGAATAACCATAACAAACCAATAACCCTCGGGAATATTCCCGAAGAAGAGTTCAACTTCTTTTCGCTCTGCGGTTTTGACTTTGTTTGGCTTATGGGTGTCTGGCAACCCAGTCAGTACAGTAAGGCAATTGCTACAGGACATCCAGGCCTCAGAACTTCAATCCTTGAACACATTCCAATGGTGAAACCAGAGGATATTGTGTCGTCTCCATACTCGATTCCATCGTATGATGTCCATGAGGCACTTGGCGGAAAAGATGAGCTGCTTCTATTCCGCAAGAAACTCAATAAGCTCGGCATAAAACTTATGCTCGACTTTGTGCCTAATCATCTTGCTCTTGACAATGAATGGCTCCCAGAACATCCTGAGTTTTTTATTCCAATATCGAGTGAAGAACAAAGTCATGACCCCGGAGCCGGATTCGAATATAAAAAAGACGAATATCTTGCCTATGGTAAAGATCCTTATTTTGCGCCATGGACTGACACCCTGCAACTCAACTACGCAAGACCTGAAACTCACCAGATGATGCAAGAAAACCTTTTCAAAATAAGCTCACTCTGCGATGCAGTCCGTTGCGATGTTGCGATGCTTATTCTAAAAAGCGTTTTCAACACTACATGGAGCAATCTGGGCGGTGCCATGACCAAAGAATTCTGGGCTGATGCAATCGCTGCAGTCAAAGACCGTCACCCCGAGTTCGTTTTTCTTGCTGAATCCTACTGGAACAAGGAATGGGAACTCCAGCAACAGGGCTTTGACTTTACCTACGACAAACCTTTTTATGATTATATCTGCAGTGCCCCGCTGAATGTTGAAAAACTTTCGGGACACATGACGGCTCAGTGGGACTATCAAAAACATCTCTGCAGGTTTCTTGAAAACCATGATGAACCAAGAGCTGCTGAAAAAATAGGTCTTAACAATAAAGCAGCAGCTCTCGTACTGCTCACCGCTCCAGGCATGCATCTTGTCCATCAGGATCAAATGGAAGGATTCCGTCAAAAAATTCCTGTCCAGTTAATCCGACAGGCTCCTGAACCCGAAAACAGTGAACTGGCTGATTTCTACAAAAAACTTTTCATTCTTCAGAAGGAAAAGGTCTTTCAGGAAGGAAACATTGAGCGACTCGAGTTGAATGCTGCAAACAACTCAAAATGTTTTGGATTTCACCGCTTTACTTCAGAGGAGCATGCCTTTGTATTGGCAAACTTCAGTGTCACTGGAATTGTATTAGAGTTCTGGCATCCTTTCCTTGAACATGTCATGATTGATACATTGAACTTACTCAGTACCGATACTGAAACCAAAACAGATCAGATTCAATATGGAACCAAGGTAATCAGAGTACTTCTTTCTCCTCATGAAGGAATAGTCATAACCTTCTGAAGAAAAGCAAAAACTGACATTTAACTCTTATGCAATTCATTCTTAAAACAATTAAAGTCGAAACAACAAGACCAATTGAAATTATTGATATTTCAGCTGAAGTTTCAGCGATAATCGCCTCATCAGCGCTTGTTGCAGGCCAGGTGACCATCATAAGCCAACATTCAACTGCTTATATCAGTATTAATGAAAAAGAGGATCGACTATTAGAGGATATGGAAACCTTCCTCAAGCGGTTTACTCCCAGAGACGGCAATTATTTTCATAACATCAACCCTGTTGATGGTCGTGAAAATGCCCATGCACATCTTCTCGGGCTGTTCATGAACACTTCTGAAACCATTCCATTCTCTAAAGGAAAGCTGCTGCTCGGCCAATGGCAGTCACTGTTTTTTGTAGAACTTGACGGCCCTCGCAAAGAACGGAATGTCCTTCTGCAAATTTCGGGTATATAAATCCGGACTAAAAGGAACCGGGAAACCTTTTGCATGGTTACACATAGATGTCTCTGAACAATAACCTGAAGTACAACAACTTGCCATGCCCGAATCACTGCCGGTTCCTATAACTCAGCACATGTCACTTCTGCAAGAAATACACACTACCAGTGATCTTAAAAAACTCAGTATATCTGAGCTTCAGATACTGGCAGATGAATGCCGGCAAGAGGTCATCAACCTTGTTTCGGTAAACGGAGGGCATTTTGCTTCCACCCTTGGCGTTGTAGAGTTGACTGTTGCGCTTCATCATGTATACAGCACTCCCCACGACAAAATCATATGGGATGTCGGACATCAGGCTTATGTTCATAAAATTCTTACTGGCAGAAAAGACTTAATGCACAGCAATCGCCAATTCGGCGGACTTGCTGGCTTTCCAAAAATTATAGAAAGCCCCCATGATGCATTCGGTACAGGTCATGCCACAACTTCTATCTCAGCAGCTGCCGGCATGGCTGCTGCAAGAGACCTTGCGGGCAGCAACGAGAAAGTTATAGCTGTTATTGGAGATGGAAGCATGACAGGCGGAATGGCCTTTGAAGCTATGAACCACCTTGGCGATTTAAAAAGTGATGTTCTTGTTATTCTCAATGATAATCAGATGGCCATTTCGCCAAGTACCGGCGGATTGAAAACCCATCTTATTAACATTACTCTTAATAAAACATATAACAAGGCTCGTAAATTTCTTTGGAAGTCAATATCACTCCTCAACAATGAACTGGGAGATACTGCAAAAAATGCTGTTAGAAAACTCGAAGAAGGATTTAAAGCCGCATTGACGCCGGGAGCATTTTTTGAAGCACTTGGCTTACGATATTTCGGACCCATTGATGGTCACAACATGGAACAGCTTGTCAAGGCACTCAAAGAAATGCAGGAACTTCCCCATCCAAAGCTTCTTCATGTTATCACAACAAAAGGAAAAGGTTTTAAACCCGCAGAAGAAGACCAAAGCAAATGGCATGCTCACAGCGGGGGATTCGATACGATAACGGGCAAATCCCTTAAGGCGGCAAACACTTCGTTGCCTCCAAAATATCAGGAAGTCTTTGGCGAAGCTCTTGTTGAACTTGCCCTTAAAGATCCCCGAATAACAGCAATTACGGCAGCCATGCCTAGCGGAACATCACTCGACCTGTTTCAGAACGCTCTACCATACCGCTTTTATGATGTCGGAATAGCCGAACCTCATGCTGTCACCTTTGCAGCAGGACTCGCCATACAGGGATATAAACCGGTATTCGCCGTTTATTCAACGTTTCTGCAACGCGCCTATGACCAGCTTATTCACGATGTGGCACTTCAGAAACTGCACGTTGTTTTTGCTATTGACCGTGCAGGACTCGTTGGTGAAGACGGTCCGACCCACCACGGTGCTTTTGATCTATCCTATCTTCATGCGGTTCCGGGTTTAGTCATTATGGCTCCGGCTGATGAACAGGAACTGCGCGACATGCTTTACACCGCTCTCTATGAGGTTGATGGTCCTGTTGCTATCCGCTATCCCAGAGGAAGCGGTACAGGGATCTCTCTCCGCAAAAATTTCAGTTCTCTACCCATTGGCAAAGCGCAGATTATTCAGGAAGGCGGTGAACTAACGCTTCTCAGTATAGGGAATATGACCTCAAAAGCCCTTGAAGTTGCTTCATGCCTTCAGCAAGATGATATACATGCCACCGTCGTTAACATGAGGTTCCTAAAGCCGCTCGATACCATGCTTCTCGAAGAACTTGCCGCCCGATCCACTCACTTTGCTGTTATCGAGGAAAATAGCATGATCGGAGGACTTGGAAGTGCAGTAATTGATCATTTCAATATAAAAAGAATTCACCACCCTGTTTTGAAGATCGCCCTTCCTGACGCTTTCGTTACGCATGGCAATATGAATGACCTCTATAGGGAGATAGGCTTTGATACGCCTTCAATGACAGAGAAAATCAAGCAGTTTTATAAAGAAGAGTGGACATGAAACACTGTAAGCAACGCCAGTACGCCTCGCACAGATAGATTTGTAAACAGTCCGGCCAGCACGTCATCAGACATAATACCCCATCCTCCGGGAAAGCGTTGAACGGCATCAACTGGACCAGGTTTTGCAATATCGAAAAACCGGAAAAAAACAAACGAAAGGACTACCGGGAGCAACCCTTCCGGTAAGGCAACCAGAGCCAGCCACTGCCCGGCAAGTTCATCAATCGTAACTATTGAAGGATCACTTCCATGCTGTCTTTCCATTATCGTACCGGCCCATATACCTGCCGGAATACAGATTAACACCAGAGAAATCAGAACAGACGCATTATGCATAGCCGGAACAAAAGCATAACACATTACCGCCAATGCGCTCGTCACCGTACCGGGCGCTACAGGAAAATAGCCAATTCCAAAACAGGTTGATACAATTGTTGCAGCGAAAAGCTTCAGTTTCATCAACGCCCCTCAAGTGGCTTCTGAAGATAAATCCGCCAATTATTAATCAGATAGGATATACCGGTATAGACTGTAAAAATTGTAACAGCAAGCATGATATAATTCAGATACCCTGAAACAAGAAAACGACTGGTCATTACAGCAACATTCGCACCTGAAAAAGCTGCTTCTTTCATCAAAATCAGTGCCATTATGACATAGACAAAAATATTCTGCACCAGAGTCTTGTATTTTGCCTCCATGCTTGTAACAACAGGCCTGTTTTTGAATTCTGCATATACCCTTAATCCGGTAATAAGAACATCTCTCACAACAACAAGAACCACCATCCACAGACTTAAAAAGCCCATTCCAACGTAAAGAAGAAAAGCCGCTGTAATAAGCAATTTATCTGCAAGTGGATCAAGAAAAGCACCAAGACGAGTTGTTACACCATATTTTCTTGCATGATAACCATCATAAAAATCGGTAAGCGATGCAATAATAAATACAATAACCCCGAGCAGCTTCAGGTATGGATCGACTTGAAGCAATAACACAACAAACACTGGCACCAGTACAATTCTCAGTGCTGTCAGCTGATTGGGTATCGTCAGATATGTTTCGTTCTGTTCTTTCAATCCCTGCTGGATTAATTAGTTATTTACCGGATACTTCACCAGGGGTATTGCAGGCTATCTTGGGCTTAAGATACAGTATTGAAACTTGTTTTTCAATGCATCTACCCTACTTGGGAATAATAAATAATTACTCGAGTTCCACAACAGTCACCCCTGCACCACCTTCACTCCATTCACCAAGCCTGAAACTTTTAATATAACGGTGCTGCTGCAAAAACTCTGCTGTTCTCTGCCGAAGTGAACCTGTCCCTTTTCCATGAACAATTGTTACCGAATGAATGCGATTCAGCCTCATCGTATCGAGAAAGCGTTCAATTTTCATGATTGCTTCATCTCCATTCAAGCCGCGCAAATCCACTCTGGTGGATTCAATATCACCGGTAATAGCCGTCCAGGAACCTTTTTGTTCTTTAAGCTCAGGTGTTTTCAGGATCTTTTTTACTTGAGTTTTGGATGTTTTTTCAAGGTTTTTCAACGATGTTGTCAACCTGAAATTACCGCAACGTACAACAACACTCTCAGCATTGACGCTTTCAACCTCACCCGAAGTACTCGTGTCAAGAATTCTTACAAGGTCACCTTCACGGATAGTACGATCAACCTGAACAGCCGCATCCGTTTCGGCAAGTAAGCTGGACTCACTGTTATTGGCTTCCTGTTTTTTCAGGGCAAGTTTTTTACGGGCCTCCTGCACTTTTTTTTCATCAGCAGGAGTATTTTTTACTTCTGAAAGAATCTCCTTAATCTGTTTGCGGGCATATTCAACCTCTTTTTGCATTTCTCTTGAGGCACCCAGCTTTAATTCTCTCTGTTTCTCTGCAAGAGCGGCCTCTTTATTACGCAAAGAAAACTCCCGCTCCTCCAAATCAGCCTTTTTCTCCCTGAGGTGCTCTTTAAGGGTCCGATTCTCTTCCAGTAACCTGCTTAGATCATCCAGCATACGATCAAGCCCGATCCGTTCCCCCTGCATAAATTCAGAAGCCCTGTCCACCATGGAAGCAGGGAATCCCATTCTCTGCATCATGGCAAAGGCAAAACTATTGCCGGGCAAACCTTTTATAAACCTGAACGTAGGTACAAGCACTGCCCTGTTGAACTCCATGGCTCCGTTAACCACTCCTTCCCGTTCATTGGCATACGCTTTCAACTCTCCGAGATGAGTTGTAACAATGGTTTTTGTTTTTCGACTGAGCAGCTCCTCAATCACCATTCGGGCAATAGCTCCCCCTTCTTCAACATCCGTACCTGCACAAAGTTCATCAATCAAAACAAGATCTCTTCCTCCGGCCAGGTCAAGAATTTTTTTGATCTCACTGAGATGCGAGCTGAATGTTGAAAGATCGTTCTCTATTGATTGATCGTCACCGATTTCAATAAAAATATTGCTGAACAGAGGGAAAACAGAACTTTCACTGCAAGGCAGAAGATATCCATAACCAAGCATACAGCACAGCAACCCTGCAGTCTTCATAGCTACCGATTTTCCTCCGGCATTGGGTCCTGAAATCACAAGAACCTGATCGCCTTCTTCCAATTCAAGATCAAGAGGAATAACCTCTTTATGACGATGCGAAATCATCAGCCAGGGATGAAACCCTTTTATAATGCGAAGTAACTGCCCCTGGGCTATTCCCGGAAGAACTGATTTGGTTTCCACAGCAAACCTGGCCCTGGCGTAAATGGCATCAAACTCACCGAGAACGTTTTCATTATGCCTTACATTTTCAATCTCAAGACGTATTTCGTTCGATATTTCTTTCAAAATACGTTCAATTTCACGACGTTCGCTGATTTCAAGATCCTGAATTCTGTTGCTGATCTCGAGGGTTTCAGCCGGTTCAATAAAGACTGTTTGTCCACTCCCGGAATAATCCTGGATATACCCGGCTATCTTGTATTTATACTCCACCCTTAAGGCAAGGGTAAGACGTCCATTCTTAATTGCTACGGTATCCTCCATCAACCACCCGTTTTCCTGACAGCGTCTGACAAGCCTTTCCATTTTCCGACGAATCAGTTCACGGCTGCCATTCAACTCACGTCGAATCATCAAGAGAGCATCGCTGGCAGTATCCTTTACCCTGCCCTGCTCATCAATAATTCTCCGGATTGCCGTTTGGAGGCTCTTTTCAAGCCAGATTCTTATAGTAAAATCATTCAGCAGCGGATAGACATCCCTATTGAGAAACATAAATTTTCTCAACTGCACGGATGAAAAAAGCAGATGATAGATATCCTGAAGCTCTTCGGGTTCAAGATAACTCTCAAGAACTTCAAGCTTTTTCAGAAACAGTCGAGTATCCGGCAAATACGAAAAAGGAAGGGAAGCGCCACCCTCAAGCAGATTTTTTAATTCAAGAACCCTTTCAAGTTCTTCAAGAAGCAAGGCCCTTTCAACATACGGTACCGCAGCTAATAGTCTGTCCTGCCCCATAGTTGACAGGCATAATTGTGCCGCATAATGTGCAACCCGATCAAATTCCAGCTTTTTCAAACAAACGGTGTTCATAACTACCCTGTAATTATATAAAGCTCTTTATGTATCCACGTATCGGTGAACCATAGAACAGAAAAAAACTGTCCCTGGTTATCACTCTCAAAACCAACATAGCAAAATTCCATAAAGTTGAACTTATTTTCAGACATCAAAAAAAGCCGGGCATTAACCCGGCCTCAGTCCATAACCTTCAGCTGAAGAAAACAAATTTTCTTAGACGTTCCATACCGTTTGCTGGATATATACGATAAGATGCAGGAGCACTCCATCAACTTTCAACTCTTTTGCTTAAGGCTTGCCATATCAATAACAAACCTGTATCGAACATCGCTGTTCAGAACCCGTTCATACGCTTCATTGACGTTCTGGATCGAAATAACTTCCACATCTGATACAACACCATGCCTTGCACAAAAATCAAGCATTTCCTGAGTCTCACGGATACCGCCGATAAGGGATCCAGAAAGATGGCGACGCTGCATGACCAGTGGAGCCGCGGAAAGGGGAACGGGATCAGGAATACCAACCAGCACCATGCTGCTGTCACGTTTCAACAATCCTAGAAATGAGTTATAATCATGACTGGCAGAAACCGTATCAAGAATAAAATCGAATCGTTTAGCATTCTTACTGAAAGACAGTTCATCGCTGGTATCCACAAAATCGTCTGCACCAAGAGCAAATGCATCGTTGCGCTTACCGGGGGAATGACTGAGAACAGTAACCGTTGCTCCCATCGCTTTGGCAATTTTTACTCCCATATGACCGAGACCGCCTAATCCTAAAACAGCGACCTGATCACCGGGCTTAGCTCCAAATCGCTTTAAAGGAGAGTAAGTGGTTATACCTGCACAGAGAAGCGGCGCTACCCGTTCAAGCTCCATACCGGAAGGTATTCGAAGAACATAATCCTCATTCACCGTTATACACGTTGAATATCCACCGTAGGTCGGGGTATACCGGTCCTGCTCGAAACTATTGTAGGTGGCACTCATTCCTTTCTCGCAAAACTGTTCTTCACCTTCTCTGCAGGCTTCACATTCACGACAGGAATCAACAAAGCAGCCGACGCCGACCGTGTCGCCTATTTTCCATTTTGTTACATGGACACCTGTCCTGATTACGGTTCCAACAATTTCATGTCCGGGAACCATCGGAAACATTGACCCGCCCCATTCGTCGCGGGCCTGATGAATGTCAGAGTGACAAATGCCGCAATAAAGAATATCTATCAAAATGTCGTGCAAGCCGGGTTCACGACGATTGATCTCATATGGCTCGAGTAACGCTTTGGCTGTTCTTGCTGCATAGGCCGGGATGGGTAACATTTTATCGGTATTTACTGGAATGAATGGAATGTAATTTCATGTAACAATCTTAGAAAGCATCCTTAAATGTAAAAAGCAATAAATACAACATCCTCATTTTTTTTCTTTACTCTCTCTGCTCGCTTAAAGTTTTATCCTTTTCATTTTTTCATTACTTTCGCTTTATAGTAAAAAGACATAGAGCATTCTGACTCAGAGAAACTTCTGATTGTTCACCACTGATAAGATTCTACTATCATGAGATTAGCTGTTAACATAGACCATATTGCCACCCTGCGGAACGCTCGCAATGAATTCGAGCCAGATCCTGTTGCTGCTGCCCTGATTGCTGAAAAAAGTGGAGCTGCAGGTATAGTCTGTCATTTGCGTGAGGATCGCCGGCATATCAGAGACATGGATCTTAAACGACTCCGTCAGGCGGTTACTACCAAGCTCGATCTTGAAATGGCCATGACCCCGGAAATGCAACGTATAGCATTGCAGGCAAAACCGGATCTTATAACGCTTGTTCCCGAAAAAAGAGAAGAGCTTACCACCGAAGGCGGGTTTAACATTACCGGTCATTACAACGCTCTGGTTGAATTTCTAAAGCCTTTGAAAGCTGCAGGAATAGAGAGCAGCATATTCATTGAGCCTGATAAAAACGCTATCGATCTTGCAGCAAAAGCAAATGCGGATCTTGTAGAGTTGCACACCGGTTCTTATGCTCTTAAAACAAATGACGACGACAAAGCCCGTGAACTGGTAAAAATTTGTGATGCTGCTGTTTATGCGAAAAGCATTGGCCTCAGAGTTGTTGCCGGACATGGCCTCAATTACCTCAACATAGCTCCATTCATTGACATAAAGGAAATCGAGGAGGTCAGTATCGGACATGCCATCATTGCCCGTGCTGTGCTGATTGGACTTGATGAGGCCGTTAAGGAACTGCTCAGAATAATTCAGTAACGTCGCGAACGTAATGGCAGCAACTCCCAATAACATTATACCTATTGTCCTCGCAACAGGGAATCAGGACAAGATAAAAGAACTTCGCCCTCTCCTGGAAGGCATTTCTCCCCTGTTCATGGTCACTACTCTGAAGGAACTCGGTGCAGATATCACAGTTGAGGAGACTGAAGCGACGCTTGAAGGAAATGCCTTGCTTAAAGCAAAGGCTATCTTCAAGCTGTTGTCAGATCGGTTCCCGTATATGATTGCCCTTGCTGACGACACTGGTCTTGAAGTAGACGCTCTTGATGGAGCTCCGGGTGTTTTTTCGGCACGATATGCCCCTGCCCTTGACGGGAACTCTCCCTCCTATGAAGAGAACATCCACCACCTGCTACACTCATTACGTGGTATTGAAAAAAGAAATGCCTGCTTCCGTACCGTTGTCGCCCTCAAGGGAAGAGTTCCTTCAGGAGAAGGATCCTTCGAGTTTGAGCATACGGCCGAAGGTGCAGTTTCGGGGAGCATAACCTTCGAACAAAAAGGAAATGAAGGATTCGGTTATGATCCTGTCTTTCTGGTTCACTCCATCGGTAAAACTTATGCGGAAATGAGTATCGCACAAAAAAATACTCTCAGTCACCGCGCTCTGGCACTTCATAAAGCTAAAGTCGACCTCACTCTTATTCTTAATAACAACCGCATCCCACTAATCAGTACCAATGAACTGTCATGACGCTCTTTGAAGCCACCATTCTCGGAATTGTACAAGGCCTGACAGAATTCCTGCCAATCAGCAGTACAGCACATCTAAGAATTATTCCTGCATTTGCAGGATGGAGTGACCCTGGGGCTGCATTTACGGCAATTGCACAACTAGGCACACTCGCCGCCGTTCTTATCTACTTTCGTCAAGATATTTTTAAAATCATCAGTGGCGTAATCCGTGGGATCCTGCAAGGAAAACCACTAGAAAGCACTGAGGCAAAAATGGGATGGATGATCGCTGCGGGAACTCTACCGATTGTCATATTAGGTCTTGCGTTTAAATCTCAAATTGAGACCAACCTCCGATCACTTTACTGGATCAGCGGCGCATTGATCATTCTTGCGCTGGTTCTTTCCCTTGCCGAATGGAAAATTAAACACCGGCTCACTAAAAGACTTCCACTGAAATCAATAGAAGACATTGGATGGAAAGAAGCGCTCCTGATTGGATTAGCTCAAAGCGTCGCGCTTATCCCCGGTTCATCACGTTCAGGGGTAACAATTACAGGTGGACTTTTTTTAAATCTTTCACGCGAAACTGCGGCCAGGTTTTCATTTCTTCTTTCACTCCCTTCGGTTTTTGCCGCTGCCCTTCTTGAGCTCTATAAAACATGGCCTGTTATTTCGGCCTCTTCGGGAAACATGACCAATATTATTGTTGCCACCGTTGTCGCGGGTATTGTTGGATATGCCTCAATTGGTTTTCTACTGGCTTACCTCAAAAATCACACAACAACTGTATTTATTACCTACAGACTCATAGCCGGCTCTGTAATACTGTACCTTCTTTCTACCGGAAAGCTTCTGCCATTATAAAAATAAAGGCAGAAGCCAACACAACTCTCACGCCTCCCCTGGCGTTATGTCCGGTATTAAGGAGGCATTTTTAAATGCAACGTTTTACCCTGAAAAATTATTTTGTTTTCTGTGCAAAGCTGTCGTTGAATTTTTCTTATATACAAGGAACGTAGATTAACATATTAATAAACCAGCCATGCCATACAGCTTGTCAAGCTTAGGGCATAATGGCTTTGAAAAAGCAGACTTACATATACACACGAAATGTTCAGACGGGATCTTTTCTCCGGAAGATATAGTAGTTAAAGCAGTAAACTCCGGACTGAAGGCCATAAGTATTACTGACCATGATTCTGTTTTAGGTATTGACAAAGCAAAGCCATTAGCTTTACTAAAAGGCATTGAGCTTATTCCTGGTGTAGAAATGAGCTCGACCTACAAGGGCTATGATATTCATATCCTTGGTTATTTTTTTGATTATCAGCATTCGGAGCTGAAACAATATCTCGACCACTGTCGACACCTGCGCACAGAACGGGCTGAACGCATGGTGAATAAACTCGCCAAAATGGGCGTTAAGATCGGTATTGAGCAGATTATTGTCAAAGCTCAGAACGGAAGTGTGGGAAGACCACATATTGCCGCAGTACTTCAGGACGTGGGGTATGTAAAAAGCTTCAGCGAAGCATTCAGCAAATATCTCGGCGCACACAGTCCTGCTTATGTCAAAAGCATTGAAACACATCCTGCAGACATTATCGCACTGATCAATAAAGCATCCGGACTCTCTTTCCTCGCTCATCCAGCTCAGAATGTCCCTGATGAGACTCTTAAACAGCTTATCACGTTCGGGCTCGATGGCATTGAAATTATCCATCCTTCCCACGATGCCTACAGGCAAAATTACTATCGAGAAATTGCTAATGAGTATTTTTTACTCTTTTCAGGAGGATCAGACTATCATGGAATGAGAGAACGGGATGAAGATACCTTTGGAAAGGTGACCATACCCTGCGAATGGGTGACCAAAATGAAAAGCAGGCTGTTACAAGCATAAATGAAGAAGATGATTGCGTTGATTGATGAAGTTTCGTTATTTTTTTAACTTTTTTTGTGGTATCACTACACTTGCACAGTGAACCTCATGACACTTTATTTATGCCATTAACCTTCGTACGTAACCAGGAAAAAGCATTTGTCCTTTGGCTGAAAAATTTTATCCTCACCATGCAGGATTTTTTTCTTTTTTCGATCAGAGCATTTATTGCTTTTCCTAAAATGAAACGTTACTGGAGGGATGTTCTCGATCAGGCTACTATTTGCGGAACCGATTCTATCCCTATCGTTCTGGTCAGCGCTATCTCTATTGGATCGCTCCTTGCTATTGAGGTAGGAAATCTGCTTGAAGACTTCGGCGCAAAAACCATGCTTGGCCGATCGACATCACTATCTGTTATCCGGGAACTCGGTCCTCTGCTTATGGGACTAATGCTTTCGGCAAGGTTCGGGTCAAGAAACGGTGCTGAACTTGGCGCGATGCAAATATCTGAACAAATCGATGCGCTTCGCGCATTCGGCACTGATCCTGTCGCAAAACTTGTTATGCCCCGGCTCGTTGCCGCACTGATCATGTTTTTTCCATTGACGGCTCTTTCTGACTTTGCTGGATTACATAGCGCAGCGTATATGGCTGAGCACTACCATCGGTTGGATCCCGGCATCTTCTGGAATGCGGTTTATCCACGGCTTGCACCCAAAGACTTTGTGGTTGGTTTTTTAAAAGCCCCTGTTTTTGCCATTATTATAACCCTTGTCAGCAGCTTCAATGGTTTTTCTGCAAGGGGAGGAACGGCCGGTGTTGGTCGATCTACTATTAAAGGCATTGTTGTTTCATCAGGACTTGTATTGATCGCCAATTTTTACGTTTCAAAGATAGTGTTGGAAAACATGTGAATGGATGATTGAATTACGAAATGTAAGTTTAAAATACGGCGACAAGGAGATTCTGAAAAACATTTCCCTCACCGTCAAGGACAACACTATCAAAGCTATCCTTGGACCGAGCGGAGTGGGAAAAAGTACTATTCTCAAACTGATGCTCGGTCTTATAAAGCCTAACAGCGGACAGGTGATTATTGACGGTACTGATATCACCAGCATGAACGAGTCAAGCCTTTACTCCATAAGACGAAAGATGGGTATGGTATTTCAGGGAAATGCACTCTTTGACTCCCTCACTATCAGCCAGAACCTTGGATTCTTTCTTCGTGAAAACATGAAACTGCCTGAGGAAGAAATTTCCCGAAGAGTTTTTGAACAGATTCAGTTTGCCGGGCTTGAAGGTTATGAAGACCAGTTGCCTGAAAGTCTGAGTGGTGGTATGCGAAGAAGAGTCGCAATTGGAAGAGCGCTGATTTTCAAACCACACATGATTCTGTTTGACGAACCAACTGCTGGACTTGACCCTGTAAGTTCAAAGAAAATCCTATCGCTCATCAGCTCTCTAAGGCACAATAATAATCTTGGAGCAGTGATCGTCACCCATATTATTGATGATGTCTTTAATGTAGCAGACTGTGTTGCAGTCCTTTACCAGGGTGAAATTATTTTTGATGATGTGACCGAAAAACTTCATGAGTCACACCATCCGTTTATACGCTCGATTCTCTCTGACAAGATTCTTGAACTTTAACATTTTTAAGACTTTTACCTGTATGAAAAATCCGAACGCTTTGAAATGGAGCGATCTGAGAACCGGAATATTTTTTATTCTAGGCATAGGTTTTGCCGCCTACATCGGACTGGTCATCGGGAAAAACACTAACTTGTTTTCCGGCATTACGACAGTAAAAATACTTTCAAGAGATGTCCAGAGCCTGGCTGAAAACAACTTTGTCTCAGTATCAGGGAAAAAAATAGGCACTGTATCCAAAATGAGTTTTGTCACCCACAACGATTCACTCTATGTTGTCGCTGACCTCAGGCTGAAACAGGAGTATGCAGTCCTTGTAACCAAGGATGCAAAAGCCACCATTAAGTCCCTCGGAGTTCTTGGCGACAAATATGTCGATATTAAAACAGGGAAAGCTGCTCCCGTTCAGGACGGTGACTTTATTGCTCTGACCACCGAAGACGGTTTGGCAAACATCACCAATAAAGCAAGTCTGACTTTTGAGAAAATCAATGCCCTGCTTGATCATCTTAACAACGGAAAAGGCATGGCCGGACGTCTCATCGCTGATGAAAAAATGGGAACTGAGCTTGCCAGTACCATCAGCAGCCTGAAGGCTACATCAGCAGAACTATCGGTACTGTCTCAGAAAGCATCGCATGGTAACGGACTGCTGCCTAAGCTTCTTAATGATAAAGCTATGGCCAAAAATACCGAGGAAACAATAGAGCGTCTTAATCAGACTGCATTAAAAACAGAATCGCTGATCTCTAAACTTAATAATGAAAAAGGCACTATAGGTCAACTGACAAACAATCCTGCTCTTTATAACAACTTGTCCCAGACTCTGTCATCGCTTGACTCTGTGCTTGTAGACCTTAAAGCACATCCTCATCGATATGTTAAAATATCTCTGTTTTAAGCTTCCGTGAAACAACGTATGCTTTCAAGTCGCCTTATTTGTGCTTTATTCTTGATATTTACGGGGTTAAGCTCAATGAGCCCTGTCAAAGCAATGGCCTATGATTTCAAACCTCTTGAAACCATAGTTAATAAGGCTGTCAGTGACAGTGTTTTTCCTGGTGCAAGCGTTGCTGTTATTTATAAAGGCAGAGTGGTTTTCCATAGGGCATTCGGCAAATTGACCTATGATACACAGAGCTCCCAAGCTGATACAACAACAATGTACGACCTGGCGTCACTCACCAAGGCTATAGTTACTACAAACATTGTCATGCAGCTTGTTGAAAGGGATTCTCTTAATCTTCGGGCACATGCATCCCTCTACCTACCTGCATTTACTGGAAAAGGCAAGGATAAAATCACCATTGAGCAACTTTTGCGACACACCTCCGGATTAAGAGCTCACGCTTATTTTTCAAAAACCTGCACGACACCGGAACAACTTTTCGACACTATTACCTCTGATTCCCTGCTGACCAAACCGGGCACAACGACACTTTACAGTGACCTCGGCTTCATAATTCTAGGGAAAATAATCGAAACCGTTACGGGGAAAACTCTTGATGCCAACTTTCACAATCGGTTTGCAGAACCACTTGGAATGGCATCGACTATGTTTACACCTCCACAATCAACCATCTGGCGTATTGCTCCTGTAGAAAAAGATACCCTTTGGACGCTGCGTGTGCAACGTCCCCTTGTCCACGATCAAAATGCTGCACTGCTTGGTGGAGTGGCCGGCCATGCCGGGCTGTATTCAACAACCAGTGATCTGCTGAAGATGGTATCAATGTTGATGAACGAAGGGAAATTCGGCAACCGTACCTATATACACACAGATACACTTAACAAATTTCTTAAACGAAATGATTCACTTAGAGCATTAGGATGGGACATCCGCTCACCTGGCGGGCACTCTTCAGCGGGAGACTATTATTCGAATGCCTCTTTCGGTCACCTCGGTTATACCGGTACCAGCATCTGGATTGATCCGGAAAAAGGGCTTGGAGTGATTTTTCTCTGTAACCGAGTTTACCCAACATCCTCAAATATCAAAATCAGGTCGTTCCGGCCCCTCATCCATAACACCATCGGTTGCTGTCTCGGCTTAAAAAAGACCGTGGATAATATCCAGTGAAAACGATGGTTAACTCAATCAGGCAAACAGTCCCTGCATAGGCACTATTGGAAGTGGAACCTGTTGTACTGATTCCTGACGGAATATTGCATTTGCTGCCATCCTACCGGTGAAAACGGCAGCCTCCATCAGAAAAACCGGCGCATCCACCTTGACCCAGTCTCCAGCAAAAAAGAGATTTGAAAATGGAGTGTCAATACCTGGACGATGGGCGTGATCACCCGGAGCCCAACGCGTAAAATTAGACTGCAGCATAAATAGTTGATGCAAAATATGCGCTGTCCTTGTTTCCGGAAAAATAGTGTGCAACTCCTCGAGCATCATAGCCCTGATTTCATCGTCTGGCCTGATATCCTCTGGTGCAATAGCATAAGCATGCAACTCGACAATACATCCCCCATGTTTTTTTGCCCATGAAATAAACGGCTCCTGAAAATCAGAGTAAATAGAAATTGAATCGGTATACGCATATCCTGAAACCGTATAGAACGGAAACTCCTTTGAGGACAGAGGCTGATCAAGCCAGATGCGGAAAACCGCATAAGGGTCTGCCTCTCCGAGGGAGGCGACCTTGGATTCAAACTCGGAACGTTGAACGGATGAAGCTTTAATAAGCTCACGAACACCTCGAACGTTTGAAGCAACAACACAATAATCACACTCTATGAGCTCTCCTCCTTCAGCATGCTTCACCAAAAGTTTTTCACCATCAACTTCGACACTAAGTTTTGAGAGCGCTGCTTTTGGTGGACCACCAACCGGAATTCCCAATGCATCAAATTTTCCAGCATGGCACGGGCAGGTAAACCCGCCCGTCTGATTATCGGGACTGATCGTGCAACCCATGTGAGTACATCTTCCGTCATAAGCCATATAGCTGTTTCCTTTTCTTCCAACCATAACGGGCACACCTTCGGTGGTAAAAAATACAGCATACCCTTTATACGGAACCTTCGCAGTATCAACAATCAAAGACAACGCTCCCCCGCTGTCCGGTTTATCGACAATAACTCCTGAAACTTTCGCTCCATTAATTTTAATGCTTCGCGCACTGCATCCCTTCCGAAGTTTTACCCCGAGCTCCTTCAGTTTTGCCTCCAGAGGATTAATAAGAGCAGTCATACAATCCTGCTTTGTTATTTTAAAGGCGAGGCCTTCAGGACTTCCCATAAAATAAAAATGAAAATAACGAAGAGCCTCCGCAGCAGATAAAACTTCCATCCGGTTCATTGTCGCATCAGCAAATGGATGCAGCACTGTATCGACAAACGCCGGTAAATCCTTTCCGTTTCGGCAATAGGTCATAAAATCGACAGTGTCATACTTTCGAAAAGTCTCTTTATACTCATATCGAAATAACTCAACCGTTGAGGGCAGTCCCTTATAATTTTTCAGAAACGAGATCAAGTCAAGTCTCTTTGACTGCTCAAGAATTGAAAGGACATTTAGCGGAAATACCTTTGATGCCTGACCGAAAACCTCTTTTGGAAACTTTTTAAAAATTACGGGATATCCCGGGGCAGGAGTAAAGACATCCTGCTTAATTCCTGCATAAGCAAACACCTCATTGAGATTATAGTACTGATCGAAAAATCCATGAAATCCATGCTCTACAGGAAAGCGCTCATGTAAAGCCTCAATATCCCAACCAGTAAGCTTTCCACCCAAAGCAGCAGATGACTCTATAAGGGTAACCTCAAATCCCTTGCGAGCTAGTTCAAGCGAGGTACTAATACCCGCAAGACCTCCTCCTACGACAACAACCTTTTTTGATGTCTCCAATTTTTCCTTTCCCGCCAGTTCTTCTTGGCCATACAGCCCTTTTCTGGGTTGATAATAACCTATCAAACCTGCTGTACCTGCTATTGCAACTCCAGCGCCGATTCCTGTTCGCGCTAACAGTTTTTTAATAAACTCACGCCGTTCCATAAAGTATTGCGATCAATGACCTGAAGGGAATAAATATTCTGAACTGTATATTCAGGCAATATAAATATTTGCTTAAGCAACCCTCCTGTTAAAACCTTTCTGTCAACAATGGCTGAACATGCAAACGACCTTGCCCGTAAAATCCGAAAAGAAGCTACGCGACTAGGATTTGCTGCAATAGGTTTTTCAGCGCCTGTTCGTCAACCGCTTGCCATGGAACGTTACAACTCCATGATTACTGAAAAACGGCATGGGGAAATGGCCTATATGGAACGCCGGTCAGATGAACGGGCCATACCGGCTTTGTTATTTTCTGGACTGAAGACTATTATTTCTGTTGCTGTCAGCTATAATCACATCTGGCCAACCTCTGACGAAAAGCTGAACATCTCAAAATATGCAGTCATAAACGACTACCACGCCGCTGTACGGAAAAAACTTCAAACTCTTCATGAATCACTCAAGGCAATTATTGGAAAAGATGTCGAGGCGGCAATTTATGTCGACAGTGCGCCTGTACTTGAAAAAAACTGGGCGGAACAAGCCGGCATAGGAACAACAGGAAAAAACACTCTCCTTATTGTCCCCTCAGCTGGTACTTATGTGTTTCTTGGAGAAATGTTTATCAACATTGAAATAATCGACCAAAAGGCTCCCTTGCCCAACCTTTGCGGAAGCTGCAATAACTGCATCAACAGTTGCCCTACTGGAGCCCTATTAGAACCAGGAAAAATCGATGCGTCAAAATGCATTTCGTACCTGACTGTAGAACTGAAAAGGGATTTTACTTTAGAAGAAGCGTCAATGATTGGAACTCAGCTTTTTGGCTGCGACCTCTGCCAGGAAGTCTGCCATCATAACAATCAGAAAGGGGGGACTGGGGATATGACATTTACTGTCAAAAAGGAGCTCTTGAATATCACTGCTGAGAAGATACAGAGCCTCACAACATCAAGTTTTCGTACCCTATTTTACGGAACACCGATATTCCGCATTGGGCTGAAACGTCTGAAACGAAACGCTCATGCCATAAAGGAAAATCTGCAAAGATTGGAAGACTCGGCTAACTGACTATTGCTTATGGCCTTTCAAGTTTTTGTCACTACGTCAATATCTCATTCGTTGGGAGTAACATAGCCAGTACATGCAATATAAAATTCTGCCGGCTCCGGGAAATTATGAAACAGTCGCCAATCACAACAACTCAACAAAATTCGTTGCCAGCAGAAGTAAATGTTTACCTGCCATCGTCAAAATATAACAAAGATACTATCCTGTCTGGTCTTATCGACCATATTATTCAGCGATTTTTAACCCGATAGGAGAAGTTTTCCCTTCAGCAACAGTAACGGTAGCCCGACTCTGAAGCTTGCGTTGATTATTCCAGACCGCAATATCATAGGTACCTACAGGAACATTTGAAATAGAAAATTTTCCATCATCGTTAATGAGTGCTGTATTTGGATTTTTGCCTACAATAGCCCAACCTATCATTTCAGGATGGCAACTGCAAAGCAATTGGAAGACTCCTGACTTATCAAAGGATGATGACTTCGTTATGCCTGTATCAATTGAGCCTAAACTATTTTCATACAAAGAGTTGCCTGAAAAGATAGTATGGTTTACTGTATCGCAACTGGTAAAGGCTATTGTAGAACCAAGTGGTAAAACCGTTACTTGAGGAGTAATTGTAATGTTTCGCATATTGATATAGGCCTGTTGCGCTACAACAGTCCCTTTAACGTCTTTCAAACAGACAACAACGTCCCCTTTGTACTTAATTAAATGAGTATCAATCGAGCCTGCTATTGTACCGCCGCAAAATGCATTCGAAGTAATAAACCCGAAACTTGTCATTATTACACCGATTTTAAGAAACTTGTTAACCCTGATGTTTACAAACATAGTATACCTTGATACTTTTTTGATGAAATGGGATGTATTGCTGCCAGCTAATCGTTCATTTTGAGAACCAGAGCTGAAGTTTCTCCTTCCTTAACCGTAACCATGGTCTTGTTCCCCAGTTTGAGTCTTTTACTCCAGACCACGACCTCGTAAGTACCCACAGGAACATTTGAGATTGAAAACTTGCCATCATGTTCGGTTTGTACCGCATATTGATTTTTACCGATAAAAACCCATCCAATCATCTCAGGATGGCAACTGCAAAGCAATTGAACCACACCACTGCTATCAAAGGTGACTGACTTCGATATACCGGTATCCATAGAATCTATCCTGAATTTTTTCGCAGGGCTTATGGAAAAAATATTATGATAGATCTGATCGTAGCTGGTAAAGTCGATGGTTGAACCGAGTGGCAAAACCGTGATTTTAGGAGTAAACGTGAGATTTCGCATTTGAATTGATGCCCGTTGCGGGACAACCGGACCTTTAACGTCTTTCAAATAGACAACTGCCTCGCCTTTGTACTTTATTAAGTTTGTATCGATCGTGCCTGTAACTGTCCCTCCGCAAAAAGCATCCGGGGTGATAAGCCCTAAGCTTATCATTATCAAACTGATTTTTAAAAACTGATTAACCTTTTCACATTTGAACATAATAACCTCTACGTAACGTTAGTTTTATTAGAATTTTGTGCAATCGTACCATCTATCTGCATTAACTTTAAGTGTTTCTATAAAGACAGGTTCAACTTTCCACCGTTACTAATAAACATAAAGAGAACCTGTCTTCAAGAACGCTTCTCACAGCTTGACCGAACTACCCTTTACAGTGCAAATCCAACGGCAAGCGTAACGATATCAATCGCAGTATCACCTGCAACCGGCTTAGCATTTGTTGCCTGGGTATAAGTAAATTCTCTTGTAGGATGAGTCCATGTTAATGCCAGTGACGCATTTGCCCTGAGCCAGGCTGTAATGGAAGATGCTATTGCAGGATTTAACCCATCCTGAAGTGACGTATAGTTAACCGCCGCTTTCAGCCAGGGGTAAATAAAATACCCTGTTTGAATAACATAGTTGTTATAACCCAAATCCTGGTCTTTACTGTAAGCGACACCACCAGTAAAATCACCATAGTTTCCGGTCACATCGACGCTGGGTATCAGGGTTTCACCAAGATGAGGAGCATTCAAACCTGTAACACCCGGCTTCATGCTTACAAGAGATGCACCAACAGCTATATGATTGTCCAGACCTACAAACTCATTACCATACGTACCGCCTGCACCGCTCAACAGTCCGGCTCCGCCAAACTTATACTTCGCCCTTACATATCTGATATCATCAAAGCTATTCGTATTTGTAGGAGCTCCGGCTGTGCCTGCTTCCGTAAGACCCGCAGTAATTTTCATTCTTTCTCTTGTGTATACCAATTCAGCGCCTGTACCGAGACCGTTAGGAACCGGGTTTTGGGGATTTACAGCATTGTTCGTACCAATGGCATTTCCAAAATTAAAGTCACTAAAAAAGTTTCCGACACTTAAATTAAGACCCGGCTGAAAAGCCCAAACAAAATGACCCCTAGCAAGACCGGCAGTGGGATCATATGTTCCCAAAACAGACAGATTGTCACCCAAGGTACCGCCGAAGAAAAGCGAGGTCGCACCTAATGGACCATTTCCATAATTGAACGTCTGCTGAACAGTGGCCTTTCCGGTTGTTCTGGAATTGACTTGTTCGGAATAATTAACAAGATTACCCCTGACCCAGACTGCCAAAGGGCCGAAATTAGGGATATCAGATGGCCAGGGAGATTCAGGAAATACTTTTTTCCATCCATCAGTTCCTATTTTGAGCTGTTCTTGTTTTGTAAACTCTTCATCATCACCACCCGGCCAGCGATAACCGTTGTTCCTGAAGGCTTCTCCAAAAGCATTTCTTGTAGGAAAACCTGAATGGCAGGTATAACAGGAGGTTTGATATTTACGGGCAAAAGCAGGTATTGCCTGACTGTCCTGACTCCAGAACATTGCTGCCGGCACCATGCAAAGTGAAGCAATAGAAGCAAAGGTAATTTTTTTCATTGGGGGAATTATTTTGTGATTGGTGATATTTGTTCCTTCAAAAGAAATTGGTATTATTTTTTGAACGTAATAATTATATTCAGTAATTAAGAGTGTAAGAATAAAGTCAACACTGCTTTTTCATCGCCGAATAACAATTGTTAATGAATAAGAAAACATTATTCGTTTTATAACAATGATAATTATGTGTCAAATGCTGGCATTTTCATTCATAATTATGGTCTGTAAAATCTGCCTGTTCCACACTTCAGATTTTACATATTCTTAAATGAAGTAATGACTTCATTATCAATGAACATAATAATTTACTGCAGGCTGCAGACCGATGAAAACCTAGTCCCATGCATAAGGGATAATTCTCAGAACAATGAAGAAGC
>Ga0194037_1000165_pt1 | contig 50102 bp, 29 predicted proteins | sample JunL306m_MetaG_FD_148653 | JGI IMG/M metagenome (GOLD analysis project Ga0194037, IMG submission 148653) | Anoxic zone freshwater microbial communities from boreal shield lake in IISD Experimental Lakes Area, Ontario, Canada - Jun2016-L304-6m | ecosystem: Environmental > Aquatic > Freshwater >... | reverse complement strand
CCAGATAGGCACTCTGCCCGATGAGCGCCGCAAGCGAGGTCATCGACCCGTCGCGTGTCCACACCGCCCACTCGGGCGTGCCAGCCGCCGGAATCAATGGCGACTGGGTGAAGCCAACTTGCGTCGGATTGGGCTGCCAGCGCCACACTTCCAACACCGCCGGCGGCATCAGATTGGCAAGCGTATCGTAACTCGCGTCACCCGTTAGATAAATCGCGTTCCAGCCGCCTTTCAGCGCATAGGTCGTGCTCTTCCACTGGGCATGCGCCGTGCTCACGCTCAACCCCGCCAACATCACCCACAGCCAGCCACCCAGCCGCACCCGCACCGTCAAAAATGCCATCATTGATTTCAAGTTCATCATAAATTTCAGCATTTTAGCTTTTATCTAACTGTAAGCCGGAAAAACTCGCTGGTGGTGGCGCGCGGCGCGGTGAACACGGAAACGATGCCGACATTGGTGGCCTGATAGGCTTCGCTGCCCGTTCCCAGCGCGCCCACCGCAAAGGGCACCCGCGTCCAGGTCTGCATATCCAGCGTGCTCTCGATGGTGTAGACCTTGCCGGTGATGGCATAGAACTCGAAGCGCACGCTATCAGGTAGCTTTTCCTTGAGGGAGAGGCTGAAAGTCGAGGTGGCGTCGCCGGCGAAGGTGCCCGCGATGTAGGCCTGCAGGTTGGTCAGGCCGTTATTCTGGAAGTGGCCGTTGGCACCACCCAACAGGCTGAGGTTCCAGTTGCCATTGTCATCGGGGTAATAGCCCGCCAGATACAGCTGCCATTCCTCCCACGCGTCAGGCAAGCCGTCCTTGTTGACGTCGGCGCCGAGGTTCAGGTCGAGGCGGGTGCGCTCGCCACCCTTGCCCGCCGTGAGCGTGCCATTCACCTCGATCGGATAGAACAACACCCCGTTCATCGACACCACCAAACTGAAGGCCCCCGACGCGGCGACTGCCTTGGTGGTGTAGAAAGTGGTGCCGCTGCGCGCCGCGTCGATGCGGATCTTGAGCTCATAGTTCTGGTCGAACTGGCCGCTGGTGATGGGCGTGCGCCCAATCTCCACCCCCCCCTTGAGCAACACAATCTCCGCCCCCTGGCCCATGATCGTCTGCCCCACCTGGTCGCGCACAATCCCGTAGAGCGTGTAATACGGTGCCGGCGGAAACGCGACGGCCGTCGACCCGGCGGCGAGCAGACACAACAGGATTTGGCGGATGGTTTTCATGAGGTGATGGGTGGATCCAAGAGAAGGAAAAGCAGGATACGCGGAGTTTTCGCCAATCGGCGTGCAATGGTTCCCAAAATCAACCCATGAGTGAAGAAAAATATCAGATATTATCACGGAGCGGCGCGAAGCAACCGCCTGAAGGCGGCACGACCTACCGCCCAGGTAACGTGGGTGCTGTCTTTCGCTACGCGGGGGAGTGGTCCCCAGTCAAAGGTCGAACCTAGCCTTGAGCATTTCATCAGGCTTGACGATCACAGCGTCGAACGGCATGAGGTCTCCGGAATTTAAAGTAAGCATCAGATATTCATCTGGCGTGGCGTCGCAAAGACCCACCGTGATTCTGGGTTTGGCCTTCCATCCGCTCGGATGGATCATTTCCAGATCTATGGCGAAGCCGAATTTCCCCGGATAGGTCGCCTTAAGCACGAGATCCGAAGACTTTTTCAAAGTCACAAAATGCTCACCACCGGTCAACTCATCGGCATGTGGCGCGACGACACGAGCCGAGCTAAGGCCTCGCTCATCAGCCCATCCAGCGAGGGATTGAGCCTCTCTTTCGGATCGGGTTTCCCGGGTCACCCAAGCACTCTGCGGCTCTGCTGGACGAAGCGCACGTATTCCGGCGAGCACTTCGGAAGGGTCGAAACCTTGGGTTGGGATGACGTTATCATTGGGCAACACCGACACCATGCCAGCATCAGCGCGCTGAGAGCCATCAAGAGGTCTTTCATCGGGTAGGTAGGGCGGAGAACGAGGTAAGACGGTAGCGTGGCGGAGCTCAATTGCCGGAATTCGAGTAAGTCCGCAGGAACAATTGGATATCCTTCACGCTGGCGACAAAGCGGTTGAGGCCGTCTTGTTCGTCGCTGAGCAGGGTGTAGGCTGGGATGACTATTTTCCAACGGGTGTTCCAGGCGCTGCGGCCGATCAGGCGGGTGTTGGTGAACTCGGTGGGAATCGAGCTATAGAAGAACGCCGGATCATTCACCGGGCGGAACGCCTGGTGTTTGCGCAGAATCCACGGTTGCTCGCTGAGCGTGCCGTTGGCATTGAAAAACTGGCTGGTGTTGAAGGCCGATGCCCCGAGGTTGTAGGGCAGCGGCAGCGCCTGATCGTGTACCGTCCAAGTGCGCAGCGTGTTGGTATCGCCCAGCGGTGGTGCCAGCATGCAGTCGATGCCACAGGGAATCAGATAGACATAGGGCGTCGCGCTCAGCGAGTTGGTGCCACTGGGTGCGCCGGTGGTTCCGGGCGTGCCGAAGGCGTAGGGATCCATGCCGGCGTAGCCTTTCAGGACGATGCCCACACTGCTGATTTTGGTGGCGTAGCTGCTAGGCGTGTAGGCGTGGTCGTTGGCAGCCAGCGGCAGGCCGAAGAAGTTCATGCCGTGTTGGATGGTGCTGCCGAAGGGAATGACGATGCCCGGAGCGGGCGAGCCATCGGGCTTCTTCAGGTTGTTGCAATACCTCGCCACATCGGGGTCGGCCAGGACGTCGGGCACGATGTATTGCTGCATCGTCTGTTTCCACGCGTCGTCATCGCTGGTGATGGTGTCGTCGTTGAGGATGCGGAACAATTCACCGCGCAGGCTGAAGAGCGTGCCATACGGATCGGGGTTGTTGATGCCCAACCGGCCCTTGGCCACCGAGAAGTCCGCGCTCAACTGCGCCATCGTGCCGGCCAACCCCGCATCGCCCAACGTGCTGACGGTGGCTTGGGGCACATTGTCGGTTAGATCGCCGAGTGCGCGGGAGGCGACGATGTTGGCGATGACCGCCTTGCCCGCGGTGCTGCCGAGTAAGCCGGTTTCGTAGTCATAACTCTTGGCCGCGAGATAGGTGTAGCGGCCGGCGAGGTCGAACAAGGTGCGGTATTGCTCGAGCGCTTCGTTGCGGAAGGTGCGGAACGTCAGGTCCTTGGTGCGATAGCCGGTGATGATGGCCGCCGCACGTTGACGGAAAGTCTCCCGGACGCTTAGGACTTGCTGGCCCTCCACCAACACGTTGGCCACTTGCTCGTTGGCCCGCTGGTAGGTGGTGGCGAGTTGTGCGACCTCGAACTGGCGCGAAAGCAGGTCGCGATAGACTTGTTCAAATTCATACAACTGCTGGCGCTCGTCGTATTGGAAGCCCGCCGCCTCCAGGTTCTTGTCGAGCGTCATCGAGATGCCCGTTTGGCCGGCGTTCAAGCCAATTGCCGCGCCGCGTGCGACGAGGGAGACATAGGATGCCAGGGACTTGGCGGAAGCGCCGGCCAATTGAATTGCCGCCCGGATGGTCGAACTCGGATCAACCGCCATACCCACGACGGCGGGAGGCACTTGTGCGACTGCAATAGCGATATTCAAGGCATTTTCGCCGCTGGCATCCGACAGAGCTGCCGCGGATTCCAGCAATGCCTGCAGCGCCTGCATGATGGTGATCGCATCCGTTGCGGTGCTGCGGAGTTCACCGGCATGATCGTGCCATTTAACCATTTCATCGAACAAGGTGTACTTGCGCTTGAAATTCGCCTGCAACACCAGAATTTTCTGATTGGACTCGAGCAAGGCCAGTTGCGCTTGATAGGAATCCAGCAATGCCTGCTGCAAGCGGCCGGTGCTGGCGCGCTGGCCGGACAAACTCAAACCGCCCGGCCACTGCAAGTATTGGTTAGGGTTGACCGTGACTGTTTTGCTCACGCTGTGGGTCGGGGTCACGCCGTTGAGGGTGATATCAGCTTTTGTGTTACTCGAGAAATTGGCGATGTCGGTGGGCACGTCCAGCGTCAGCGTCACGGGCTTGCTGGTATCCACCAGATCGGTGGGTTTGTCACAGACGAACCAGTGGAAGATATCGGGGCCGGAGTATCCTTGGGCGTAGGTTTTGCCGACGCCGATATCGCCGCCATACGGGCTGCCGAAGATATCGGTGAGCTGGTTCACAAAGGCGCTCTCCTGATCGACAATGGCGGTGTTTTCATCGCCGATCTGGTTTTCCTGGTTGCGCAGCAGGCGGGTCATCTTGGCAGCTTGATTGAAGGCACCCTTGGCATTCAAGGTTGCCCGCAGCGCTCGCTCGTAGATCTGTTCAAAGTGCGAGTGGCCGGCCTGCAACTGTGAGGGAGATATATCAAAGGCGATCGCACCCGGACTCAGGCCGAGCGGATTGAGGTGGGCGTTGGCACTATCGATGGCACCTTGGAAACTGCCGGCCGCGCTGACGAGTTGGTTGAGTTCAGGCACCGTGCTGCGGTCGATGATCTGCACGCCGCTGTGAAGCGGATTGGTGTCCTTGTCGGGCAGCAGGGCATTGGCGGCGGCCCAGTTGAGGAAACTGCCCTGCGCACTGCGCGACACCCATTCATCGAGTCCTTGGCTGCGGATGACGCCGGTGTTCGGATTGATTTTACCATCGCGGAACTGGCTCCAACCGCTGGCCGCATCGTCCTTGTAATTCTGACGATGCACCAGGCTCACGATTTGTTGCGCGCTCATGGCCACGTTGGCGGCGGCTGCGGCAAACTTCCGCTCGTCCTTGTAATCGATCTGGATCGACTGGCCGAGCATCGAGACATCCTCGGACGAGGTGGTCCAGGTGAAATAAGGATGCTCTAGCAGTTTGTAGTAACCTTTCAGCGCCGTCAGGTAATGGCCGTAGGCATCGCCGTGGCCTTGCGGGAACATCCGCTGGGCATCGGCGGCATCCACCACGCCATTGGCAGTGCTGCTGCCGGTCTTTTCCTTGATGTTGTAGTTGGTGGCGTAGAGCACCTCACCGCTGTTGATGCCGCGGGTGTAGTTCCACCACAGGCGGTTGTAGGCGGGAGCGCTGGCCACTCCGGGATTGGCAAAATCGTCGCGACCACGCAACAGCGCCAACTCTTCTTCCAGCGAACTGCTGACCTGACCTTCGAACGAGAAGCGGCTGGTGTTCACCTCGGTGACCGTCGTCTGGTCGTCGATGGAGATGGTCGGATTGGCGGCGTCGGCATAGGCCTCGTTGCCAAGGATCGTGTATAGGTCGTTGAGGTAGCCGGCGGCCAGAATCAACGCGCTGTTGGATGCCGTGAAGTCGATGTTGGATCCGATGGTGAAGTTTTTACCGCGGTTGAGGATGGTCTCGTAAATGGCGATAAGGCCCGCGTCGTTGATGTTTTGCAGATTGAGGGCGACATCGCCTTCCCAGCGGGTGCCGGCCTGGGTGAGCAGGGAGACATCGGTGTTGACCTGATTGTTATATAAATCGGTCATGCGCTGGTTGAACGGGGTGATTTTTGCCAGCACCCGCTTGATCCAGCCCTCGACGAGTTTCGGTTGCATCCAGTCGGACCAGGTGGGGTCGCCGATCTTGCGATAGGCCATGGTGAAATACGTGTCACCCATCAGCACCGCAGGGTTGCTAATGGTGGCCGTTGGCGAACCACCCACTACGATCATGTTGTTCAGAGTGCCGCTGGGTTTGATCCAATAATTGGTATCGGCGGCGATGTTCACGTTCGTGCCATTGAGCGGCGGACTGCTGCCGTTGGTCGGAAAACCGTAGCGCCACTGGAACTCATACAACTCGGGGTGGCCGGCGTAATCGCCGCTGTGGCGCAGGGTCACTTGTTCGTCCAGTGGATTGCTGGACAACAGCACCTTCAAATCCCCTTTGTAGAGGGTCGGATCGATCTTGATGACTTGCATCGAGATCGGATTGGCCGGATCGGTGAAAGCCTCGCCATTTTCAAACACCAGCGTGACGTAGCCCGTGCCCTTGCCCGTGGTGCTCAAGGCGTAGCTGTCCACCGCCGTGTCGGGATCGGTGATATCCGCCAACGTGCTCTTGTCGATGGCGCGGTGATCTTTGGCGGTGTCCACTACATAGGTTCCGGGAACCTTGGAGTCCTCACTGAATGTTTCCAACTGGGTGCTGAGGCCGGCAATCGCGGCATCCCATTTGCTTTTGTTGGTCGTGTCGCTCGCCGGGCAGAGATCTTTCAAGGCGCTGAGGTCGGCCGTTCCCAGCACGTTGAGATTGAGATAATCTTCGCCGGCAATCTCATCGACAAACTCGCCGGTAAGGGTGAGTGCGCCCTTGCTGCCGGTATTCGCGTCGTAGTAAAAGCGCTGCTGCAAATGCGGCGGCAGTTTTTGGAAGTATGTCTTGCCCGCATAATCGCTGGTCAGCACAGACTTCGGCAGCGATAGCAGGCTGCCGACAGTTCCCAACGGAAATGTCTTGGCGCGGGTCGGGTCGTGCAACAACACGCTGTTGTTAGCCGAACCGGTATTGGCGATGGATTGTTGATAGATCAGTTGCGTGCTGGTGGCACCGCGCACTTGCGGCAGATTTCCGGCGATCGCACTTGCCTTGGCCAGCGTCAGCGTTTCCGCCTGCTCGAGCACCGCCACGATTTTTTGCTGGGCGATGGGCAGCGTCGGGTCGTCCGGCCACTTCGGCGCATAGGTCAGGGTGACTGGCACGCCGCTGCCCGTGTCGGCAATGAAGGGCATGCTCGTGCCCGCCGCGCGTTGATTGGCGAGACTCCGGCCTGGCTCAAAAAATCCGTCGCGCGAGATGTAATAATACTGCATTCCGAATGCAACCGGCGGCGCGATGCTGACCAGCGGTGCCGTGCTGTAGCCGCTGCCCGCGCTGGTCACCGCGATGGCCGTCACGGCGAAGCCCGAGATGTTGCCGACTCCTGTCGGGGCGCTGCCTGCACTCGCAGTGGTGCCGCCGGAAAAGACAATCGTCGGCGCGCTGGTGTAGCCCGTGCCTGCAGCGGTCAGGTTGATGCTGGTGACCAAGCCATTGGCAAGCACGGCGGTGGCCGTCGCGCCGCTGCCGCCACCGCCGGAAATCGCCACCGTCGGAGCGAGCGAATACGTCTGGGTGCCGCTGGTGATGGTAAAGCTGGCGGCGCTCAAGCCCCCGAGTGTTGCCGTCGCCGTGGCGGTGGTGCCGCTGCTCGGCGGCGCGACGCTGACCACTGGAGCACTCGCGTAACCCGCGCCTTTGACCGACACGCTGATGCCGCTGACGCCACCGCTGCCATTGATCGCGGTGGTGGCTGCGGCGCTGAGCTTGGCGTGGGCTCCGCGATAGGTCCAATTGTAGCCTTGGCGGTCGGGGAAAGTGAAACTCTTGTATGCCGTCGGCGCGTTGACCCCGGTGGCGAGGTCGGGAATTCCGGAAACCTCGGTGTTGAGCACAATGCCGCTGGTATTCAACGCTGGCGGCAGGGCGGCCAGCGGCATCGGCGGCTGGGCTTTGGTGCCCGCAATCGCATTGTAGGTCAGCGGATAGGTGAAGTTCGAACGCACGACTTTGTAGGCGTCGATGCTCGGCCGCTGGTCGTGCGGGTCGGTGTAGGCCAGCAGCACGAACGGCGATGAAGTGGTCGCGGCGTTGTTGAGGTCATCGCGCAGCGCGTAGGCGCGGCCCGCCATCATCAAGGCGTGCTCCTCGTTGGGATTGAAGCCGGGCTGGGTGATGTCATTTTGATAGTAGATGCTGCCGAGTTGTTGCGATGGCCCCAGATCCCCGGTGCCGAGGCCCGAGGCGATGACAATCTCCGGCGGGGCCGGACTGGTCGGGTAAACCACCGTGTAGTGGCCGACCACCGAGGGCAGGTAAAACGCCGCGAAATTCGCGTTGGGTGCGGGCACCTGCTTGAACCACCACACGGTGAGTTGGTTGTTGTCCGGCAGGGCGTTGACGGGGATGATGGCGCCCGCTTCCGCGGCTTTCACACCATTGGTGAATGGGTTGATGTAGCCCGCCGGATAATAATTTGTGCCGCTCGCGATATAGCCGGCAACCGAATACTCCGCGCTGGGCGGCGTCAACCGCTGGCCGACATTGACAGTTATGGAAATGTCCGCCACCCCGTCCGCATTGAGGTCGTTGATGGTTGTGACCGCGGGCGTGCCGGTGAGCGGACCCGTGCCATCGGGATCGACCACGGCCACACTGCCGAGTTTAGCCTGGGACTGGACATAGAGCGGCACATACCACGGCGTGCCCGCGCTCATAAACTTCAGCAACGTGCGGCTGGTCTGGTCACTGGAATTGCTGAAGTCGGCCAGCAAGCGCTGGGTATTGACGTCGATGCTCACCTCGGTTTCCAGCGGATCGTCTTGGAAAATGACCGTTGGCAGATGGGCGGCATCGAACTGCGGACCGGTGCTGATGCCGCTGCCCGTGTTGGTGACAACCACGGGCTGGAATTCCGGAAACGTCGGCCAGACCTGGATGTATTTGCGCTGATACTTCGGCCAGCAGATCGCCAACCCCGGCGCGGCGGGCGGCGTCAGGAAGTAAATCGACGCGTCTTTTTCTTCGAGCCAGTAGATGACGATCCGATCCGGATTGTCGTTTTCGCGTTCGGCGTGATAGACCAGCGAGCCATTCGCCAGGGCGCTGGTGCCGTAGAGCGGTTTGTTCACCACCGTGCTATCAAAAACGAGCGAGGCCTGCAGTTGGTCGTCGCCATTCTGGGCGGCTTCCTGGCGGGGGCGGAGTTGCTGGCCGAGTTTGGTTTCGATGGTTGCTGACTCAGCGACCATTTTGACGTCCACGATATCGGCACCCAGAAACTCATGCGTGCCGGTGGCACCCTGCTGCAGCGCGCCGAGGTATTCAACGAAGAGGCGGCCTTCCATGTTGTAGGCGTGCAGTGCGGCCTGGCCATTGCCGTTATCAAACCACAGGGTGCGCGGTTCCGCGGCCTGTGCCGTGGCGGGGTTGGGACTGTAGCCCGCCGGCACAAACTCATCCACCACATGGCTGGGCATGAACGTGTTATAGACCGGGTTGACCGCCACGATGCGACCGGCCGGGATTTTGACCACCGGCGCGGTGAACGATTTTTCCGTCCAGTAAATCGTCCGCGGCGTGCGGGCCGATGCCGATGACACCGAAAATACATCCGTCCGGAATTTGTAGGTCGCCGTCACCTCGCCCGATGCACTGGTGTCCGGCACATTCGACACCCACGTCACCGTCACCCGCCCGGGTTGACTCGCAAAAACTTTCCGGGCGTGCGGGCTGTAGTAATACGTCAGTGGCGGTTTGAAGGTTGTGGCGGTGGCCGTGCTGATGCTGCTGCTGGCCGTCGCCGCCAAGGTGATGGTGAGACCATCGACGAGGGTGACCCGCTGGCCTAACAATGTAGCGCCGTTGAGCAGGCCCGCCGGCACGCTGGCCACGGTGACCGTCGTGCTGGACGTGGAACTGGTCAGCACCGTGACGGAGCCCTGCGGTGAAAGCGGTTGGGTGGCGCCGTTGAGGTTGGTGAGGTAGCTTGGGGTGAAGGTTTCCCCCGGCTGCACCGGTTGCGCCCGCCAGTAATCTGGCGAGCATGGCGTGCCGTTCCAATTCACCAGCGGCCGCTGGATCTCGTCGCCCATCATGTAACGGGGCACGCCCGAGGCAAAACTGTGGCCCATGCTCGCCCGTGCCAAAACAGCGGTCACTTTGGGACTCGCCGGGATGGTCCTGTCGCTGGCACTGGGATAGCGCCCGGCGGTGATGCCGGAAGTGGAAAGCGGCCCCGCCGTCGATGACGTGTTGCCCTGCCCCGCGTATTGCGGCGTGGTCACCGCTGCGGTGCCGCTCGGGGTCGTCGGCGATTTTGGCGGGGCGAGGGTGACGCTGGGTGGCGCGGCGGCGCTGTAACCGCTGCCGCCACTGGTGACGTTGATGGCCGTCACCACGCCTCCCGTCAGCACCGCCGTGGCGGTGGCGGTGGTGCCGCTGGCAGGTGGCCCGATGGTCACGGCAGGTGCGGCAAGGTAGCCCGCGCCGCCGCCGCGCACCGTGATGGCGGTGACCGCGCCACCCACCACTGTGGCCGAAGCGCCGGCACGGCGGCTGTCTAGCAAGTTGGTCGCGCCGCCCTTGATCTCGAACTGGGCGTGCGCCAGCGGTGCCAGCCAGAGGCTGCCGAGGGCGGCTAATAAAATGGGAATTCGGGGATTCATGGCGTGCAAGGGCTGCGGGTTAAGACGCTCGGGCGTCTTGGGAAAAATCCGCTTACTTGGCAGCGTTGGCCGGCTGGATCGCTGCGGCTGCGGCGTTCTTTGGTAGGCGTTTTTCGAGGGCGGCGAGGCGCTCTTCCACCGCCTTGTCCCTGGCGTCGAGTTGGGCTTGCAGGCTGGCGATTTTCCCCTTCAGCGCCAAGACCTCCGCGTCGTGATCCTTCTTCATCTGCTGGGTGGCGGACACATTGAGCATCGCGATGGCATCGTAGTCCACCGAGCGGAAGTCCTTCACCTCACGGCCATACACAAACAAGTTCTCCGTGTCTTCTTTCCAATCCGTGCGGAAGCCGCCTTTGCGCAGTTCCAGCACCTCGTGCACCGATTGATCTTTTTCGCTCATCAACTTGACCCGCTCGCCCACCTTGAGGTCGCTCGCCAGTTCAACCCAGCCATCCTTGACCACCGCCTTCTTGAAAACATCCGGCACCACGTCCGTCGAGCGACTGACCGCCTGCGGATAGATCGTCTCAACCTGCTGCGCGATGACCTTCTTCTGCGACCGATTGCCGCGTGCAACCACGTCCTTATACCCATAATCGGTGATTTCGATCTTCATCAGGGTTGCGAGATCAGCGCCTCCATCAGAGACTTTTTTGATATCCTTGATCCGCGCGTCGGACATGGTGATCAGACCGGCAGCCCGCATCCAATCACCTGTGTTGATACCTATGTTGAAATAGTCAGCCCCCGCGGGCTTATTCGCACTATCCATCCTGAGCAGGTAAGCCGTAGTGGTTCCAACCCATCCAACTACATCCAGTTTTGCGCCTGGCCAGGCTGTCCCGATGCCGACGCGGCCTCCTCCATCAACAAGCACAACGTTGCCAGGAGTGAAATGGTTGAGGTATATGGACGAACTGGTTTTTCTCGAATCCAGGTGAAGGTTGCCCGATGTCTGAATTCTAGGCTCATCGAAAACGGTGTCATTCCACCCACCCAGCAACAGAGAACTATTACCATAGTAACTCTTGCCAATACGAATACCTACGTCCTCACCCGAATTGATATCCAGTTTGTAAGCCGGGGCTGTGGTTCCGATGCCGATGTTGCCGCCTCCCGCGATGCGCATGAGTTCGGTCATGTTGGCCGAACTGCCAGTGCCGAAGGTGATGGCGTTAGAGGAATTTTCGGTATGAATTTGCAACTGGCCGGCTTGAACACCCAATCCACTGCAGGTCGTTCCAGTGCCAGGGTAGAGTGAGATTTTCTCCCCAAGAGTGGCTCCAAAGCTGAGCGAGGCAACGGGTGGGGTGGCGCCTGTGCCGATGCCGACGTTGCCACCGTTGGGGTTGAGCAGGAGGTTTTGTGCGCCGGTGCCTTCCTTGAATGCCTGGATGAAGCCGGTGCCAGTGCCGGTGCTGTCCACGCCGAGGCGCAGGCGCTCGCTGATGTCGTCGGCGGTGATGAGCAACTGGGGGGTGGAGGTGCTGGTGCTGGTGTTGGCGCCGGTGATGGTGAAGAGCGCGGGTGGGTTGGTGTTGCCGATGCCGATGTTGCCGGTGTCCAGCGCGGTGAGGGCGGTGTTGCCGTTGGAGCCGAGTTGTTCGGCAAATTTGGCGCGGATGGCGAAGGCGGAACTCACAATCTGCTGGCGCGGCGTGATTTCATTGTCCACCGCCGCCGTGCCGTCGTCGATGGTGACGCCGAGGTAACGACTGGCTCCACCAAAAACCCCGACGTCGCTAATTTTCACCGTGGGCAGGCCCTTGCCCGCCTCAGTGTAGCCGAAAGTGCTGCCGACTGTGGCGACGCCCTGGCCGATGAGCACGCTGAATTCACCATCGGAAATCGTCACCGTCTGCTGCTCGGAGTAGAGCAGATCCGTCGCCAAAACATTGGTGGCATGGTCCCAAACCCGGAAGGTGACCGTGCGGTTCACCGGGGTGCCCGCGCCGACCACCGCGCCCGTGGCGTCCAAGGCGCGTCCCTGGTAACTGATGTAGCCGGGCACCGCGCTGGTGATGGTCTGGGCCTGCGCGCTCTGCAAGACACACAGCGCGATGATGGATAAGATGATGTTTTTCATGATGGTGGAGAGAGAGTTAGAGGTTAGAGGATAGAGGTTTTCCAAGGAAAAGCTGAAAAGCTGAAAAGCTGAAAAGCTGAAAAGCTGAAAAGCTGAAATGGTAGAGTTAAGAGTTAGAGGTTATGAGTTATGAGTGCCAGAAGCGGCGTGGCGCTGGGTATGGAATGGGGAGTGGCTTTTGTTTGGAGGCTCCGGGCAGGTGCCCGGGCCACGTGGCGCGGGCATCCTGCCCGCCGCCTGAACAGCCAAGTGAGGCAGGTGTGGGAAAGTCAGCAACTGTCGGACTTCGCCGCAAAGTGCGCAAAGAAACGCAGAGCCAAGCAGGATTTCTCTCGATAACCCATTCCCCTTTGCGGCCCTTTGCGTCCTTTGCGGCTTTGCGGTAAATCTTCATTTCAGCTTTTCAGTTTTCAGCGTTTCAGCTTTTTCTTCTTCAGTTTTTACTGCGACAGCACGCCGATTTCCGAGACGCGGTGAAGTTCGATGGTGCCAGTGACGCTCAGAGTGTCTTTGCGCAGGCCGGTGATGATCTCGGCGTAGGTGCCGGCAATCACGCTGCTGCCGTAGCCGGTGGACGAGGTGCCGGCGGGGGCAGTGGCCGCAAAACTGAAACTCACCGCGCGGGTGACATCATAACTTTCCTGGCCGGTGATCAGGGCGGTGCTGCCGCTCTTGTTGTCGTGGTCCGGGTGGTATTGATGGACAAAGGGGCTGGCGGGGTCGTTGAAGGGTGTGGCGATGCTGCGGGTGAGGGTGGCACCCAAGGCAAAGCTGCCGGTCCCCGTGGCGAGCACGCGGTCGAGCGGCAGATGGGCGGCGACGAGACGCGAGGCGTTGGCCTTTTCCGCCGGGTAGAGAGCGCTTTCGGTGGTGCAAATGCCGGGGTTGTGGGGGGCTGCGGCAAGTTTTCCCAGAAACACTTGCGACAGCACCCGCGCGCTGCCGTCATCAGCCACGTGGATGATGTAGCGCAGCGGATAGACCTGCGCGGTGCTGGTACCGGTGTAACCGGCAGTCTTGCTTTCGACGCCACTGACGAGCGCGTCGCCGACCCACAACCCGGCGAGCGTCGTCTTGCGCGCGGTGGCCGGCAGTTGGATATCGTAGAGGCCCGCACTGTCGGTGAAGCGCAACTGCGAGGCAAACAAGGCGTTGGCCGCGGCGCCCGTCATGCCCGCGCTGCCGCGGTCGATGCCGAAGCTCAGTTCGACGGCGGCATTGGGACCGATCACTTCGGTGTAGGCAGTTTGGATCGGCGTTTCCGTCCACAGATTGCTCGACGCGGTGTAAACCCGGCGGGTCAGCGGCACACTGCCGGTGATCGCCTCCTGGCCGCTCGGTGCCGCGTTGGAGGCCACCGGCGCGATAGTCACCGTGCTGGCGGTGGCGCTGCGGTTGAGCACCCGCACGGTGATGACCGCTCCGCTGCGCCCGTAGTCGAGGCCGGCCCCGCTGCTGAGGCTGATTTCCACCGGCGCGTAAAAATTGCCCACCACCTCCGTGTCGAACCAATAGGCTTTGGTCGAGTCGAGGGGTTCTGAGGTGGTCGAGAAGACTTGCAGCGGATTGCTCGCTCCCAGATCGCCTCCCACGTATTTGAAAATCTTGGTATTCGCCGCGATGGCCGCCGGAAAGGTCGCAAAGTAGCTGCCAATGGTCGGGTAAGCGCCGCTGAGTTTGCTGGGAAAGCCCATCAGGTTCGCCCCGTTGCGCACCCAATTCGCGCTGGGCGGCAGGACTTTCTGCGGGATGGTCACGTTGTAGGTGTTGGAGGTGGTGCCGCTGCATTTCACCAGATACGCCGACTGGCCGATCATCTGGCTGAGCGCGCTGATCGAGCCGTCGCTCTTCCACAGCGTCCATTCGGCGGTGCCGGCGGAGGGAATGAGCGGCGAGGTCATGAACTGGACTTGGGTGGGATTGGTGTTCCAGCGCCAGACCTCCAGCACCTCCGGATGCCCCGCAAACAGCGTCGCCGGCGGCGCGTAACTCGCATCCCCGTGCAGGTAAATCGCGTTCCACCCGCCCTTGAGCGTGTAGCTCGTGTTCTGCCACTGCGCATGGGCCGCACCGCACAGCATCAGCGCGCTGAGAGCAATCAAGAGTTTTTTCATCGGGTAGGTAAGGAGTGGGGACACTCCTGTCCCCTGCTTGAGAATGCGGAAGAAACGACATGAGTGTCGTTGCTCCTTGGGAGAGAATGGTTTCACCACACGGCCAGGCGGTTGAACTCGCCCGAGACCGGGCCGGCGGCGGTCAGCGGACCCACAAGGGCTGGTAAGAGGGTTTTCATGGGATCAGGGGGCGAATTCTGGCGGGAGCCACAGCAAAATACGCGGAGCTTTCGACAAAGCACGCCCAATGCTTTATGAATTCAGCCAACCATGGAAGCCAAATCTCCGGTTGTTTCACGCGCCGCCGCAAATCGCGAAGCAACCGCCTGAAGGACATGTCCTCTGAAGGAGATTGCATCGCGCCGGGCAATCCGGTAAGTTGGCAAACATGAAGCCACACCCCCTCGGATTTCAGCGCGTCAAAGTCATCGCCCTGTCGGTTACGGATCTGGACCGCGCCAATGAGTTTTACAGCCAGACGCTGAGCCTGCCGCTCGCGTATTTGGGCGACCAGCACGCCGGCTATCACCTCGATCAGGTCATCCTGATGCTCAAAGTCGGCTGGTATGCCCCGCCAACCGCGATGCCCAACCCGCGCATCACCCTCGAGGTCGATCACGCGCCCGACACTGAAACCGCGCTGCTGGAGCGCGGCGTGACCATCGCCGACCCGGTCGAACTCACCGACGACCAATGCCTGGTGGGCAGTTTCCTCGATAGCGAGGGCAACAAACTCTGGTTCTGCTCGGAGGTGTGATGGGAGTTCGGAGCGCGGGCTTGAGCCCGCTCTTTACTGACGGAGCGCGGGCTTGAGCCCGCTCTTTATTTCTCCAACCCCAGCGGGCTGAAGCCCGCGCTCCATTCCCCGAATCATGAATAAGGGCATTCACTCGCGCGGATACCTGCCTCACTGGGATTTTTGGAAATCGACCCAAGCCATCACCTTCCGGCTAGCGGATGCGGTGCCGAGTCCGGTTATTCAGGCATGGCGGGCGGAGCTGGCCTCAACGCTTGATGATTGTGTCCGCCAGCAAGAACTCCACCGGCGCATCGCCCGTTATGAAGATTCGGGGCATGGTTGCTCAATCCTCAGTCGGCCCGATTGCGCTACCATCCTACAGGCGAAACTCATCGCTGGGCATCCATCGCGATATCGCCTCATCGATTGGAGCATCATGCCCAATCACGTCCATGTGCTGTGCAGACTGGCGGACACATCGTCTCTCGGTGACGTCATCCGTTCTTGGAAAGGTGCTAGCGCCATCGAGATCAATCGTTTGACAGGACGCTCCGGCCATCTCTGGATGGCCGACTACTTCGACCGTTTCATCCGCGACCTCAACCATTGCCACGACTGCCGCGCCTATATCCGCAACAATCCGGTCAAGGTCGGCTTGTGTGGCCATCCTGATGACTGGCCATTTTCTTCCGCTGGAATCCACTGGAATCCTGACGGAGCGCGGGCTTGAGCCCGCTCTTTACTGACGGAGCGCGGGCTTGAGCCCGCTCTTTATTTCTCCAACCCCAGCGGGCTGAAGCCCGCGCTCCAGACTCGCGGATTGACTAGACTGGGCGTTGCGTTGTTCCTTTGGGCACGCGATGCCCTCACCACCCCTTCCTGCCGATCCGAAACTGCTGGTGATGACCCCGCATGCGGCGCTGCAGCAGTATTTCGGGTTTTCCGGGTTTCTGGACGGCCAGGAAGAGGTGATTTCGGAGATCGTGGCGGGCCGCGACGGCTTGGTGGTGATGCCTACCGGCGGCGGCAAATCGCTGTGTTTTCAAATCCCCGCCCTGTGTTTCGGCGGGGTGACGCTGGTCATCTCGCCCTTGATCGCGCTGATGAAGGACCAGGTGGACGCGCTGGTCGCCCGCGGGGTCGCGGCCACCATGATCAACTCCACGCTCAGTTGGCCGGAGCAAAAGGAACGCCTCGACGGCATGCGCCAGGGGAAGTGGAAGCTCGTCTATGTCGCGCCCGAACGGTTCCGGGCGGAAAGTTTCCTCAATGCGCTCGACAGCATCGAAATCTCGCTCTTTGCGGTGGATGAAGCCCACTGCCTGAGCCAATGGGGCCACGATTTCCGGCCCGACTACCTGCGCCTCGGGCGCTCGTTGGAAAAGATCGGCCGCCCGCAATGCGTCGCCTTCACCGCCACCGCCACGCCGATCGTGCGCGCCGACATCGCCACGGTGTTAGCGCTGCGCACTCCCTTCGAGCAGGTCAGCGGGTTCTCGCGGCCGAATCTATCACTCGCGATTTCCGCCGTGGACAAGACCGCCCACAAGGACGAGCGCATGAAGGCGGTCATCGTCGCCCACAAGACCGGCATCATCTATTGCGCCACCCGCAAGAAAGTCGAGGCCGTCGCCGAAACCATCGCCAGCTGGGGACTCAAGTGCGTGGCCTATCATGGCGGCATGAGCGATGCGGATCGCGAGCGCGCCCAGGAGGTTTTCATCCAACGCCAGGCCGACGTCGCCGTGGCCACCAACGCCTTCGGCATGGGCATCGACCGCTCGGACGTGCGCTTCGTCATCCACTACGAGGTGCCCGGCAGCGTGGAGGCCTACTATCAGGAAGCCGGCCGCGCCGGGCGCGATGGCGAGGCCGCCGTCTGCGAGCTGCTCTTCAACTACGCCGACACCCGCACCCAGGAGTTTTTCATCGAAGGAGCCAACCCGACCGCCGCGACGATCCGCGCAATCTATCATTACCTGCTGAATGATGCCAACGCCGACTACGAGATCCACCGCACGCTCGACGAGATCGCCGCCGGCGCGGACATCAAAAACGCCATCAGCGTGGGCAGCGCGCTGAGTTTTCTGGCCAAGTCCGGCTACCTCGAGCGCTTCGACGTGGCCAAGCGCCGGATGCGCGGCACCCGCCTGCTCCAACCCAACGTGCTCGCCCGCCAGCTCGAACTCGACGAGTCCGCCATCGAGGAAAAGGACCGCCGCGACCGCGAGAAACTCAAGGCGATGGTCGAGATGTGTTACTCGCGCGTCTGCCGCCAACAATGGATCCTCAAGTATTTCGGCGAACACGACGCCGGCGTCTGCGGCTGCTGCGATGTCTGCCGCGAGGACGGTGCCGGCGACGCCCGCCCGCCCACCGCCGATGAGGCGCTCGTCGTGCGCATGGCCCTCAGCGGCGTCGCCCGCATGTCGCGCCGCACCACCACCGGCTGGGAAGCGCGCTTCGGGCGCGGCCGCATCGTCCAGATGCTCGCGGGCAGCAAGTCCCAGGAAATCCTCTCCGTCAGGCTCGACCAGCTCACCACCTACGGCATCCTGCGCGACAAGGGCACCGGCTACCTCAACGGCCTGTTGCGCGCCCTGGCCGACGCCGGCCTGGTGTGCACCGTCGCCGGCGAATACCCGCTGATGACGCTCACCCCGGCGGGTGACCAGGTCATGCGCGGCGGGACATCCTATCAGCTCGTGTGGCCCGACCCCGAGGCCGGGCGCAAGGAAGTCGCGCTCAAGGACCATGGCCACGACGGCCAGCTCTACTCGCTGCTGCGCGAGCTGCGCGCCGCCATGGCCAAGCGCGACGACGTCCCGTCCTACGTGATTTTCGGCAACAAAACCCTCGAGGCCCTCGCACGCTATCAGCCGGTCAACACCGAGGAGGCCCTGCACGTCCCGGGCATCGGCGCAGCCAAGGTCCAGCGCTACGCCGAACCCTTCCTCGAAGCCATCCGCGGCTGGCAAAAATCGCGCCGCGGCTGAGCGGCCAAGCACAGCTTCAGACCGAATTCCGAAGTTGGGCAGCAAGCATGCTTCAACGAAACCACTGAAGGCACTGAGAACACTGACCAAACGCAAATGATGCCTCCGCGATTTGCTCAGCGGACTCTGCGCCTCCGCGTTTCGTTGGGTATTCGCCGTTCACCCGCTCCACGCCACATCCATTTCGCCGGCAATCTCCAGCAGCTTTTGGTCCACGGTCCAAAGTTTCACTCCCCCGATGACCACCGACGCCAGAATTTGCGCGTCATTCCACTGGATCCCCCGCCCCCACAATCGCCGGGCTTCCACCATTTGGTGGGTTTCCGCCGCAGTCGCCAGCGGCGGGTGACCGAGCTTCGACAGGCTCCACAGCATCTGCGCCCGGCCCATCAAACTCCCCATCGCCAATTCGCCCACCACCAAGGGGTGGCACAGAACTTCCCCCTCTTCTAACAAATAGAGCAGCCGCGCATTGCGCTGCCTGAAATGCCTGACCCATACGCAGGTATCAACCACTACCGGTTTCATGGCGATTCCTCGGCAACTTTCGAAACGCTCTCCACCCACTCCGCGCGCAAAGTCCCCATCCCGCCGCGCCCGGGAATATCAAAATCCGGCATCGTGCCGCCCAAGGCCGCCAGCCTCCGCGCTGCCATTTTCTTGGCGTAGGCATCCAACGCGAAATTAATCAACCTCGACTTGTCCGCAATCCCGCTGAACTCCGCAGCCGCAGCCAGCAGATCGTCATCAATTGTTACGGTGGTTCTCATGCTGTAATTAACGCATCATTGACGCGCGTTTTCAAGCGTTTTTTTGATTCGTCTTTGGTCGCATCCAGCGGCAATCGTCTCTGATCCGGCCACTGCCGCAGGACTCAGCACCTGCCAGCGTTGAGTCCCTCACCGAGCACCGTGCCACCATGGATCCAGCGGGATCCGATCATGGTGGCGCGCGGGCGATCCGGCACGCCGCTCTCGTTGCGGTGAACCATGGAGATCAGCATGTCCAACGCCGCCTCGCCGACCAGGTCGTTGCACTGGTCCATGCCCGCCCACTGCCCGTGATCGGCGCGCCATTCGTACTGGATGAGGCCGATGTCCTGCGGCACGCACCACCCGAGGTCAAGCAACCAGCGCTTCACTTCATGATAGAGCGTGAAGATCACGTCCGGGGTGTTATGGGCAAGCCATTTGGCGAACACCGCGCGGTCCTGGCGGGCGGCCGCCACCTCGAAAAACGGCCGGGTCCTTTGTTTCACCGGTAACAAGCGGCTCTGTCCGGTGAGAAACCCGGCGGTGAACCGCCCCTCTGTCAATTCGTCAATCACCCGGTCCAGCACCAGCGCCGGCCGGCGGTAGCCCATCCCCAGGGCTTGTTCAAAGGCCCCCAGCGCCAGCGCGTGATGATCGCTGCAGGCGAAGGACAGCGCCGGCTCGCGGGTGCGCACGCCGGTGACCACCGCCGGAAACGCCTCCCACAACTCCGCCAAATGGGCCGGCAGCCGGTTGTCCTGCATCAGGCCGACGATGACGATGCCGCGGATGTTGCGCGCCCGCAGAATCGACAGCCACCGCGCCAGCGGCAGCGCGGGCTCGTGCAGCCAGAACTCATCGAGCTGATAGCCGAGCTGCCGGGCCCGCCGCCGGCAGCCCTCGACGTAGGCGGGAATCGTCGGGTGGTGGGTGAACGCGTCGCGGGTGTGGTGGGCGTTGACCATAGCCAGTGTCGCCTGATAGCCGGGAGCACGGGTTTGGCGCAACTGCGCCATCAGCTGCGCCACGGTCGGATTGAGCCGGTAGCCCAGGGCGTGCGCGACCTCGGCAACGCGTTGCAGCGTCGGCGGGGCGACGCGGGGGCTGCCGCGCAAGGCGAGGCTCACCGTGTTTTTGGAAACCCCGGCGGCTTTGGCGACATCCGCCATGGTGGGCTGCGGCATGAGCCACGCTTAACCGCACCAGATCGTCATTTCAAACGTAAATATGACTGTCATACGATTTGAGACTTCCCAGATGCGGGTGGATTCTGCGAGATGGCACGCATGATGTCTTACACGATCGGATTGGATTACGGGACCAACTCGGCGCGCGCGCTGGTGGTGGAATGCGCGACCGGGCGCGAGCTCGGCACGGCGGTGGTGGATTACCCGTCGGGCGACCAGGGGGTGCTGCTGGATTCATCCGACCACCTGCTAGCACGGCAAATCCCGGCGGACTATCTGTTTGCGCTGGAGCAGGCGACAGTGCAGGCGGTGCGGGCCGCGAGTCTGGCCGAGCCGGCGTTTCGCGCGGAGCGGGTCATCGGCATCGGCATGGACGGCACCGGCTCCAGCCCGCTGCCGGTGGATGCGCACAACGTCCCGCTGGCCTGTCAGCCGCGCTTCGCGGCCAACCCGAACGCCCAGTGCTGGTTGTGGAAGGACCACACCAGCATCCCTGAAGCCACCGCCATCACCGCCTGCGCCCGCCAGCTGCGCCCGCACTATCTGGCAAAAATCGGCGGCACCTATTCGTCCGAGTGGTTCTGGGCGAAACTCTGGCATTGCCTCAAGGTGGATGCCGAGGTGTTCGAGGCGGCCTACTCCTGGGTCGAACTGGCCGACTTCATCCCGGCCGTGCTCGCCGGCGTGACCGACCCGCGCCAAATCCAGCGCGGCATCTGCATGGCCGGCCACAAGGCACTCTACGCCGACGACTGGGGCGGCCTGCCGGACACCGAGTTTCTAACCGCCCTGGACCCGCGTCTCGCCGCCCTGCGCGACCGGCTCTACGACCGGGCGCACGACGCGTCGGCCATCGCCGGGCGCTTGTGCCCGCAATGGGCCGCCAAGCTCGGTCTTCCGGCGGGCATCCCGATTGCCATCGGCGAGATGGACGTCCACTACGGCGCGATCGGCTGCGGAGTGGATGAAGGGACGCTGGTCAAAGTCATCGGCACCTCCACCTGCGACTGCGCGGTGGTCGCCGCCAACAAGCCGGTGGCCGACATCCCCGGCATCTGCGGCATCGTCAAAGGCGCGATCCTTCCCGGCTACTTCGGCATCGAGGCCGGACAATCCGCCGTCGGCGACATCTTCAAATGGCTCGTCGAGGGCGTGCTGGGCACCGCCACCCTCCATGGCCCGCTCACCGACGAGGCGGCCAGCCACCGCCCCGGCCAGTCCGGCCTGCTCGCGCTGGATTGGAACAACGGCAACCGCACCATCCTGGTCGACCAGCAGCTCACCGGACTGCTGTTAGGCCAGACGCTCTACACGACGCGGGCCGAAATCTATCGGGCGATCATCGAGAGCACCGCCTTCGGAGCGCGCGCCATCGTCGAGCGCATCCGCGAATACGGCGTGCCCGTCGGGCGCATCGTGTGCTCCGGGGGCATCGCCGAGAAGAACCCGCTGCTCATGCAGATCTACGCCGACGTCACCGGCTGCGAGATGCGCCTGTCGCGCTCGAGCCAATCCTGCGCGCTGGGAGCGGCCATCGCCGCGGCCGTGGTCGCCGGCGCCCACCCGGATTTCCAGGCCGCCCAGGCGGCCATGACCGGGCTCAAGGACACCAGCTACCGGCCGATCCCGGCCAACCAGGCGGTCTACCAGGAGCTCTACGCGCTTTACCGCGAGCTGCACGACGCGTTCGGCGGCGTGAGCAAGTCCGCCGACCTCGGCCACGTCATGAAAGATCTGCTAGCCCTCAAGGCCCGCCAGTCCCGCTAACCGCCACACCCCGTCACCCATGTCTAACATCAACAACTTCGACGCCCTCGAAATCTGGTTCGTCACCGGATCCCAGCACCTCTATGGACCCGCCGCGCTGGCCAAGGTCGATGAGCACGCCGCCGCGGTGGTGGCGGCCCTCAACGCCTCCGGGGCCCTCCCCCACCCGGTCGTGTTCAAGCCGGTGCTCAAATCCTCGGAGGAAATCACCCAGTTCGCCATCGACGCGAACTCCGCCAAAAACTGCCTCGGCATCATTGCGTGGATGCACACGTTTTCGCCGGCCAAGATGTGGATCGAGGGGCTGCAGATCCTGCGCAAGCCGCTGGCCGACCTGCACACCCAGTTCAACCGTGACATCCCGTGGGATTCCATCGACATGGATTTCATGAACCTCAACCAGACCGCCCACGGCGGCCGCGAGTTCGGCCACATCGGCGCCCGGCTGCGCCTGCCGCGCAAGGCCGTCGTCGGCCACTGGCAGGACCCGGAAGTCCATCAGCGCCTAGCCGCCTGGGCCCGCGCCGCACGCGGCTGGCAGGTCTCGCGCCATTTGAAAGTCGCGCGCATCGGTGACAACATGCGCCAGGTGGCCGTCACCGAGGGCGACAAGGTTTCCGCCCAGATCCGCTTCGGCTGGGAGGTCAACACGTTGGGCATCGGCGACCTCGTCGCGCGAATTCAGGACGCCACTAACGCCCAGATCGACGCGCTGTGCGCGGTCTATCAAAAGGAATACCGCCTCGCACCCGATCTGCAACTGGGCGCGGCGCGCCACCAGGCGCTGCGCGACTCCGCCGCCATCGAGATCGGCCTGCGCGCGTTGCTGGAAGACGGCGGCTTCACCGCCTTCACCACCACCTTCGAGGATCTGCACGGCATGACCCAACTGCCCGGGCTGGCGGTGCAGCGCCTGATGGCCGACGGCTACGGCTTCGCGGGCGAGGGCGACTGGAAAACCGCCGCGCTCACGCGCATCATGAAAGCGATGGCCCACGGCCTGAGCGGCGGCACTTCGTTCATGGAGGACTATACCTATCACCTCGATCCCGCCAACCCGCTGGTGCTCGGCGCGCACATGCTCGAAATCTGCCCGTCGATCGCTTCGGAGGTTCCCAAGATCGAGATCCATCCGCTAGGCATCGGCGGCAAGGACGACCCGTGCCGGATGGTGTTCGATTGCCCGGCCGGCCCGGCGGTCAACGCCTCGATCATCGACCTGGGCAACCGCTTCCGGTTCCTGGTCAGCGAGGTCGCCTGCGTGGCGCCGGCCCAAGCGCTGCCGCTGCTGCCCGTGGCGCGGGTTCTCTGGCAGCCTTTGCCTGATCTCAAGACCGCCACCGCAGCCTGGATTTATGCCGGCGGCGCCCACCACACCGTGCTGTCCTACGCGCTGACCACCGAGCACCTCGAGGATTTCGCGGAGATGGCGCGCATCGAACTGAGCGTGATCGACGGCGACACCCGCCTGCGATCGTACAAAACCGAGCTGCGCCAGGCGGATCTTTATTTCCATCTCGCCCAGGGTATCCAAGGCTAACACCCATGAGCTATCAATCCCTCAAGGAGGAATGCCTCGCGGCCAACCTCGAACTGCCCCGGACAGGTCTGGTCGATCTGACATTCGGCAATGTGTCGGTCGCCGATCCAGAGCGCCGCGTGTTCGCCATCAAGCCCAGCGGGGTGAACTATGGCGATCTGCGCAGCGAGCACATTGTGGTGCTCGACTATGATGGAAACATCCTCGAGGGCACCCACCGGCCGTCCTCGGACACGCCCACCCACCGCGCGCTCTATCTGAACTTTCCCGGCATCCGGGCGGTCGTCCACACCCACTCGCGCAGCGCCGTGGCCTTCGCCCAGGCGGCCATCGACCTGCCGTGCCTGGGCACCACCCACTGCGATTATTTCAACGGCCCGGTGCCCGTGACCCGCGCGATGACCGCGGCGGAGGTGGCCGGCGACTACGAATGGGAAACCGGCCGGGTCATCGTCGAACGCTTCGCCGGCCTCGATCCGCTCGAAGTGCCGGCCGTGCTTGTTAGAAACCACGGCCCCTTCGCCTGGGGGCCGGGCGCCGCCAAGGCGGTCGAAACCGCCCTGGCGCTCGAGATCGTGGCCGACATGGCGCTCAAGACGCTGGCCCTCAATCCCGCCGCGCCCGCCGCGCCCGACCACCTGCGGGCCAAGCATTTTTCACGCAAACACGGCCCCGGCGCCTACTACGGCCAGCCATAACTCAATCCAACCCAACACCCCAATCCCATGCAATTCCTCAACCTGCTGCCGGCGCTAGCCGTGGTCAACACCCGCATGGCCCCGCTCGACTGGGCCGCCATCGCCATCTACTTCTCACTCCTGCTAGGCGTGGCCTGGTGGGTGGTCAGCAAGAACAAAAACACGGCCGCAGACTACTTCCTGGCCGGCCGCAACCTCGGATGGTGGGTCATTGGCGCGTCGATCTTCGCATCCAACATCGGCTCCGAGCACATCGTCGGCCTCGCCGGATCGGGCGCCAAGGACGGGGTGGCACTCGCCCACTATGAGCTCCACGCCTGGTGCCTGCTGGTGCTGGCCTGGGTGTTCGTACCGTTTTACATGCGTTCGCAGGTGTTCACGATGCCGGAGTTCCTGGAACGGCGCTTTTCCACCGGCTCGCGCTACATCCTCTCCATCGTCTCGATCATCACCTTCATCTTGTCTAAAATCGCCGTGGGCATCTTCGCCGGCGGCGTGGTCTTCGGCACCCTGCTGCCCGAACTGCAATTCTCCGTCGGCTCCGTCGTGATCGACAGTTTCTGGATCGGCTCGATTTCCGTGATCGTCCTCACCGGCCTGTACACCGCCATCGGCGGGATGCGCGCGGTGGCCTACAACGACGCGGTGCAGGTGGTCATTCTGATCGGCGGATCGGCGTTGCTGACCTTCTACGGCCTGCACAAGCTCGGCGAGACGCTGGTGGTCGGCGCCCAGACGGTGGATCCCAGCGTGCTGCATTCCGGCAGCGTGATCAAAGGCTGGAGCGAACTGCGCCACTACTGCGGCACCGAAATGTTCAACCTCTGGAAGCCCCTTATTCCCGCCGGGGTCGAAAGCACTTGGTCGCCCGTGGTGGTGAAAAACGCCGGCGGCACGGTGGTGAAAATGGCCTGGTATTTCAACAACCAGTTCCCGTGGCTGGGAATGGCCATCTGCGCCCCGGTCATCGGCCTGTGGTATTGGTGCACCGACCAGTACATCGTGCAGCGCGCGCTCGGCGCGCCTAACGAAAAAGTCGCGCGCGAGGGGAGCATCTTCGCGGCCTTCCTGAAATTGTTCCCGGTCTATCTGTTCATCATTCCCGGGCTGATCTGCTACGCGCTGGTCCAGAAGAACATGATCCCCGAGATGAGCGCCGCATTCAACCGCCCGGGCGGCTCGCAAGGCGCGTTCCCCATGATGGTCCAATACCTGCTGCCCGCGGGCCTGCGCGGCATCGTGGTTGCCGGCTTGTTATCCGCGCTGATGGGCTCGCTGGCCGGGGTGTTCAACGCCTGCTCGACCTTGTTCACGGTGGATATCTATGAAAAGTGGCGCCCCCAGGCGACCCAGTCCGAACTGGTGCGCATGGGCCGCCTGGCCACGTTTGTCATGGTGCTCATCGCGCTGGTGTGGATCCCGGTGGTCAAGGGCGCCCACGGCCTCTATGAATACCTGCAGTCGGTCCAGGGCTACCTCGCGCCGCCGATCTTCGTGGTGTTTTTCCTCGGGGTGTTCTGGAAACGCCTCAACGCCCAGGGCTGCTTCTGGGCGATGATCGTCGGCTTCATCGTGGGCATCTTCCGCATGGCCATTGACACCCCGATCACCCTCGGCCTGTTCAAGAGCTACCCCGAGGGCTCGTTCTTCTGGATCATCAACAACATCAACTTCCAGTATTTCTCGATCCTCATCACCCTCATCTCCGCGGTGGTCATGGTGGGTGTTAGTTATGTGACCCCGGAACCCAACCAACCGCAGATCCAGGGGCTCACCTTCGCCACCGCCTCCGCCAAGGACAAGGCCTACACCCGCGCCAGCTGGAACAAGTGGGATGTCATCGGATCGGGGGTCATCATGGCCTTCATCATCGGCGCCTACGTCTATTTCACGGGCTGAGAACCATGCCCGAATCGTAGGCGCGTTCGTGAGAACGCGCGACGCAGCTGGCCGCCCCACGGGTCACAGGTCCAGCACCTGAATCATGACGCCGGTGAGCGCGATGGTGGCACCCGCGAGCACATGGTTGTAGCGGGCGAGTCGCTGCGTGGGCAGCCACTCGAGTCCGTAGCGGGCGGCGAGCACCAGGACCATCATCGAGCAGATGGTGACCAGCGAAAACGCGGCGGCCACGAGCGATGCCCCGGCCCAACCGCAGGTCGCCGCCGGGTAAATGAACAGCGGGATCAGCGGCTCACACGGCCCGAAGACGAAAATCGCAAACAGGATCCACGGCGTGAGGTTGATCTCCTCGCCGGTTTTCGGATCGTGCACGTGGTCGTGCGAGTGCAGGCGGATGAGGTGATCGTGAGTGTGGCCATCCAGGGTCCTGCGATTCAACCGCCACAGGCCCCAGGCCGCGTAGAGCGCCCCGAAAACAATCAGCGCCCAGGCCGCCACCTCGCCGCGAAACGACTCGATCCATTCGAGACGGCGCAGGGTGGCGCCCAGCGCGTAGCCTGCCAGCCCGAGCACCACCGAGCTGCCGACGTGCCCGATCCCGCAGGCCAGGGTGATCAGGGCGGTTCGGGAGAAGGACCAGCGGCGCGCCTTGGCCATCACAATGAAGGGCACATAATGATCCGGCCCGATCACCGTGTGAATGAACGCCACCGCCATGGCATTGAGCGAAAGCAGGGTGATGTCGGTGGTCATGGCGCGGCTAATTTTCCAGCCAGCGCCAGCACGTCGCGCACCACTTGCGGGACGGCTGCCGCCACGGCGGGGGATAACTCCAGGCACATCGGCTCGATTTCCTCCAATGAGATCGTGAACAAGTGCAGCGTCGGCATCTGGTCTAGCAGCGCGGACACCGCGAACAGGTCTTTCAAGCCGAAATCGTGCGCGCCCAGGCCGCGCGGCAGGTCACCGGCGCACCGCGGTTGCAGAAACGTGACACTGCCGGCCGCCTGGCCATCGCGCGTGGCATCGATCAGGATGATGTCGCGCACCCCGTCGAATTCTAGCAGGAGGTTGATCCCGCCGGTGCCGCCATCGAGCAGTCGCACCCCTGACGCCTGCGCTTCCTGCTCCAACTGGCGCACCACATGCACGCCCACGCCTTCGTCGCCCATGAGCAGATTGCCCACCCCCAGCACCAGCACCCCGGCGGACCGACTGCCACCCTCCGCCTGGCCGGCCGAGGGCTCTCCCACCAAGGTGTTATCGATCAGGCCTAGCATCGGGTCAGCACTTCGGGCGATTGGCTGGTGGCGACGGCGCGGGTATGGGAGGGGCGGCCCGGCGCGAGGTGAAGCCGGAGATGCCGCTGGCCTCCTCGGCCTCGATCTGGGCGGTTTCCATGAACTTCCAGCCGCCGACCATCGACGAGAGCACGCCATGCCCCTCGACATAGTCGTGATAGAAGACCAGATAGACGTGAATCACCGTGAACACCGCAAACAACCACAGTCCGGCGTAGTGAAACATCCGCAGGTTTTGCTCGCTGCCGAACAAGGGCGTCACCCAATCAAAGAGGTGCGGGAACCAGAACCCGCTCATCGGCGCATAGAGCGCAAAGCCCGAGATCACCTGAAACACGGTTAGCAGGCCCGTGCCCATGTAGGTGAAGTAGGCCAGCGAATTATGCCCTAACGTGTGTACCGGGGTCGCGCTCGACTGCATGACGTCGACCTTGACGACCGCCCACACCTGGCGGATCTGCTGTTTGGAGATCGGGAAGAAGTTGCGCCAGTGGGTGTATTTGTTGCCGGCCGACGCCCAGTAGAGCCGGAACAGGAAGTTCGCCAGAAACACATAGGCCGTGGCAAAATGCACGAATCGCACCTTGCCGAACCAGAAGCTGAACGACGCCTCGCTGGCGCTCATGAAGGCGGGCGGGTGGGAAATCAGGTAGCCGGTCACTCCGAGACTAATGACACAAAGGGCATTGATCCAATGGAACCAGCGCACCGGCTGTTCCCACACGTAAACGCGCTGGTAGTCGTGTGAATTTCGCATGGCGATTCCGAGGTTGGGGGTTACTTCACCAGCAGTTCGTGGCGCGCGATTTCCTGGTTGTCCTCGTAAAGGTGGACGGCACAGGCGAGGCACGGGTCAAACGAGTGAATGGTGCGGATGATTTCCAGCGGCTGCTGCGGGTCGTGCACCGGGGTGCCAATAAGGGCTGCCTCGTAGGCGGAGCGCTGGCCCTTGCTGTCGCGCGGCGAGGCATTCCAAGTGCTAGGCACCACCAGTTGGTAATTGGCGATCTTGCCATCCTTGATGACCAGCCAGTGCGCGAGCGCACCGCGCGGTGCTTCGCTGCAGCCGACGCCGCGGGCTTCGGACGGCCAGGTCGATGGCTCCCACCGCTCCTTGGTGAACGTGCGGGTGTCGCCGGCCTTGATGTTGGCGATGAGCTGGTTGAAAAACTCCAAGCCCCAGCGCGCGGCGAGCCGCGATTCGATGGCACGCGCGGCGGTGCGCCCGAGCGTGGAGAACAGGACCGAAGTCGGCGCGTTCAGTGCTGCTAGAGTCTCTGTCACCGCATCCTTGATCTCGGCGTGGCCGGACGCGTAACCGACAAGCATGCGCGCGAGCGGACCGACCTCCATGGCGTGGCCCTTCCAGCGCGGGGTCTTGAGCCAACTGTATTTCTGATCGACGTCGAGGTGCTCGTAGGGCGGCTTCGGCCCGGAATATTTGAGTTTGGTCTCCCCCTGCCACGGGTGCAGCCCTGCGGGCGCCCCGGCTGAGTATTCATACCACGAGTGGTCGATGAACTCCTGCACCCCGGTGTCGTCCTTGGGGTCTACCGGATGCACCGTGCTGAGATCGCGTCCGAGGATGGCGCCGCGCGGGAACTTGAAGCTGCTGATGTCGGAAAACCCGTTGGTCGGCAGGTCGCCGTAGCAGAGGTAGTTTTCCAAACCGCCGCCGATGGACGCCCAGTCGAGGTAGGAGGGCGCGATGGCCAGCACGTCGGGGATGTAAACCTGCTCGACGAACTCCAGCCCGCGCTGCAGCGCCTGGCCGACGAACGCCAGGCGTTCCGCATTGATCGCGTTGGCCTCGTCCAGATTGATCGAGCAAGGCGCGCCGCCTACCAGATAGTTCGGGTGCGGGTTCTTGCCGCCGAAAATCGCGTGGATCTTGACGATCTCCTTCTGCCACTCGAGCGCCTCAAGGTAGTGCGCCACGGCCATGAGGTTGGCCTCGGGCGGCAGTTTGTAGGCCGGGTGACCCCAGTAGCCGTTGGCAAAAATCCCCAACTGCCCGCTCTCGACAAATTTTGTCAGGCGCTTCTGCAGGTCGGCGAAATACCCCGGTGAGCTCTTGGGGTATTTCGAGACCTTTTGCGCGAGTTGCGAGGTGGCGAGCGGGTCGGCCTTGAGAGCGCTGACGATGTCCACCCAGTCCAACGCGTGCAGATGATAGAAGTGCACCACGTGGTCGTGGATGTATTGGGTGCAGAACATGATGTTGCGGATCAGCTCGGCATTGGGCGGGATCTTGATGGTCAGCGCGTCCTCGACCGAGCGCACCGAGGCGAGCGCATGGACCGTGGTGCACACGCCGCAGACGCGCTCGGCAAAAGCCCAGGCGTCGCGCGGGTCGCGGCCCTTGAGGATGATCTCGAGGCCGCGCACCATGGTGCCCGCGCTCCAGGCATCGACAATCTTGCCGTCTTTCACCTCGGCTTCGATGCGCAGGTGGCCTTCGATGCGGGTGACTGGATCCACTACAATTCGTTCACTCATGGGTTCAGGGGGTCAGGAGTCGTGCTCGGGTTGATGGGACGGGCTGGCGTTCTCGGCGGTTTCCGCGTGCTCACCGAGTTGTTCGCCGATGGCGTGGCGCTTGCGGAAGTTGGTCATGACCGCGTGGCCGGCAGCCCCCAGCGTGGCGGCACCTAACACCGCAAGGCCCACCTTGTCGGCGGTGGCCTCGATGCCGAAGCCCGGGAGGTTGGACAGGCGTTGATAGAACGGGCCGTTGTCCCAGAAATTCGCTTCCGAGCAGCCGATGCACGGGTGGCCGGACTGGATCGGGAAGCTCACGCCGCCGTTCCAACGGATGGTGCCGCACGAGTTGTAGGTGCTGGGACCTCGACAGCCCACTTTGTAGAGGCAGTACCCTTTGCGGGCGTTCTCGTCGTCGAACGACTCGACGAACAAGCCGGCATCATAGTTGGGCCGCCGATAGCAGGTGTCGTGGACCCGGCGCGAATAGAACGCTTTCGGGCGGCCCAGCGCGTCGAGCTGCGGAATGCGGTCGAAGGTGAGCAGGTGCACTAACACCCCGGCCATGACCTCGGCGATCGGCGGGCACCCCTGCACGTTGATGATTGGCTTGCCCGCGATGACCTTGTGAATCGGGGTGGCTTGCGTCGGGTTGGGCTTGGCCGCCTGGACACAGCCCGCGGAGGCGCAGTTGCCCCAGGCGATGATGGCCTTGGCGTCTTTGGCGACCTCCTCGACGATCTGCTTGGCCGAGCGGCCACCGATGCAGCAATACACCCCGTCATCCCCCAACGGCACCGAGCCTTCGATGCACAGCACGTATTCGCCTTTGAATTTCTTGATCGTGTCCTGCAGGCAGGCTTCGGCCTGGTGGCCGGAAGCCGCCATCAACGTCTCGGAATAGTCGAGCGAGAGCTTGTCGAGCAGGATGTCGGCGACAATCGGGTGGGTGGAGCGCAGGAACGACTCGCTGCAGCAGGTGCATTCTTGGAAGTGCATCCAGACGACCGGCAGGCGTTTTTTGGTCTCGAGGGCCGTCACCACTTGGGCGACGCCTTCCGGACCCAGGCCCATGCAAGCGCCCATCCAGGCGCAGAATTTGAGGAAGTCGCGCCGCGGGACGCCGCGGGACGTGATTTGTTCATAAACGGTCGTGCCGTCCTGCGTCTCGGGGGGCATGGATACGTCAAGGTTTTGCATAAACGTGAGGCCACTGGGGCGGATGAGGTTCACCAAATGCTTTTCAGCAGGATTGCATGTTGCCAAATAGTCCGCGCCCGCTCTAACCCTATCCGCTCATTTCCCGCGCATGGCTTGCTCACCCGCCGGGCCGGACTCGACGCGCCGCGCGCGCCGTGCTTTCCACTTGAATCATGCATGAACTCGGCATCATGGAGGGCACCCTCGCGTTGGTCCAGCGCCACGCCCAAGACCACCAGGCCCGGCGGGTGACCCGGGTGGTGGTGCGCATCGGCGCGCTGGCCGGCGTGGAGCCCGAATCGCTGCGCTTTGCCTTTGATGTCGTTTCCCGTGGCACGCTGGCCGAGGGCGCGACATTCGAAATTGAAGCGGTGCCGGTGGTGATCTATTGTGCCGGCTGCCAGCAGGAGTTCGCCGGAGAAACCGACGGATTCATCTTCACCTGCCCGACCTGCGGCGATCTCTGCGGCGAGATCCGCCGCGGGCGCGAACTCGAACTCAGCCGCATTGAAATGAATTAATCCCATGTGCATCGAATGCGGTTGCCACAACTCAGTGCCCTTCGGGGTGAAGGTCCTCAGCGTGCTCGCGCCGCGGTTGCTGCACCCCCGCGAACCGGTCGCGCCTGCCGCCACCGCGGTGGAGGCACCGCCAGTCACACCCCGGACGATCGAGATTCACGCCTCGTTGCTGGCGAAAAACGACGACGCGGCCGCCTCCAACCGCGCGCGCTTCAGCCGCCAGCGGATCCTGGCTCTGAATCTGGTGTCCTCGCCCGGCTCCGGCAAAACCACCCTGCTCTCCCGCACGGTCGATGAATTCGGGCTCGACGAGCGCTGCGCGGTGGTCGTCGGCGATCTGGAGACCGACAATGACGCCCGGCGCCTGCACCGGGCGCATGTGCCGGTGGCACAAATCACCACCGGCACCGCCTGCCATCTCGATGCCGAGATGGTTGCGCGCGGCCTGGATGGGCTCGCGCTCGACGGGGTGCGCGTGATGTTCATCGAAAACGTCGGCAACCTCGTTTGCCCGGCTGACTTTGATTTGGGTGAAACCCTGCGCGTCGTGCTACTGTCGGTCACCGAGGGCGAGGACAAGCCGCTGAAATACCCCCCCATCTTCAAATCCGCCGACCTCGTGCTGCTGACCAAAATCGACGTGGCCGGGGTGCTCGGCTTTGACCGGGCGTGCGCCGTGGAAAACATTCGCCGGATGGCACCCCAGGCCCGGTTGATTGAGTTATCCGCCCGGAGTGGCGAGGGCATGGACGAGTGGTATGACTTTCTGCGAGAGCACCTGCCGGCCTCCTCTTCTTGATGGCGACCCGCCGTACCGCACCAATTGAATGTGGCTCCCATTCCCGACCACCTCTATTTTCCCATGGTGCCAGCGGTATTGGCAACCTCTGTTTTCAAACATCCAGATTATGATGGCTCACCACCGACCCGTCATCCAGTGGATTGCGCTTCACTTTGGCAAGATCCCGAAAAAGTTGGATAAAGTCCAGAATCCCTCCCCATGTAAACCATACGGTTGTCACGACCACGAGCACCACTGGAATCACCACGACAACCACATACCAGTACTCTATCCACACGCGCAACGGCCACGGGCTGACCGAATACCAAATAGTCAACATCACAAAAACAAGTAACCAGAGCATGGCCCATGCCAGCAAACTGCTTGATATAACTTTGTCCCCTCGGGTGAATGCGCGGTCAAACCCAATCGCCGCCATCCATTTTGATGTATTCGGTGACAACTCGTGCGGAGGTCTGGTCACGGCGTATTCCCCACGGTGCAGCATGCGCTCCAAGTTGAAGTCTGTCTTGTAGGTCACCAGTGAAACCGCCACATAAACCATGAGCGACGCAAGCATCGTGAAAAAGAAAACCACTTGTCCGTTGACCGGGAATTTTTGCGAGTGCGCTGCCAGAAAACTCTCAAAACCACGAAAATATAAAGCCAATGCTCCGTGGTCCGCGAATGGGTGGGTCAATAACAGCAGCGTCGGAACACTGCCTTTCCACGCCTGCTGGCTCACGATCCCCGTCACCGCCAACGCCCCACCCGTGATCATGCCGGACCAGGCCCCAGCGGTCGTGCCCCTCCTCCAATAGAGCCCGCCGATAATCGCACACCCGGATCCGCCGGCAAAAATCGCCCCCGTTAGGGCCATGAACATCAGGATGTAGTCCGTCTGAATGAACAGCAAACTGAAGAAGAAGGCAAACCCGGCTACGCCGACAATGCTCCACCGCAAGAGCCGGATATGAGCTTTGGGCGTCAACGGGATTTTCCGCAGCGGCACGATCACATCCTGCACGAAAATACTCCCCCAGGAATGCAGGTAAGAACTATCGCAGGCGATCATGGCGGAGAACATGATCGCCGCGAATAATCCCCTGATGCCTGAAGGCAGGAGGTGTGCCAGCGCCACCGGAATCAGAGACTGCGATTGAATCTGTGGACTGTCGATTGCCGCGAGTTGATCATGGGCGTCGGATGCGGCCGCACTGAAATCAGGATGTGTCATGTAGGTGAATCCGCAAATGCCAATGAGCAGTATCATTGACAAATTGGCCGTCGCCCTCCAATTGCCGAGCACCTCGCCCATTTTCGCCTCGTGCGGATTCACTGCCGAAGATCTGTAGCCGTGCCCGCCCTGCCATGACATCGCCCCATAGACCATTCCAAACAGCGCGATCAGCACAAACCAGAGGTTGAAGTCACTCGCTTCCTTTGCCTCAAACGGATTGAGCATCGAGTGCCCGGGCGGGGCCAGCGCCATGGCCTCCGAAATCTGCGACCAACTGACGAGTTTGAGCAGTGTAAAGACCACGATGATGTAAAACACACTGGACAGCGAGCCCGACAGAAAGTTGCTCACCATGACGGTGAGTTGACCACCGGCTAGATTCAGGAACAGGGCGAATCCCAGGAACAAAAGCATCAAAATCGCCAGTGTGGGAACGCCGAATCCGGAAACAATCAAGGTCTGCGGCCAATTGCAATAATTAATGAAGAAGCGCGCCCCCACCGCGGGAAAGATCCCATAATTGACCAGACCCGAAAGAAACCCCAGAAGACCGGCAAAAACCCGAAAACCTTTGCTATACCGTATTTCGAAAAACTGCGCGAGCGTCATGGCCCGCGTCTCGCGGTAGCGGTAGATGACAAAACCGGTGAGGGTGACCATGAGACCCACGGGTGCGCTCAGCATGTTCCACCAGGTCATGGTGAATCCCGCCTTGTGAATATACTCGAAGATTGCAACCACGCTAATCGCGCCGCGGGCCGCCTCGCCGGAAGCGGTGCAAATCAGATACCGCCTCGCGCAGCGACCGGCGCTCATGAAGTCCGCCACACTTTTCATGTAACGTCGCGCCCGCCATGCTACGACACTGATGCATAAGAATGGGATTACAACAATCAGGCAATCGATCAAATCCAGTGTCATAGAGCGTCAAAGAATAAGCGTGATTCAATCCATGTCAGCGACCGTCATCCGGCCGGCATCCACGGTGAGGGTTTGCACCAGATTTCCGGCCCGGACAGTCAACAGGGACACGCCCTCCGTTGTGCGCCAGTCGGCGTCCACGGCATACACTTTCATTCGGCCCTGATGCTCCCAAACGCTGTAGTGAATGTAGGGCGATGAGGTTTCCACCTGAAACGTGCTGGCCTCGCCAACCTTCCGTCCGATGGTCCTGAGTAGGTTGGTAATGCGCGCAATCAACGAAAAGTCAGCCGGATAGTCGAAGAAATTCCCGAAGTAAACCGTCCCGGCCCCGGATGCATTCATCCAAAAGTGATCATCGAGTTGCCTGGCGGTCGTGGGATTCAGGGCACAGGAGCGGAAGCCCGGGAGCACCGCGTCGCCAGGACCGGTAATGCTCATGCCGATCAACTCCGCCACCTGACCGTCCCGTATGAGCGTTGGCGCGGTGGCTAGATCAAAGCGGGTATCGAGATGGCAACCGCACAAGAAGAGGGTCCCCCCCGCTTTCGTGAACGCCAGCAGGTTGGCGTAAATCTCCTCGGTCATTGTGTTCCAGCCGAGGAAGGCCACGGCACGATAAGCCGTCAGCGCGCAAGTGGGGCTGACAATGTCCACAGGCCCGTAGGGAGTACCGGTGAACATGCGTGTCAACGATTCCCTCCGCGGATCGTCGAGGGGGACACGCGGCAACCAGGCCTCGGAGGCATTCCACAGTCTGCGGTGCGCGGTGGGTCCGGGCATCCCCCAATGCAGGCGATCCCAATTCTCCATATCGACGGTTTCAGGAATCCGGTCGTCGTCCATCCAGAACATGGATTCCAAATTCCCATAAACAAGCGCCAGCGACACCAGCGGTTTCCCCACCCTCTCATCCAGCTGCGTGAAACGGTAGAAATCCCGAACAATCTGGCGCATTCCCCGACAGAAAGGATCCTCCCAGTCGTTGCGGTCATAAGCGTTGGTCTTGAATAATGAGCTTTCGACATAGATGGCTTGGCCACCATACGCATACGCCAGCGACACGGCCAGAGAGAGTCGCCGCAACGTGGTATCGTCATGAGGATATCCGAAATACCAGTCGGCGGGGATATGGGCACCGAACATCTTCCCCGTGCCGCGTGCCGCGCCATAGAGCAGACTGACATTGCTCACCGGTTCGCAGAGCAGGCCGTCCACGCCCGCTTCGGCGCTGTAAATACAGGTCAGTGACGGTTCGCCGCTGAATACAGTGCTGTCACCTTTGCGCTCATGCCGCATCCGTTCGCGGAGGTAATCCAGATAGGCTGCTTTCTTCTCCAGGAGATTGCTGGCGGCTTTGATCTTCTCGGTCATGAACCGCTGCGCCGCATAGGCCTGAAAAACAAGATAGGGCTCATGGAATTGATAACCTGAGAAGCCGTCTCCCGCCTCCGCCGCGAGGTCAAGACCGTCCAGGTATTCTCCGTCGCCCGAATAGTGCATAAAGACCCCGTGTGCGCGGCACAGACGGACCCAGCGACGCCAGCGCTCCTGGTCTGGACGCTGCTCACTGCAGAAGTTGCGGTTCAATCCGGGGCGGAATCCGAAATAGTTGCCGATTCCTGAATGGATGAAATGATCCAACACCCGTTCCATTTCAGCAGAGGAGTCGTGGCGTATGTCATCCCCATCCATTCCAATTAGAATCGGTATCCGCTCAGGGTGACGCGCGCAAACAATCCTATCGATCACCGCCACGCAGCGTTTGGCTCCGACTTCAAACACCACATGAATGTTTTCCCCTGCGCCAACCGCCCGGAAATGAAAAAGATCGCCTTCCCTGTTGAGGAACTCCACGTTTCCCGGAGGAGCATGAACCAGGATATCATCAGGCTCCTGGTTCAAATGCAACTGGATCCGGAAAAGGTCACCTGCGGCTACCGTCTCGGGTGATGAGTGGACGGTAAAATCCATCAGATCCGGACGGCGCAGGATCTCAGCCCCCGCCAGCAGCAGGATGTTCTGTCCTCCACTGCCGCTGGTGATCTCGAGTTTGTTTTCACCCAGGCGCAATAGGTCAGTCGGCAATTCAAGATATTGGGCGGGCCATCCGACCATGACATTTTCCAGGAAAAATGGGCCGTCATGCACCACAAACCCGTTGACCGTGATATTCACGGCATGCGCGTATTTCCGCCAATCCTGCCAGGTCGCGACGATTTTGAGCAGGTAGCGGGACTTGCGACCTGGCCCGTTGCCGAGATCATCCAGCTCGAAGCACGCAGCTACAGGATCGACGCACCAGCAGGCATAGCGCGCATGGGGACGGCCGTATGCCTGGGTGAAGGTGTGCAACGAATCCGAATGCCTGAACATCGCGTAATCCGCCCCGCCGCTCCAGCAGTTCGGATCCAATACCGCGCGCTGAAGGATCTGCTCGTGGAATTGGATTCCTGGATTCATGGTTGTGAGGAGAAGCATCCCACCAATTGGTTGAGGATGTGAAAACAGGCTGGCGTGGTTTGAAATTCAGTCCGCACGGGATAGCCTTTCGAACAAGCCCGCACCAACCCGGCCCAATGTGGCCGTTCGCCAGCCGTTACTCAATCTCATTTCTCGTGGATTGACGCGATGCTCCGGGCAAGCTCCGGGCTGGCGAACTGGATGGGATGGGTGGGGTTGATGCAATGGAGGCTGACGGTTTCCCCGTGGTTTCGCGCAATCACCAATCTGCTTTTTGCAGATCGGGCGGCGGCGAGCTCTTGGCGTTTTGACGCAAAGCCGCCAAATCGAAGGAACCTTTGGGTTTAAAGTCCGTGGATTGGGCGTAGCGGATGAACTGGTCGAGCAGATACACGGCCTCGGGGTATGCCGACATGAGATTCAGGCCGGTAGCTAACAATTTGGCCGGGCCGACCCGGGCTTGGAAGGCATAGAGGTTGAAGCCCAGCGGGAAGTTCGACATGCCATATTTGTAGGCACCCTTGCGGCCGATGCCCACCATCAGCGGATCGACCTTGCGGAACGGGTGGCCGGCATCGAGTTTCGCGGCGGTGTCGATCAGGCGGAACCATCCCTGATCGAGATAGCGGCCATGCGGGAAGTCGCCAAACGCCGGATGATCGGCAATGGCCGTGCCCGCCTGGTTGCTGACACCGTCGGGCGCCCACACCCCCAGCCTCGTGCCGGGCTTGAGCGTGTCGCCGCCCGGTAGGGACAGGCTGATGACGCTCTTGCCCTGGCGCAGGGCTTCGGCCACGCCCGGCTCGAGCAAGTTGGCGGCCACCACCAGGGTGGCGGAGGCGGCCGGCGGGGTTCCCAGTCGGGCGATCCCCGGGTAACGCGCGGCTAACAGATCGAAGGCACCCGGCGCGGCGGCGAGGCCGGTGCCGGCCGCGGGCTGCGGGTGGAAAGGCGGGTAAATCCACAGCTCCCAGGAATTGCCGGAGCCGGCCGCCGCCAACCCGGCGCTGAGGGTGGCTTTGAGCGCGCGCGGCACGGCGGGGAAGGTGATCCGGCTGCGGCCGACGACGGGCACCGCGCCTGGCGCCACGTTGACGTGGTCGATCTGGCCGCTGGCCAGCGTTTCGGTTCCGGCGGTGAGTTGCCAGGTGAGGGTGGCGTCCTGCAGGGCCTTGGCCTGGAAGTGCGACACCACCCAGTCCACCTCCAGCGTCTCGCCCGCGGTGTGGATCAGGGTTGCCGGATTGAATCCTAACACCTCCGGCGTTTGGGTTCCAACCGTCCGTGCGCAGACCACGGTGGCCGCGTTGAACTGTTGGAAGATTTGCGGCGTGCTGTGCTTGGGCCCCCAGAACGCGTCGAGGATCCCGCACGGGCCGCTGGGCGCCATGTCGAGCATCAGCCAGAAGCTGAAACCGTCGAGATACGGGTCGATGCGCGTGGTCTCGATCATGAGCTTGTGCCAGATGGACTGGATCACCCCGCCCGCGTCGTAGCAATTTTCCGCCCAGCTCCAATCGAGGCCGACCGGCCCGCCGACGAACTCCTTGACGGCCGCCAGCGATTGGTTAGGCGCGTAGCCGGTGGTGAATTTCGACTCGACCCGCGGGTCCTCGTAGATGCCCAGGCTGGCGAATTCGTGGCGCACGTGCGGCCACAGGTTCTCGGTGAGGGGTGCCACCTCGGCACCGTAGCCGAAGTGGCCAGCTCGGAGTTGTCGCGCGTGACGTTGCCGCCGCCGTCCAGGCACAGCCACGGCCGGGTGGGGTCCAACGCTTTCGCCAACTGATAGAGCTGCCGGTCCAGCGGCACCTGGATCCAGGACTCGTTGCCGCCGCAGTAGATCGCCAGCGAGGTGTAGCGCCGGTAGTGGGCGACCAGTTCCTTGAGGTCCTGCTTGGGGTTGTGCGGCCCGCGCGACATGTGGTTGAGTTCGGGCTTGGGCTGGTCGGCGGCATCCTTGCCGGCGCCGTAGTACGGCAGCTCCGGCTGGATCATGATGCCCACCTCGTCGGCGGCCTCGAAATACTCGGGGTTCTCGCAGTGGGTGTGCATGCGCACGTAGTTGAAGCCGTAGTCCTTGATGATTCGCAGGTGCCGGACATGTTCCTCGCGGCACGCCGGCGAGCAGATGCTCGTCGGATAGATATGGCTCTCGCTGCAGCCCCGGACGAAAAACCGGCGGTTGTTGAGATACAGGTCGCCGCCGCGAACCTCGTATTTTTTGACACCGAAGCGCTCGCTCCAGCCGTTGACCGGCGCGCCGGACTTTTGCAGGACGATTTCCGCCTGATAGAGCGCCGGGGTTTCCGGCTACCATGGCAGGAACGGGGCGAGCGCGATGTCGGCGGTCAATTCCGTGACGGCGGCGGCCCCGCCCGGAACGGTTAGCACCACCGCCCCCGCCGGCTGGCTGCCCGCGCGCGTGGTCATGCGGACCTGGACCGTGTAGGGCTCCTTGGGCGCGGCCCCGGTGGTGTTGCGCGGCGTGACGTGGAGGCGCGCCTGCTTTTGGTCGAAGCGCGGCTCGATGAAGGCATTGTCGATCGAGACGGCCGGGGTGGCTTCGAGTTCCACGCCGCGCGAGATTCCGCCGTAGGCGCGCTCGCAGTTGCTCTCGCCGCGGCGGCTGGGCAGGTCGTTGCGGGCCAGCACGGTGAGGGTGATTTCCTTGCCTGCGGCCGCCAGATCGGTGATGTCATATCTCCAGGTGCAGCAGTACGCCCAGTTATGGGTGATATAGGTTCCGTTCACCCACACCCAGCCCTGGCAGTTGATGCCTCCGAGCTTGAGCCAGACCTGCTTGCCCTGCCAATCCGCCGGTATGGTGACGCGCTTCTGATACCAGGCCCCGCCGGGGTAGGCGGAGCGCAGCTTGATGTTCACCGGCTCGTAGGCGAGCTGGTTGCCGCCCGGATGGCTCATCCCCGGCTCGCCGACGCCCTGGGCTTCCCAGCAGCCCGGCACCGTGAGCTTGCGCGGCAAGGGCAGCGCCCTGCCTAACCGATACCAGCCGTCGGTCTCGCCCACGAGTTGCGGATCGGGGGCGAAATCCCACTCGCCGGCCAGATCGAGGGTGGCGCGCAGGCCGGAGCGGCTCGCCGGGTTGACCAGCGCGGGGATGGCCTCGCGCTCGACTCGCGGCTCCGCCGCGGCGGGTTTTTCCGCGCGTGCGAATCCTAACGAAAGGAGCAGGAGAGCGCCGGTAAGGAGTCTTGTGGTGAAAATGCGATGTTTTATAGTAAAATGTGATTTCTCATGGCGGGTTTTGAGTCAATGATTTAGCCTGATGCCTGTAAGGATTGGCTTGAAACAGGCGATGCGCATTTTCATCCCGGAGGGATGCAAGCAATTAGCCCGGGGTCGAGGAGCTCCAGCGACGAAGACCCCGGGACGTGTCGCATCTAACATTCGCACCCCGGTAGGGGTGCCAGCAACCAGGCGGTTCCTCAGCATGTGATGCTTGCTGCGCCCTCTGCCGAGGTCGGATGTATTCAAGGCCATGACCACCCGGGGTATTCGGCCGCGTTGCGGCCTCGACCCCGGGCTAATGGCTGCAATCCCTTCGGGATTCTTACTGGTTCGAAGTGGTTTCAATGACGCCATTGCACAGGGTTTTATCCGGGTGGAGGTCTGCGATCAGTTTGATCGAATTGGGTTTTCCGGGGATCACCCGCGCGCGCGGCACGCTGAGACTCATCAGGCCGGTGGCTTCGAGCTTGGCGCTGGCCAGGCTGCGGTAGCGCAAGGGCGCCCCGGCGCCGCTGGCGGTCCATTGCCGGTCAGGCAGGTCGAGCCCGAACTTCAGCAGGGGCTGCCCGTTGAAGAAGAGCGTCATGGTCTGGCGGTGGTCGGCCGCGGCGCTCCAACAGCCGACCTGGGTGCCGTGTTTCCAGTGGAATGTGACCGACTCCGGCACGCCATCTAACGGAACCCGCGGGGTTTCCCACTCCAACTCGTTGTGGTTGGCCTGCGGCTTGAGGATGCTGATGGCGCCCTGGCCCGCTAAGCCCTGCCTGGCTGCCGCTTGGGTCGTGCGGCTCCAGCCGTTGAGGCGCGCCAGATCGGCGGCCAGTGCTTGCCGCTGCGTCCAGTGTGCGGCGACGGCCGCGGCATCGAGCGTGGTCTGCGGGGCGAAGGCCGCGGAGCGGGCGTAGTCGAGCAATTGATCCAGCAGCCAGGCGTTGGCGGGGGCGTCCGTCTGAACGAAGTCGAGTCCATCGGCGCGCAGCAGCCGGGCCTGGCCGATGCGCGCCTGCGAAAGGTAGTGCGAATAGCCGAGGATCCCCTCACCGACCATGAGCGGTTCGGCCTTGCAGTAGACATCATCGGGCTGGAGCACTTCGGCATGTTTAACGATGCCGAACCACAGCGGCGAGAGGGTGCCGGAATGCGGGAAATCGCCGAACACCGGATGTTTGGCCATGGCGGTGCCCGCCTGGTCGCCAATCCACCACCACTCCAATTTCACGTTTGGCGCGGGGAGGGTGGGTTCCAGCAGGACCACAGTGCGCCCGAGCGAGATGGCGGCCGGGTCGGCGGCCGATGTGACAATGACTGCCGCGGCATCGCCTTGCGGGGTGCCGGCGCGGGCGATGCCGGGATAGCGGGTGGAGAGAACTGGATAGAGGGCATCGGACGCGGCCAGGCCCGTGCCGTCCCCGGGGGTGCGTTTGGGAAACAGCCAGACGTCCCAGTGATTGTTAGACTGGCTGCCGCGCAGCTGCGCTTCCAGCACGGCATGCACCGGGCTGGCCAACCCGGGCACGGTGATTCTGGCGGTGCCCAGTTCGCGGACCTCGCCTGCGGCCACGTCGAGGTGAGTGAGGCTGCCGGAGGCGAGCGCCTTGCCCTCCGCGTTCAGACTCCAGTCGAGCGTCGCGTCATGGAACGCGTCCCCGCCGAAATGTGATATCCACAGAGGCAGCTCGAGGGTTTCCCCGGCGACGGCGGTTTTTCTCTCCGAACGCAGCAGAAGCGCCGTGGGAGCATTGAAATGATGGAAATCCTCCGGGGTGGCGCCGCCGGATTTGGGTTCCCAGAACGCGTTGTAGAGTCCCTGGCCCGCATACATTTTCTGCGCACTGCGTTGTTTGCACAGGACATCGACCAGCGTCCAGAAGCAATAGCCATCACACGCCGGATCGAGCCGGGCCGCTTCGACGCCCTGTTTCTGATAGTATCGCTGCAGCGCGTGGCCGGCGTCCATGCAGGCGTCGCCCCACGCGCGGCTCAGCCCCACGCGCTGCAGGGACGCCTCGTAGGTTGCCAGGTCGTTGGCGGGCGCATAGGGGCCGCTGAAGCGCGGGTCGAGGCGCGGGTCGCTTTTCAACCCGAGGTTGAGGTATTCGTGGGCGACAAACGGCGCGTCGCAGGCGACGCTGCCCGGAGTCCACGGGCTGGTCGGGCCAGGGCGGAAGTCGGAGTTGTCCTTGGCGTTGCCCTTGCCGCCGTCCTGATGGAGAACCAGCCGTGCCGGGTCGGACTGTTTGGCCATTTGATATAACTCGTTGTTCAGCGGCGTGCCGAGGCTGCCCTCGTTGCCCATGCAGTAGGTGGCCAGCGACACATAGCGCCGGCAGTGGGTGATCAACTCGGACAGGTCGCGCTTCGGGTCGAAGGGAAATTCTTCGGTGACATCATGGCCGTAGTACGGCAGCTCGGGCTGGACCAGGATGCCCGCCTCGTCGGCGGCGGCGTAGAACTCGGGGAGCTCCGTGTGCGTGTGGTGGCGCACGTAGTTGAAGCCCGAGCGCCGGGCGATAGAGAGGTGCTTGAGGTGCTCCTCGCGCGACGCGGGCGAGCACAGCGTGAGCGGATAGATAGAGTCGTCGCCATAACCGCGGACCAGAAACGGCTGGTTGTTGAGGAAGAAGCGCTCGCCGCGGACCTCGAGTTTGCGAACGCCAAAGCGCTCCGACCAACCGTGCACCGGTTGCTTGGCCGTGCGGAGTGTCACCTCGGCGACATAGAGGTTGGGAGCCTCCGGCGTCCACGGTCGGAAGTCTGACAGCGGGACTTCGCACGCCACTTCCGCCGCGTCCTGTCCGCCGCTGATTTCGCGCTTCGCCTGGCCGGCGGGTTGGCCGGCGAGCGTGCGGATTTGAATCTCGGCCACGAGAGCCTCCGGCAACTTCTGGTTGGCGGTGTGCACCGCCACATGGACAATCGCAGCCTTCCGGTCGAACGCGCTCTCGACCCAACAGTTATCGACCCAGGTGGCCGGGGTGGCCTCGAGTTCCACGTCCCGATAGATGCCACCCCACCGGTGCAGTGAGCTGACCTGACCCATGCGGCTGGGCAGGTCGTTGCGCACCATGGCCACGACGGCCACATCCTTGCCCGGCGTGACCAGATCGGTGATGTCATACTTGTTGACCGCGCAGTAGTTTTCCACCTGCGCCACGGGCTGGCCGTTGACCCAGAACCAGCCCTGCGCGCGCACGCCGCCGATTTTCAGCCAGATGCGCTTTCCCTGCCATGCCGCAGGCACCGCGACGCTGCGCCGATACCAGGCCGCGCCCATATAGATGTGGCGCAACGGATAGGGGTTGGCATCATACGCGATGCTCCAGATGTGGCTGGTTCCCGGCTCGCCGACGCCCTGCGCTTCCCAACATCCCGGAACCTCTAATTTCCGCTGCCCGGGCCAGACCGCACCGGGGCGCATCCAACCGGCGTCGCGCCCCACGGCCGTCGGGTCGGTCGAGAACTCCCACTTGCCACACATCGAAATCACCTCTTGCAGGCTCGAGCGCACGGGCGGATTGACCACCGTCAACGACGCGAGTCGCTGCTGCCACGCTTCGGGCGCATCGGCGGCCGAGGCATTCGACCATGGGGAAATGAGCGCGCACAGGGCTACGCTTGAGGTCAATACGAGTATGTTCGTTTTCATGGATAGGCGGTTTCACGTGGGATGGGCTGCGCCATCCTCATGGAGCAATCAGATAGACATGCCGGGCGGTGGGTGCGAAGACATCCGTGATCACGCCGTCCTTCACTGCCACCTCGCGTTGCTCGAAGAGCACCTTGGCGACGGTATTCTTGCCTGTGAGGCCCGGCAGCGCCAAATGCACCGTCTCCGGCTTGTCCGACAAGGTGACGGCGATCACATAGGTGCCTGAACCCGTCCGCCGGAGCGAGGCACCGACTTTGCCGTCGTCGTCGCCGAAGTCGATGAAATCCTCCGTCGCCAGAGCGTCCTTGAGGGTCTCCATCTCGTCTGCCAAAGTCTTCCAGGCGTCCCAGAGGTCGAGCGAGGCCGGCTTGTAGGTGAACGGGGCGATGATCGAGGCGCCGTTGACGATCCCTGCGTAGGATCCTGCCAAAAATTCCAGCGGTGACGGCTCCCTGGTTCCGACCCCCTCATTATAGGAGCATATCCAGAAATACAGGGCATTCCATGGAATGCAGCGCCTCGCATCTTTCAGGGTATAATAGACGGCATTGGCCGTGTCGTAGTTATCCACCAGCGTAAAGCCATTCTGGTAGGGAGCCCATGTCCTTATCTTTGTCTGGACATGGTTGATGTTAAGCGTCATCGGATGTCCTGGATCCAGCTGTTGGAGCAACGGCACGATCGCACTCATCTTGGAAACCTGCTCTGAAATGGCCTCGTCAGTCAGGTCGTATGCCAGCAGTGCGGGGTGGTTTTTGAGCGACCGAACGAGCTCCTGGATTTGCAGGAGAGGCTCACTCTCCATGACCGGCGTTCTGGATATGCTTAGACCGACGACGCACTTGAATCCCCGTCGTCCCGCCGAGTCCAGCACTGACCGCAATTGCTCGGGAGTCGTGAGTGGTGTGGATGCGCCACTGGGGGTTGCCTGGACATAGAGGATTTTGGCACCCCTGGTTTTGAAGTCGTCCATGATCGCTTCCGATGGGGTCAGCGCGAAAATATACGCACCGCAGAGACCACTGAGAGGCTTGGAGCCGCAGACCATCACCCGGCGAAACCGGTCTGCGCGCAGGAGTTCGACTTCCCCGCCGGGATTGACGAGACGGAACGGGAATTTGGCCATGGCGGAGGTTTTGCCGATGGACACCGCGTTGGCCTCGAAGACCAGGTTGCCCGGTGCCAGCCCAGCCAAGGGGAGATCGCCCCTAACGAATTTCGCCATGGGAACGACTCCCTCCCACAGCAACTTGCCGAAACCATCTTTGACCGACAATGCCAATGAGCCCTCCTTGAGGAGTCCTCCCATCCTGGATAGATCCAACTTGAACGTCGCGACCTTGTCTTCCGGAGCGTAAACGTTGTATTGCAGCAGCGGCCCCTTGATCAGGTCGGAGGGGTCCAGATTAACCTCTGCGCTGCGGTATTTTCTCTGGTTGGCCTGTAACTGGACGCCGAGCATGTCCGTCTTTTTGACGGCCGGCAGAGTGAAGACCAACTCCTTGGAGGAGTCCGCGGCAAGGGTGACCTTCTCCCCCGGAACATGAATCGCCTTGCCCTCGAGATTGACGCTGAGAGAGGGCTCCACGGCCAGCGGCTTGCCCGAAATATTCCTGACCTGATATCTGATTTCAAGCTGGTCAGGCAAGCAACCGCGGGCGTAGTCGAAGCCGGTCTCCTGGAGCAGCGGGCCGGGGCGGATCAAGCCGGTCAGCGCGGCGAAGGTGTCCGGGCGATTGTAAAGCCCGTGCCAGGGAAGGTATTCATTCGCGGAAACGCGGCTGCGACAGAGGTTAAAAAGGTAGGGGGCATCCAGAGGCATGCCGCTGCCAGAGTTGAACGGGACATAGAGCTGGATTTCCGCATTCCAGCAACCGTCGCCCTTGCGGGTCTTGGCGTCCCACCAGGGGCCGGCACCCCAACCAGCTCCCCCGCAAACCTCCTGGGCCTTGGTTCCCAAGGAATTGACCATGTGGTGATCAAACCGCACACCCCGAAGGTTCGATTTGAGGAAAATCTCGATGCTGTCGTCGGTGTAGACCTGGCTGCCTGGCTCGGTCTGCTTCGCCACGATCTTCTTCATGTCCGGCTCATGACAGGTCACTGCCAGATAGAAGAACTGGCCGTCCGACACCAATTTGAATTCGGTTGCCGCCTTCTTTCCGTCTTTGGGGCTATCGATGACATAGCTGGGCGCATCTTGCCAGCACTCGTCGTCGAACTGGCCGTCGAGAACCGGGGCTTTGGCAACCACCGTGACGGGGCAGCGCAGGGTGTCGGCCGGGATCAACGGGCTGCCAGTCGCCGCAACGGGACGACAACGAGGATCGAAGGTTTTGGCACCAGCGGAGAAAAGCGTGGCGTCGCCTTCTTCGATTTGAACCGCGTCCAACCAGACCCGCGCGCCGGGTTTGACCGAAATGATCAGTGCATTTCCAGGAGCCTTGGGAGTAAACGTGAACACCAACCGTTCCCATTCCGTCCCGACCTGGAACGCCTTGGATAAGCTCCAGCAATGGCTCAACGTGACTGACGCGTCCTTGTGATCGGCCTTGGCGTACACGGAAAAACTGTAATTTTTACCCGGAATGAGATTCAGCGGGAAATCCCCTCCCGACGAAAGTCCGATGAGGACATGCATGCCCGATCCCCCGTTTGGCACTTCGATCTGGAGCGATTTCTTGCCGTCAATGGGCTGGTTCTCCACTGCCTTGAAATTGTCGCGGGTGCGGTTAGGCAAGGCGCTTGCAGGCGTGATCCTCAAGGACACGTTAGTCGGGATGCCCGAGTGCGGACAGTCCTCGAAGCTGTTGCTATAGATTATGTCTTTCTCGGGCGCGGCGGCCGGGCTTAGGTTCGCCGCCATCAATGTCGCTAGGAGTGCAAGAAGCTGTTGGTTCATTTTCATTATCTTTCGTTTATATAAGAGTGTTAATTGGTTCGCGTTTTTCTGCCTACCGCCTAACGCGGCGGCAGGTTGGGGTCGGGGGATTCGGCGTAGACGGGGGGGAGATCTCCGGCATTCTTCATGAAGATATTCCCGGCGGTGTTCACGATCTCCTGGGCAGGGTCCTTGTATCTCGTACCATTGTAGTTGATGCGAAGTGTGTAATTCGCCGAGGGATTGAACGAGCGCACCCACAGGTCGAAGACGTAGTCTTTGTCTGGTTTTTTTGCGGCTTCGTAGCTGGCCCCAGTGAATCCGGCGCAGTCGGAAGCGATGGGCTTCCCATCCTCCACAAGCTCGACCTCTCGCACGTTCAACACATCGGTCCCGCTGGTAGGAACGAACGCCACCCGATAGCGCCCCGGTCCCGACATCGCATGGGTGACGTCGATTTTTTGGGAATGGGATTCATCCTCGCTGTGGCGCGCTAGGGTAAGCCCGACCTGCTCTGGCGTCCATGCGCCGATCTTCGGCTCGCGGAGCACTTCGTTTCTGACCTCGACGAGCGGGCGTTCGCAACCTCGGGCGTATTGGATGCCGGCTAAGTCCCATCGGCGTTCCTGGCTTTTGAGGCGTCTGGCGAACGAGTGGAAATTCTTCTTTTCCTGAGGGGTCCATCCGACTTCCGCCACGGCCGCGAGGCGAGGGAAGATCTGGTAGTCACAGCGGAAAATAGTGGGCATCTTCTCTCCCCAAGCTTGGGTGCCCAACCCAAGGATGTGCTGGTGGTATTTTTCGTCGAGTCCTGCGGGAATCGGGTTGAAGGCGTAGGCCTGATCGAGGGGGAGTAGCGAATAATTGTAGTCGAGGTAGGTAACTTCGTTGGCGCAGTTGACGATATCGAACCCACGCTGCGCAGACTTGGTGATATTCGCGGGATCTCCTCTCCAGTACTGGAGGATGACGCTGTTCTCAGCGGGTGTCTGCTCAAAGTGGTCTGGCGCCCAAAAAATCATGCGCTTTCCTTTTGCGGTGAGATACTTGGCAATGGTTGTAGAGAACTCCTGCTGCAAGGGGGCGGATTTGGTCAGCCCCTTGGCAGCCATGGCGGCCTGGATCGAGGGGGATTTCTCCCATGCTGCGTAATTGACCTCGTCGCCACCGGTGTGGATGACGGCATCGGGAAAGAGGGCGAGGACTTCGTCGAGAATGGCTTTGATCGCCTCGACGACCTCGGGCTTGGTGGTGTCGAATATCTCGCCGTTGGCCCTCCACTCAGGATAGGCTTTCATCGCCGCTGCCGAATGGCCGGGCATCTCCACCTCGGGGATTACTCGCACGTGGCGACGTGTGGCGTATTCGATCAGTTCCCTGGCTTCCTCTTGGGTGTAAAAGCGGCGCGCAGGTGCGGAGGCATCCCCTGATCTCCTCACATCGCCTTCCTTTGCCCGTGAGTTGACTCCCGTCGTGGTTAGCTTCGGGTAGCGCCGGATTTCAAGGCCCCAGCACTCGCTGTCGATGAGGTGCCAGTGGAACACGTTGAGCTTCAGCGCCGCCATCTCGTCGATCATGCGCTTCACTGCCGCGAACCCGTGGAAGCTCCGCGCCTCATCCAGCATAAATGAGCGCCAGGCGAAACGCGGCCGGTCGCTGATTTCCACACAGGGGGCGGTCCACGCGATTTTCTCGCCGATGGGTGCACGCCTGCCCGTGGCGGCTTGAGGCGGGAAAAGCTGCAGAAGCGTGCGGGTGCCCCAGAAATGCCCGGCAGCGCTTTCCGCATCAATGGTCACCGTCGTGGGCTGCACGGAAAGCCGGTAGGATTCGGGGTTTCCGTCGAGCTTGCCTTGGCGAAAGAGGATGGTGCCCACAACCGGCATCGAGAGCGGGGGGCCCACGATGGGAAGGGGGAATCCGGTCGCCTTTCTCAACGGTCCGGCCAGGAGCAATGCCTCGCCATAAAGCGCCGGAGGTGCCGAGATCATCGTTTTCTCATCGAGGGTGAACGCTCCGCGGCTCTGTTGCATCTCGGCGGGCCAAGGAATGAGTCCGAGGGGCGTTTCGCTCTTGGCTTTCACCTCCGGCGGCTCTGCCTGCAGCGCCCCCAGCGACAGAAGTAACAGCATGGAGGCGAGTATTTTTGTCTTTGGTGTGCGATGGATCATTTGTTATTTGCTAGGAATTTGCTTTCCCGGTGAAGGTCGTTGAAAGAGCCGGTGGTGGACTGGATGGCGAAAATAAAATGGGTTTAGAATCAGCGGAAGCTTGTTCATCATCACTCTGTTAGGTGGCATGTGAATACTACCGTGTCAGCGCGTGCGGATCGTGCGAATTATGGTGAAAAAGTTGCGGGGTCGCCGTTGCGCACCGGCGGCCCCGCGGGATTCCTGAGAAAACCCATTAACTCAGGAAAATTGGTGACTCGCTCGCGAGCCGATTTTGAATTTTCAATTTTTGATGAGGAATAGCCACAAGTGCCATTGACATTCGTGAAGCAAATCTCCCATTCAAATTCAAAAATTCAAAAATTCTTCATCTCCTGCGGCGCAGCAGGGTGAGCATTCCCAGGCCGCCGAGCAGGGCGGCGGAGGTTTCGGGGATGACTTGAACCGCCATGTCGTTGCCGCCGATGAATGACGTGGTGGCGGAATCCGCCTGATAGGTGACCTTGAACAACTGGGAAGCGAAGGTGAACGACGCGCCCTCGGCGTAGCCGTTGAACGCGCCGGAGATCGCGTCGGTGCCGTCATTGTTGATCAGGTAATAGATATCGCCCAGGTGCCATTTCCCCGATCCCAGTGCAGTCAGGTTCATCGCCGCGAGGGAGGTGATGCTGATTCCGCCGGTGAGTGCGAGTTGGCCGTAATTGCTACCGGCGGTCGGAGGGAGCCCCGGCGTCATTTCGATGTCAAGGGCGCTGGTGCTGCCGAACTGGAGCATGTTGGTGGAGACCGACATCTGGCCAATCCCGTTGCCCGGGGTGATGGCGCCGGCCACGGCGATGTTCCTGCCGGTTGCGTTGAGCGTGCCGGCCCCCTGCAGGGTTTGGGTGGCACCCAACGCAAAGCCGCCGCTCAAGGCGGTCACGTCGAAGGTGGCCCCGCTTTGGACATTGATTCCAGTGGTGTTGGCAATCGAGGCGCTTCCGGTCAGCGCCAGCGTGCCGCCGGTGACCGTGGTGGCACCGCTGTAGGTGTTAGCACCCGTTAGGACGGTGGTGCCCGCGCCGGTCTTGACCACGCTGTTGGTGATCGAGCCGCTGGCGTTGGCGAGGACCGACCCGAGGGTGAACGACTCGCTGGTGGCGGGGTTGAGGGTGATCGTCTGGGCGGTGCCCGACACGATATCGGTGTTGATCCAGCCGGTCTTGATGGCCGCGCCGGTATTGTCATAGGCCCAGTCCTTGACCATCGGGGTCACGGGGGTGCTGGTGTTATTGGTGAGGACC
>Ga0194037_1000164_pt1 | contig 50176 bp, 48 predicted proteins | sample JunL306m_MetaG_FD_148653 | JGI IMG/M metagenome (GOLD analysis project Ga0194037, IMG submission 148653) | Anoxic zone freshwater microbial communities from boreal shield lake in IISD Experimental Lakes Area, Ontario, Canada - Jun2016-L304-6m | ecosystem: Environmental > Aquatic > Freshwater >... | reverse complement strand
CTCATCATCATCGTCGGCGTCGTCATAGGCAGCCTTGTCATAATCCTCTATCTGCCAATATTTAACCTGGGACAGATTGTTTAATGAATGCACTAGCCATTTTTGACCTCGCTCGTATTTTGTTAATTTTGATATTGGTCTATCTAGCCTATATCGACTTACGCACCTTTCGACTGCCCGACGCTATCACCATTCCGCTTACCATTTTAGGAGTGTGTTTCAATAGTTTTCCAAGCATTCAATTTGTAGCGCTATCAGATGCCATTATTGGCGCTCTTGTTGGGTACTGCCTACTCTGGCTATTAAACCGCCTCTATCGGCACTTTAAAAAACGAGATGGCATAGGTATGGGTGATGCCAAGCTATTAGCTGCTCTTGGTGCTTGGCTGGGCTGGGGAGCGCTTCCTGGCATTCTGTTCCTGGCCTCTGTGACTGGACTTATTGGGGGTATGGCTTGGCTTAAGCTAAACAAACAAAGTCCCGGGTCAGCATTTCCTTTTGGGCCATTTTTGGTTATTGCTGGCATCATTGAGTTGTTATGGCCACAGCTTCTTCAAAATCTATTTCTGATCAGCCCGACTTAAGCTCTTTAAAGGGGCAACTTCCCCTGATTGGGTTAACGGGTGGCATTGGTTCCGGAAAAACAGCTGTAAGCGACCAGCTAGCTAAATTTGGTGCTGGCATTATCGACACTGACTTGATTTCGCATCTCATTACCGCACCCAAGGGGATTGCCCTCCCACTGATTGAGCAGCAATTCGGCTCTGAATTTATCAGCGCTGATGGATCCCTCAATCGAAACAAGATGCGTAGCCTGGTCTTTGAAAATCCTGAAGCCAGGAAAGTCTTAGAGGCAATCACCCATCCGCTGATTCGGCAAGAAACCAATAGGCAAGCAATGCAGCTGACTAAAGAGGGGGCGCCTTATCTCATATTTGTAGTGCCTTTACTGATAGAGTCCACCAGTTGGCTTGGGTTAATTGACTACTTGGTAGCGGTGGACTGCCCGAAAGAGATGCAAATTGAAAGGGTGATGCACCGCAGCAATTTAACCCAACATGAGGTTGAAAACATTATTGCTGCCCAGGCTAGCAGAGAAGATCGTCTAAGACACGCAGATATGGTGATTAAAAACCAGGGCAGTCTTATGGACTTGGAAACCGAAGTGCAAAGTCTGCACCAAAAAATATTGCAGATTCAGAAAGATAAGACAAGTTCGTCATAGAATATGGGCTTGTGATTGTCTACGAATACCCCTTCAATGAATTAGTTCGAAGCATGCTTCGTCTGGAGTATTTGTTCGCCCGCTTCAACCATTTTATTCGCTCAGATGACCCAGAACTTCATCACAACGCGATCTCCATCTTGTTTGATCTTGGTGATATTGGTGCACGTGGCGATATCAAGTCTTTATTGCTTAAAGAATTTGAACGTCAAAAATATACCCTCAATGGCCTAAAGTCATCGCAAAAGGTTGACCAAGAAGCGTTGTCGCACACTCTTGCGGATATCGATTCAGTTGCCAGCCGTATCAATCTTTCGACAGGCAGGCCAAACTCATTAATTACTGAAAGTGAATGGCTTAATGCAATTCGCACTCGTTTGAATATTCCTGGCGGCACTAGTCCAATTGATTTACCAAGTTATCACGCCTGGAAAAATAGCCCCTCGATTGAACGCCGAAAACTCATAGAAAATTATGTGAGCCCCCTTCTGCCATGGCAAGAAGCATGTCTACTATTTTTAAGACTATTGAGACAGTCAGGCGAAGCGAAAGATGTCCTCGCTCATGGTGGCTCATTCCAGCAAGCTCCCTCTGGGAAGGTGTACCAGCTAATGCGTATTTCAGTAGAGGATGACTCTCTTTTCTCTGAGATCAGCGCCAATAAATACCTGCTCTCCATTCGTTTCTTAAAGTCGGATCGGGATAAAAAAGCACAGCTAGCTAATGTGGATGTACCATTCAAACTGACACTCTGTCAGTTCTAAGCTAAAAACCTTCTAAGGCACTCCAGCATTGGCCAAGCGGCTGGTAATAAGGGCTCCACACTCGGGGTCTCGGATGCAATCAATTCCCAAGATAAGGCCTGACCTTCGCAACCCATTGGGGTGCCAGTCCAATCACGGATGATGCTGACGTATAAGCGAACAAAGGCGTGTGGATAGTCATGTTCCAGCACAGTTAGCTCCTCGCAAGACTGAATATCAATTCCTAACTCTTCCTGCAATTCACGCTGAAGCGCCTGAAAAATGGTTTCACCTGTTTCAACTTTTCCACCAGGCACTTCCCAGTAGCCGGCATATGGTTTTCCTGCTGGCCTTTGCCCTAAAAGATAGCGCCCTTCTGAATCTAATAAAATTCCTGCTGCAACTACAGTGATAGGACGCTCGATTGCACTCATGAAAACAAATCCTATTTAGCGTGTGAACCTGCCCAATGCTTTGCAAATTGCCAAGCAACACGTCCTGAGCGAGAGCCTCGCTCTAGTGCCCAGACTAATGCCTCAGAACGAGCAGCCTCAATTTGTGCGGCGCTTAAACCAAAATGATTTAACCAATGCGCAACAATAGCCAAATACTCATCTTGTTTTGGGGGATAGAACGAAAGCCATAATCCGAAACGTTCCGACAAGGAAATTTTTTCCTCTACTACCTCACCAGGATGAATCTCGCCATCATCGCTATAAGAGTAGCCCTCGTTGTCCTTCATATATTCGGGTAATAAGTGGCGGCGGTTTGAAGTGGCATAAATCAAAATATTGTCAACTTGAGCTGAAACTGACCCATCTAGGGCAGATTTCATTGCCTTATACCCTGATTCACCCTCGTCAAAGGACAAATCATCACAAAAAACGATAAAGCGTTCGGGTCGCTCAGCCAAGATATCGGCAATATCAGCTAAATCCGCTAAGTGCTCTTTTTCCACCTCAACTAAACGCAGCCCTTGACTAGCAAACTCATGCAAGCTAGCTTTAATTAATGAGGACTTCCCAGTCCCTCTTGCGCCTGTCAACAAAATATTATTTGCTGGCTTTTTTTGAATGAAATGATTGGTGTTATCTCGAATAGCATCCCGCTGACGATCAATATTCTTTAGGTCATCAAAAGTAATATCAGAGATATGTTTCACTGGCTGCATAAAACCAATACTGCCGAAAATACTGTCACGTCTCCGCCATCTAAACGCAGTAGATGACTGCCACTCTGTCTCAGTTAAAGGCTTAGGAAGGAAAGTTTCTAGGTGATTTAAAAGTTGCTCTAATTTTTCATTCATCTTTAGATCAGTCTTTAAGAGCGATAGTCTGCATTGATAGACACATATTCGTGGGATAGGTCACAAGTCCAGAGGGTTTGGGTGGCGGTACCTCTCCCCAAATCAACTTTGATAGTAATCTCTTCATCCTGCATTACCCTTTGGCCATCAGCCTCGTGATAACTTGGGTTACGTCCACCATCTTTGGCAACCCAAACATCTCCCAGCCACATTTGGACTCGGCTCACATCTAAGTCGGTAATACCTGCATAACCAATGGCCGCCAAGATACGTCCCAAGTTTGGATCGCTAGCAAAAAAAGCGGTTTTTACTAGAGGAGAATGAGCTACAGCCTTAGCCACTAAGAGGCACTCTGCCTGAGTCTTCCCACCCAATACCTCAATCGTTATGAACTTGGTAGCACCTTCACCATCACGAACAATCATTTGTGCTAACTGCCGGGCCAAGCCAATGAGAGCTTCACGCACAACACCATAACTTGGATCTGTTACAGATTGAATCTGCACTGAGGATTGTCCCGTTGCCATGACGATAAAAGAATCATTCGTGGAAGTATCACCATCTATGGTGATGGCATTAAAAGAAAGGTCGGCGATTTCACGGGTGAGATTACTCAATAAGTCAGGCGCAAAACCCGCATCGGTAGCTATAAATCCCAACATCGTCGCCATATTGGGATGTATCATCCCAGCGCCTTTAGAGATCCCAGTGATGGTTACCAGTCCTGCAGGAGTGGATACTGTGACTGACGCCGCCTTAGGTTGGGTATCGGTTGTCATGATGGCCTGCGCAGCATCAAGCCAATTGTCCTCACTTAAATTGGCGATTGCTTTTGGCAAAGCATGAATAATTTTTTCCACTGGGAGGGGCTCCAAAATCACGCCTGTGGAGAACGGCAGAACTTGCTGTGGATGAAGATTGAGATCCTTCGCTAGGGCAGCGCAGGTTTCTAAAGCATGTTTCATGCCAGATTCGCCTGTACCAGCATTAGCATTGCCGGTGTTTACCACCAGGGCGCGTATTTCTCCATTACGCCCCTCTTGCGCTAAATGCTCACGACAGACCTGAACTGGCGCAGCGCAAAAGCGGTTAAGGGTAAAAACCCCGGCGACCTGAGATCCAGGCGCCAAAGTCATAACCAACACATCTTTACGATTGGCTTTTTTGATTCCAGCTTCAGTAATGCCCATCTCAAAACCTTTGATTGGTTTGAGATCGGCTTTTTGGGGGAGTGGTAGATTAACTGTCATAGTCTGACAATTGTAGATGAGGGAATAAAGGGGGGTTAGTTAGCCCCTTTAAATTGCTGCCTAGCTTAAAGCCCCGCAGCAGTTTTTGTACTTCTTGCCGCTACCGCAAGTACATGGGTCATTACGACCGATCTTCGGTCCCGAACGAACTGGTGCTGGAATAATATCTATCGCAGCTCCGCGGTCACCAGTAGATCCAGCCACTTCTTTATCGGGATCGGCATGTTGATACTGCAGATCAGCCAATTTGGCTAAATCCTCATTCATCGACTCAGACGCCTGATCTAACTCACTGGCGCTCCGAATTTGTACCGTCATGATGCTTTTCACAACATCATTCTTAATCACGTTCAAAAGTTCGCCATATAACTCAAAAGCTTCACGACGATATTCTTGCTTTGGATCTTTTTGAGCGTAACCCCGTAAATGGATACCTTGGCGTAAATGATCTAAAGCCGCCAAATGTTCACGCCAGTGGCTATCTAAGCTATAAAGCAGTACTGAGCGCTCAAATCCAGCAAAAGATGCTCGGCCAGATAACTCAACCTTGGTGTCGTATGCATCTTTAGCCGCCTGCATGACTCTATCTACGATCTCAGAGTCTTCAACAGTATCAGCGCTTTCAACCCAGTTGCGTAAATCAACAGTAAGGCCCCACTCACTTGCAAGAACATTCTCAAGTCCAACCAAGTCCCACTGCTCTTCCATAGATTCGAGTGGTACATAAATTGAGCAAACAGTGCGGAGTACATCCTCACGGAGATTGGTTATCAAATCGCCTATATCATTACTCTCAAGAACTTCATTTCTTAAGCGGTAAGTTTCTTTACGCTGATCATTAGCAACGTCGTCATACTCCAACAATTGCTTACGAATATCAAAGTTCCGACCCTCAACCTTGCGCTGCGCAGATTCAATAGAGCGCGTCACCATACCTGCTTCAATGGGTTCGCCATCAGGCATCTTCAGACGTTCCATCACAGCACGCATACGATCACCAGCAAAGATACGCAATAATGAATCATCTAAAGAAAGATAAAAACGGGAGGATCCTGGATCACCTTGACGACCAGAGCGGCCCCTCAATTGATTATCAATCCGGCGGCTCTCGTGGCGTTCTGTGCCAATGATATGAAGACCACCAGCTACAAGCACCTGGTCATGAATATCCTGCCACTCGTCTTGAAGGGCTTTAATCCTACTTGCTTTCTCAGCATCAGAAAAGGCAGCATCAGCCTCAATGTGAGTTGACTGCTTACCTACGTTTCCACCGAGCACAATATCTGTTCCACGACCAGCCATATTAGTGGCAATCGTGATCATTTTTGGTCGGCCAGCCTGCGCAATAATTTCTGCTTCACGCGCATGCTGTTTTGCATTCAGTACTTGATGCGGTAATTTACGTTGATCAAGCAAGCCAGAAATTAACTCCGAATTCTCAATGGATGTTGTTCCCACCAGAACTGGCTGACCACGCGCATAGCAATCTTCAATATCTTTAACTACCGCATCATATCGTTCACGTGATGACTTATAAATTTGATCTTGCTTGTCTTTTCTTTGGCTAATCCGATTTGGCGGAATAACTACTGTTTCAAGGTTATATATTTCCTTGAATTCGTATGCTTCAGTATCGGCAGTACCCGTCATACCAGCCAACTTACCGTACATACGGAAGTAGTTCTGGAAAGTAATCGTCGCTAAAGTCTGATTCTCGTTCTGAATCGGCACACCCTCTTTAGCCTCTACCGCTTGATGCAAGCCATCAGACCAACGACGACCTTGCATCAATCGTCCCGTGAACTCATCAACAATGATGACTTCATTATTCTGGACTACGTATTGCTGATCGCGGTTATACAAGGTGTGGGCTCGTAATGCAGCATACACATGATGCATTAAGGTAATGTTTTGTGGAGCATATAAAGATGCGCCATCAGTTAACGCACCTAACTGCACCAAAATCTCTTCAGCTTTATCGTGCCCTTGTTCGGTCAAATAGACTTGCTGAGACTTCTCATCTACCCAATAGTCACCTGGCTTCTCAACACCTGTGCCATCTGATTTTTCTTCACCGATTTGGCGCTCCAAGTAAGAAGGCAGTGCATTAATTTTGACGTAGAGCTCAGTATGGTCTTCTGCTTGTCCAGAAATAATTAATGGCGTACGAGCTTCATCTATTAAGATTGAATCGACTTCATCAACAATGGCGTAGGACAAGCCGCGTTGAACACGCTGACCCAAGTCTTGAACCATGTTGTCACGCAAATAATCAAAACCAAACTCATTATTTGTACCGTAAGTAATATCGGCAGCATAGGCTTCTTGTTTGGTTGTGTGGTCCATCTGCGAAAGATTCACGCCGACCTGCATACCCAAGAAGTTATAAAGCGTTGACATCCATTCAGCATCACGCTGAGCTAAGTAATCATTTACTGTTACAACATGCACGCCCTTGGCACTCAAAGCATTTAAATATACTGGCAGGGTTGCTGTTAAGGTTTTTCCTTCACCAGTGCCCATCTCAGCAATCTTGCCTTGATGTAAAGCAAAGCCACCCATGATCTGCGCATCAAAGTGGCGCATTTTCATAACGCGGACGCTCGCCTCACGAACCACGGCAAACGCCTCAGCTGCGATATCGTCTAAAGACTCTCCTGCTGCAAGGCGTGATTTGAATTCTGCAGTTTTAGCAGCAAGGGCGGCATCATCCAGAGCTTGCAGGTTCGCTTCAAAAGCGGCGACCTTAGCAACGACTTTGCGATACTGCTTTAAGAGGCGGTCGTTACGACTGCCGACCAGGGTTTTAAGAAGACCGATTACCATGGGATATTGAAGAAAATGAAGTCTTTGAGTTTATCACCCGTAGCCTTATTTTTTATGAACTTTCCCCACAAGCCCTCTCCTAAACGCACAGCCCATGATTGGAAGGATTACCTGCGGGAGTCAGATGGTTTGGGGGGGATTTTGGCTAAAACAGAAAACCTAGCCAAACTCAAGGCAAGCCTCCATTTGGCCTTAGTGGCGCTTGAGCAAGGTCACCTCAGTCCTAAAATTGATGCAGGGTGGCGGTCTGGAGCTCAGGATGAACTTTTTTTACTAGTCAGTAGCACCAGTATTGGAACTCGCCTACAACAGATTTTACCTAGTTTAATCAATGAGTTAGCTAAAAATGGACTACATTGCAAAGCGATTAAAGTACGCGTAAGGCCAGCGCCTCCAGCCTGGGAAATCAAACCACGTGATGAGGCCAGAAAGTATGAGGGGGCCAAAGGTTTCAACGAAGTAGCCAAAAAATCATGGCAAGAACTCTTAGAAAAACTAGCTCCAGACTCAGAACTGCGTAAGGCTGTAGAGCGACTGCTGCAAAATAAATCTAAGTAAAGCGGATATTTGTTCAGACCCCTCTAGAAAAAGAGCGGCTGACTTTCTTGAGAATAGGCTTCGGGAGCTTTATTTTCTGCAAAAGAGCTGATTTCATAAGAACTTGGGTCATCTAAGAGTTTGCGCAAAAGAGCGTTATTGAGGGCGTGACCTGATTTTTCAGCAACATAAGACCCCACAATCGGATGCCCAACTAAATAAAGATCGCCAATGGCATCCAAAATTTTATGCCGTACGAATTCATCTTCATAACGCAACTCTTCGTTATTTAAGATGCGATGCTCATCTAAAACAATCGCGTTATCTAAACTACCACCGCGAGCCAAACCCATCTCCCTTAATGCTTCGACTTCATGAGCAAAACCAAAGGTGCGGGCGCGCCCAATTTCACTACGATAGGCATGCTCAGCAAAATCAACCACAAATCGTTGACCTGTTTTATCTACTGCTGGATGTTTAAAGTCAATGGTGAAGTCCAACTTAAATCCAAAGAAAGGTTCAAGGCGAGCAAGCTTATCACCATCACGAACTTCCACTGTTTTTTTAATAATCACAAACTCACGCGGTGCGTCTTGTTCAATGATGCCAGCAGATTCAATTAAAAATAAGAAGGAGGCAGCACTGCCATCCATGATGGGCACTTCTTCACCATCAAGTTCAATCAATAAATTATCTAAACCCAGGCCAGCGCAGGCAGATAGTAAATGCTCAACTGTAGAGACTCGAACGCCATCTTTTTGAATAACTGAAGCAAGTCTGGTATCGCATACAGCCAAAGCAGTTGCCGGGACTACCGACTGCTCTGGTGTATCCACGCGCACAAACTGAACCCCTGAATTTACCGGCGCAGGCTTAATCGATATCGTCACCTTACGACCGGAGTGCAAACCAATTCCCACGGTCTTAACCGGAGTGGCAATGGTTCTCTGTTTCATCATAGATGTCTCTAAATTCAGGGGGTATTAGCTAATCAGAATTACAGCTTTTTCAAGATTGAAGCCGCATCGCTCACTTCGAACTTTCCTGGAGCTTCGCGATCTAAAGACTTCACTACACCATCTTCAACGATCATGGCATAACGGTCTGAACGAACTCCTAAACCACGCGCCATCAAATCTAACTCGATGCCCATTTTTTTAGTGAACTCGCCACTGCCATCACCCATCATACGAATTTTTTGACCTACTTTTTGATCGCGTCCCCAAGCGCCCATGACAAACGGGTCATTAACGGAAACACACCAAATCTCATCAACACCTTTTGCCTTAATAGCATCATAGTGTTCAACATATCCAGGTACATGCTTTGCAGAACAAGTTGGTGTAAATGCGCCAGGCACAGCAAAGATCACAATCTTTTTACCGGCAACAAGCTTGTCCACTTCAAAAGCATTTGGCCCTATGGTGCAGCCTTCACTCTCTTCGTTAAAAAATTCGTAAAGAGTAGCATTTGGTAATTTTTGTCCAACAGCAATCATGACTTCTCCAATAAGTAGTTGTTAGTAAGCATGCCAACGCGAGCGCGGGATTCGTCGTCCGGAGGGGCGCCGCGCTGGCAATTCGCAATTACCTATTGTATTAAGCAGTTGATTAATCTGCTTGCTTACGTAAAAAGGCTGGGATCTCATAGTAATCAGCCCCTTTATCCAACATGGTTTTTGCCTGTGGGGAGCTATCTGCACCTAAAGCAGGGGCAGAACTCGCCTCACGGGAGCTACGGAATACCCGTGGCAAATCATATTGGCTGTAATCAACACTAGTACTAGCTGATTTAGTTGCCATTAATGGACTCGCTGAACCAGTTAAAGCCATGCCTGCGCTGGTGCTTAATGCAGAATCTAAGCCTACCTTGCTCATTGCTGCCGATGCACTAGAAGGGGCAAAGGTATTGAGGTCAGCCATTGTAGGCATTGCATCACTGGTGCCGGTAGCTTGTCTCCAAACTACTTCTGGCTGATGATTTTGGCGAGCCTGAGGATTATTCAAACCCGTCGCAACCACAGTTACACGCAATGCATCACCCAAGCTTTCGTCATATACCGTACCGAAGATTACCGTTGCATCATCGGCAGCGTAACCCCGAATCGCAGCCATGACTTCACGAGTCTCAGATAACTTCAATGAACGATTAGCAGTGATATTGACTAATACACCACGCGCACCAGACAAATCAACACCTTCGAGTAATGGAGATGCGACCGCTGCTTCAGCAGCCAAGCGTGCACGATCCATACCAGAAACCGTTGCTGTGCCCATCATGGCTTTACCTTGCTCGCCCATGACCGTTTTTACGTCTTCGAAGTCAACGTTGATCAAACCTTGAACATTGATGATTTCTGCAATGCCAGAAACTGCGTTATGCAATACATCATCAGCGCATGCAAATGCCTTATCAAACTCAGCATCCTCACCCATGACTTCAAAGAGTTTTTCATTGAGAACCACAATCAATGAATCAACATAAGACTCAAGCTCTGCAGCGCCATTCTCTGCAACCTTCAAGCGCTTTACGCCCTCGAAATCAAATGGCTTGCTAATCACACCTACTGTCAAAATACCCATCTCTTTTGCTACTTGAGCAACGATTGGGGCGGCGCCTGTTCCTGTGCCACCACCCATACCAGCAGTAATGAATACCATATGCGCACCTTGCAATGTATCTGCAATTCGAGCCCGCGCTTCTTCTGCTGAAGCAGCACCGATTTCTGGTTTCGCACCTGCACCTAATCCGCTAGAGCCTAATTGCAAATTCACAGATGCCTCTGAACGCTGTAATGCGCCAGCATCGGTGTTCATGCAAATAAACTCTACGCCGTTAACGCCACGACGAATCATGTGCTGGACAGCATTACCACCAGCGCCTCCGACACCAACCACTTTAATAATGGTTTTGCCAGCTGTTTCTTGATCTAACATTTCAAATTCCATATACCCTCCTAGGTAAATTACTTACTACTTTGACGACGACGAAAAAACTTAAAAATTTCCTGCAAACCATTCCTTCATGCGCGAGATGACACCTTGTAACGCGCCTGATTGAGAAACACGACGACCACGCAATAACTGCGCCTGACCTTCCATTAACAAACCAATGCTGGTCGCATATCGGGGACTGCGTAAGACTTCATGTAAGTGGCCACGGTATTCAGGAGTGCCAATACGGGCTGGCCTCAAGAAGACCTGCTCGGCTAACTCAACCATGCCTGGCATTAAGGAAGTACCACCAGTAAGAACAATTCCTGAAGAGACCATGTCTTCGTAGCCCGAATCACGTACTACCCCTCTTACCAGGGTAAATAATTCTTCTACGCGCGGCTCAATCACTGCGGCCAGAGCCTGTTTAGACATGGGGCGTGGCTCCCGATCACCCACACCAGGCACATCAATCATGGCAGCTGGATCTGCCATTTCTTGACGTGCAATACCATGGGCAATCTTTAAATCTTCTGCCTCGATAGTTGGCGTCCGCAATGCCATGGCAATATCATTAGTAATTTGATCGCCTGCAATTGGAATGACGGCGGTATGGCGTATAGATCCTTGGCAATAGATCGCGATATCAGTCGTACCACCACCAATATCTACTAAGACCACTCCCAACTCTTTTTCATCATCGGTTAATACCGCTAAGCTAGAAGCGAGTGGCTGCAAGATCAAGTCATTTACCTCAAGACCACAACGACGCACACATTTGACGATGTTTTGTGCAGCACTAACAGCACCAGTAACAATATGCACCTTGACCTCTAAGCGCAAGCCACTCATACCAATTGGCTCGCGAACATCTTCCTGACCATCAATAATGAATTCTTGAACAAGGATATGCAATATCTGCTGATCGGTTGGTATGTTGATTGCCTTAGCAGTCTCCAACACACGCTCAACATCACCTTCTCCTACTTCCTTATCCCGAATCGCCACCATGCCGCTGGAGTTAAAGCTCACAATGTGATTACCTGCAATTCCTGTAAAGACTTGAACAATCTGACGATCGGCCATCACTTCAGCCTCTTCAAGCGCTTTCTGAATTGACTGTACAGTTGCCTCGATATTGACAACGACACCCTTCTTCAGCCCCTTAGATGCAGTTTGTCCAACCCCCACCACATTGAATTGGCCGTCAGGGGCGAGCTCAGCTACCAGGGCCACTACCTTGGACGTGCCAATATCTAAACCTACTAATAGATCGCGATTATCTTTACTCATTCACATTCCTCATTGCTTCAGCTCGCTTTTTTTGCCATCTACTTCATTCTTTTTCAAACTTGCAGAAGCAAGATGAACTGCAAAACCATTTGCATAACGTAGATCTACTGCATCAATTCGATTTGCCCACTTCTCTTGAACTTGTGGCCAGTATTTAAATAAACGCGCAACCCGTTCTTCTGTTAAGTTTTTATCCGAACTCTCTTCGTCGCGACCAAACTCTACTTTCATGCCATTGGAAAGCTTTACATGCCATGCGTAACGCTCAGTCAGCGCCAAACTCGTTACCTCAAGTCCCCAAGGCTTAAACCAATTATTCGCTTTCTCATAAAGACTCATGACCTCTTTCCCCGCATCATCTGGTCCAGAAAAATCTAGCAACTTTGGGTCATCAACTAGCTCTGAAACACGGCCAGTAAATAGTTCTCCATGGGTGTTCATCAGGGTTTGACTATCAGATCCATCCCAAGTAGCAAATGGCTTTTGCTCTTCAATATTGACGACTAAGCCGTTGGGCCAAACGCGGCGCACATTGGCATGACGCACCCAAGGCATACTCTCAAAACCCCGTTTGACATCTTCCAAACGAACACTAAAGAAGTTACCCTGCACGGTTTCCATCACTTGGCGCTTCACAAGCGATTTGTTAATGTGTTTCAGGGTTTGACCAGCTACAGGCTCAACCTGAATTTGCTTCAAAGTAAAGACGGGTCTCTGGCTCAACCAAACCAAAATTCCCACTATCAACATCACAGTGAAGCAGCGCATCAAGAAACGACTGACTTTTTGCATCCGCTCTGGATGATTCCAAAGGGGAGACATGATGATGGAGAAAATATCTCCGAACCGATCTAAAAGAGTATTCATCTAGTAGTACCCTCTTTCTGTTGCAGGGTTTGGCTCAGCAACCACAGCACCAAATCGGCATAACTCACCCCTGCGGCTTTAGCTGCCATGGGCACTAAAGAATGTGAAGTCATACCGGGAGAGGTATTCATTTCCAATAAAAAGGGTTCACCCGTTTTCTGGTCTAACATCACATCAGCGCGACCCCATGTCCGGCAACCCAATGTCTTATAGGCTGCTAAAGCCAAATTCTGAACCCGAGCATTTACCTCAGGAGCAAGTCCTGTTGGGCATAAGTACTGAGTCTCATCTGAGAAATACTTATGATGAAAATCGTAGTTTGCTTGTGGCGGAATAATTTTGATGACTGGCAAAGCCTCTGCCGTATCGCCTTGGCCCACTAGCGGGCAAGTCAACTCATCGCCCACAATGCAAGTCTCAGCAATCACCTTTTTATCTAGCCCAGCTGCCAGTCGATAGGCGGCAGGTAATTCATCGACTGACTTCACTTTAGTGAGGCCAAGTGAAGAGCCTTCATGTGCTGGCTTCACAATCAATGGCAGACCCAAATGCTGAGCTACGGCATGCCAATCACTGCTTGCTGTAAGCTCTTCATATTCAGGGGTTGATAAACCATTGCTCAACCAAATTTGTTTCGTTGCGATCTTATCAATTGCTAAAGCAGAAGCTAGAACACCGCTGCCGGTATAAGGCAGATTTAATAATTCCAATAAACCTTGGATTGTTCCATCCTCACCAAATCGGCCATGCAGCGAAATAAATAGGCGATCAAATTTTTCTTTGGCTAACTCAGTAGGGCAGCGTAGGCCTGTGTCAAACCCATGGGCATCAACCCCTTTTGAGCGCAAAGCATCTAAGACTCCATTACCGGACAGCAAGGATATTTCCCTCTCCCCTGAACGTCCACCCAATAAACCACCGACACGTCCTAGCGTCTTCACATTGAGACTAGCTAACTGTGAGTTGACCCGATCGCCCCACAAGCTCATGCTTACCTCTTGCTTAGACATTCTTCGCCTCCACTAATACATGTGGCAAAGCAGAGATTGACCCCGCACCCATCGTAATTAAGATATCGCCGTCTTGTAATATTTGACCCAATTTTTCAGGCATCTCAGTAACACTGGCTGCAAATGCGACGGCTGCAGGATCTAAAGATCCCCTGGCGTTTTTATCTTCTGCAAGGGCGGCCTTCATTAGGCTCTTACCATCTGCCCCTGGAATTTTTGCTTCTCCGGCTGGATATACCTCGGTCAATACCAAGGCATCAAAGTTTTTAAGGACTTGTACAAACTCGCCAAAACAATCACGGGTTCTAGTAAAGCGATGGGGCTGGAATGCCAATACCAAACGGCGGCCTGGGTAAGCGCCTCTGGCTGCCTCTAGGGTTGCAGCCATCTCTACTGGGTGATGGCCATAATCATCAATCAATGTGAAACTGCCGCCAGATGCAAGGGCTACCTCCCCATAGCGCTGGAAACGACGTCCAACGCCGCTAAATTTAGACAAGGCTGTTGTAATTGCTTCATCACTTACACCTAACTCTGTAGCAATGCCAATGGCTGCTAACGCATTTTGCACATTGTGCAAACCAGGTAAATTTAATGTCACCTCTAGCGGCCCTGGTTTATTGCCATGCCTACGCACTGTGCGGCGATCTACCGTAAAGTGCATTCGCGTTCCATCGGCACGCACATTACTGGCGCGGATATCTGCGTCATCAGAAAGTCCATAGCGTAATACCGGCTGAGAGACGAATGGAATAATGTCGCGCACGTTTGCATCATCAATGCACAACACCGCTACGCCATAAAAGGGCATACGCTGGATAAATTGCACAAATGCCTGTTTCAAACGAGCCATATCATGCTGGTACGTATCCATATGATCAGCATCAATATTGGTAACTACTTCCATCGCGGGGAATAGCTGCAAGAAAGAAGCGTCTGACTCGTCAGCCTCAACCACAATAAAGTCGCCCTGCCCTAAACGGGCATTGGCACCAGCAGAATTGAGCTTGCCACCAATCACAAAGGTGGGATCTAAGCCGCCCTCAGCTAAAACGGAAGCGACCAAACTGGTTGTTGTCGTTTTGCCATGAGTTCCAGCAATCGCAATGCCCTGTTTTAAGCGCATTAATTCACCCAACATCACTGCGCGCTGAATTACTGGAATCTTTGCTGCGCGAGCGGCAAGCACTTCAGGATTATTTCCAGCAACTGCCGTAGAAATAACTACTGCTTCTGCAGTACCAATATTTTTTGGGTCATGACCAATATGAATCAATGCACCCAACTCGTTAAGGCGCTTAGTGACCGGACCTTCAGCTAAATCAGAACCAGATACTTGGTAACCTAGGTTCAAAAGTACCTCAGCAATACCGCTCATGCCTGCGCCGCCGATACCGATGAAATGAATTTGCTGAACGATATGCTTCATATGCCTATCCCCGCACAATCAGCACAAACCTCAGCGACACGCTGAGTTGCATGTGGTTTTGCTAATGCATGCGCACGTAAGGCCATTTCTTTTAGGTCCGCACGACTTAAGTTTTGAATCATTAACGCTAAATCTGGTGGATTGAGATATTGCTGTGGCAACAGTATTGCTGCATCCGCATCAGATAAAAATTGAGCGTTGGCTGTTTGATGATCATCAATAGCAAAAGGAAATGGTATTAAACAAGATGCCACGCCGCAAGCAGCCAACTCAGAAACGGTCATTGCACCTGCGCGACAGATCACTAAATCCGCTTGTGCATAAGCTGCTGGCATATCGTCGATGAAAGGACGAATATCAGCAGTAACGCCTGCATCTGCATAACGCTGTTGCAGTTCATCTAAATGCTTATCACCTGCCTGATGGATGATGTGAGGACGAGAGTCTTCGGGAATTAATGCTAAAGCAGCAGGAATATTTTCATTCAATGCTGCAGCCCCTAAACTACCGCCTACGACCAAAATAGATAAAGGCCCCTGGCGTTGCTCGTAGCGCAATGCAGGCGCAGGAATATGATCAAACTCTGCGCGAATAGGATTACCTACCCACTCGGCATGTGCCATCGTATTTGGGAAGCCAGTTAATGTGCGCATGGCAATTTTCGCAAGCGCACGATTTGCGCTACCGGCAATAGAATTGGACTCATGTAAAACTAATGGGCGCTTCAATAACTTGGTGACTAATCCACCGGGGAAAGTAATGTAACCGCCCATCCCCAAGACCACAGATGGTTTTATGCGGCGTAGGATCTTCCAGCTTTGAAAGCAAGCACGCATTAAATTAAATGGCAGCATTGCTTTCGCTTTAAGCCCCTTACCACGCAACCCCCCAAACTCGATTGCCTCAAAGGGAAAATTGCAGGACTTCACAAGACGGTATTCCATACCCTGTTGGTTACCCAGCCATGACACATTCCAGCCGCAGATTCGTAAATATTCAGCGACAGCAAGGCCCGGGAAGATATGCCCGCCAGTACCACCAGCCATCACCAGAATTGAAGGTCTCGTCACAATTTCCCTCCACGCATCAAGATGCGGTTCTCGTAATCAATCCGCAGCAGCATAGCAATCGCAATAGTATTCATTAGGATGCCGGAGCCACCGTAACTTACTAGCGGCAAAGTCAATCCTTTGGTTGGTAGCAAACCTAAGTTCACACCCATATTGATAAAGGCTTGCCAACCGATCCAAATTGCTACCCCTTTCGCAGCAAGGCCTGCAAAACTACGGTCTAGTTGCAAAGCAGTGCGGCCGATGATGAATGCGCGACGTACGATCCAGTAGAACAGGAAGATCATGACGACCACGCCAACAAAGCCAAGCTCTTCACCAATCACCGCCATAATGAAATCGGTATGCGCCTCTGGTAGGTAATGTAATTTTTCTACGCTGCCACCGAGCCCTAAACCAAACCACTCGCCACGACCAAATGCCATGAGAGAATGGGTTAGTTGATATCCCTTGTTTGCTGCGTTATCCACTTGCCAAGGATCCATAAATGCCAGCATGCGGCCACGACGAAATGGAGAGAGTGCGATCATCGTAGCGCCACTCATTAAACCAACCGCTATCAAGCCGCCAAATAATTTCGCGTTGATTCCACCTAAAAATAGAATGCCAAAAGCTATTAAGGCAACCACTACGAATGCGCCCATGTCCGGCTCAGCCATTAAGAGGCCGCCAACCAAAGCAACTGCGATGCCCATCGGCAACATGCCCTTCATAAAAGAGTGCAAATACTCTTGGCGTTGCACGGTATAGCTTGCAGCAAAAATAACTGCCGCAAATTTCATTAACTCAGAAGGCTGGAAGTTCATTAGTCCCAATGGGATCCAACGTTTAGCGCCATTCACGCCCTTACCTATTCCAGGAATGAGCACTGCAATTAATAACAAGACAGTAAATCCGAAAATGAGTGGTGAGTAGCGATCCCATATTTTGGTTGGTATCTTAAAAACCCAAATACCTACTCCAACTGCAATCGCCAAAGAAATGACATGACGAACTAAGAAAAAGTTACTACTGTAATTAGCATACTTAGGGCCATCTGCTAAAGTAATCGACGCGGAATATACCATTACCAAACCAATGAGCATGAGAGACAAGACTGCCCATACGAGTAATTGGTCGTATTCCATCATGCGGCTGCGAGTTTGTTCTACACCCGACACTGCATCTCTTAAGCCAGTTCGAAAGTTATCAATACCACCTCTAGAGAAATTCCAGAAGCGATCTAAGCCCAAGCGACTATCAGGAAATAATTTTTCTTTTAAATTCATACCTGAACTCCTTCAAAGCGCATTCCCAATTCCTCAACTTCACTAGCAAATGCGTGTGCGCGGGCAATGTAATCCTTAAACTGATCGAAGCTTGCGCAAGCTGGAGAAAGTAAAACTAGGTCGCCCGTTTGTGCCTGTTGGGCTGCAGCCTTAACAGCTGCCTCCAAGTTACCGCTTATGGTGCAAGGAACATTCACACCCAGAGTTTGGCCAATAATGGCGGCATCTTTACCAATCAGGAAAACGCCTTTAACGAATCGCAAAGTAGGCTCACGTAATGGACTGAAATCTTGGCCCTTACCATCACCTCCAGCGATCAACCAAATTCTTTTGCCAGATTCATTACTACCTAACCCGTTCAATGCAGCTACAGTAGCGCCTACATTGGTACCCTTACTATCATCGATATATTCAATATCATTCACGATCGCAATGCTCTGAACCCGATGTGGCTCGCCATGGTAATCACGTAGTCCATGTAAGAGCACATTCATTGGTAAGTTAGCAGCCTTTGCCAATGCAAGCGCAGCTAATGCATTCAATGCGTTGTGTCGGCCACGTATTCTTAATGCATCGGCTGGGATTAAACGCTTGAGACGTAATGGCTCAGCTTCGGCAATTGCTGTCGATTTGCGACGACGCTTTGGTTTTGGATCAATATCTTCGTCCACTTCAGCCCATACCAACCAGTCAATACCGCCCGCGCGCAAATCATGCTCAATACCAAATGCGCCTTGCGCATCTGGCGTACTAGAGCCAAATGTCACAATCGTTTTTTCTTGTTTTTGCTCTTCAGAAAGCAATCCCATCACCAAGGAATCATCTCTGTTCAAAATACAAATTGAATCTGTACCAAATATTTTTGCCTTTGCCTCAGCATAAGCTTGCATATCGCCATGCCAATCTAAATGATCTTGGGTAATATTGAGCACGGTTGCTGCTGTTGCATTTAAGGTGTGGGTATAGACCAACTGAAAGCTAGATAACTCCAGTACCCAAATATCCGGCATGTCCTCAATTTGATCTGCCTCATTAAGACTGCTCATGAGTTTCTCTAAAGCAGCGGGGCTAATATTGCCTGCGACAGCCACCTTCTTTCCGGCCCGCTCACATAACTGACCGGTTAAAGCGGCAGTAGTGGTCTTACCATTGGTCCCCGTGACTGCGAGTACTCTAGTTGCATAAGTGGATGCACCCGCTAGAGCCATACGATCGAGAGCAGCAAGGGCACGGGCAAAAAATTCAATCTCACCCCAAACATCAATTCTGGCTTTTCTAGCTTTTACTAAAAAGGATTCAATCGGCTCTTGGATGGGTGATAAACCCGGGCTAATTCCGATTACCTCTATGTTGTCTAACAGAGCATCATTCAATGGGCCAAATTGAATATCTGTCAAACCAGCAGTTCTTAATTCATCAAGCCAGGCATGTTGCTGCTTAGAGAATTGAGACTGTTCACGAGTATCTACAAGGCGGACAATGGCGCCATTACGCAAACACCACTTAGCCATAGCAATGCCAGACTCGCCTAGACCCATTATTAAGAAGCGATTTGGGGCCTGATAGCCTATATCGGCGATGAAAGTAGGGTTCGCAAAAGTGTTTTCTATATTCAGCATATTTACTTTTGGCTCACCGTAATTTCAAGCTTGATAAACCAACCAACACTAATAGGATGGTGATGATCCAGAAACGGACAACCACTTGGGTTTCTTTCCAGCCACCTAATTCAAAATGATGGTGGAGTGGAGCCATGCGGAATATACGACGGCCCTCCCCAAAATATTTTTTCGTTAATTTGAACCAAAGGACTTGTAGCATTACCGAAAGTGTTTCAGCAACAAAAATTCCACCCATAACAAAGAGCACAATCTCTTGGCGCACAATGACGGCGATGGTTCCAAGTGCGCCGCCTAGAGCAAGCGCACCAACATCCCCCATAAATACTTGCGCTGGATGCGTGTTGTACCAAAGAAAGGCAAGCCCCGCTCCACCCATTGCACCGCAGAAGATCATTAACTCACCCGCACCCGGAATGTAGGGGAATAATAAATACTTGGCATAAATGGCATTACCCATGACATAGGCAAATGCGCCTAATGCAGCGCCTACCAAAATCACAGGCATGATTACTAGACCATCTAGGCCATCTGTCAGATTGACAGCATTACTGCTACCCACAATGACTAAATAACTCAGGATGATGAAGCCCATCATTCCTAAGGGGTAACTTACTTCTTTAATGAAAGGTAGGAGTAAGTTAGTTTTAGCTGGCAGATCTAATGCAAAACCACTTCTTAACCACTCGTAAAAAAGTTGGAGCACCTTTAGGTTATTTACCTCAGAAACTGAGAACGCTAAGTAGATGGCGGCAAATAAACCAATCAATGTTTGCCAAAAGAATTTTTCTCTTGAAGCCATTCCCTTCGGATCTTTACGGGCAACTTTACGATAGTCATCTACCCAGCCAATTGCACCAAACCCAAAAGTCACAATCATCACAATCCAAATGAAACGGTTACTTAAGTCTGCCCACAATATGCATGAGACAAAAATACCGATCAAAATCAGAACTCCACCCATAGTAGGAGTGCCAGTCTTGACTAAATGGGTTTGCGGGCCATCAGTCCGTATAGCTTGTCCCATCTTCAAGGTAGTCAGCTTACGAATAACCCATGGTCCTGCTGCCAGGCCAATCAGTAACGCAGTTAATGTTGCCATCACCGCTCTAAAGGTGATGTAGTTGAAGACTCGGAAAAACCCGAAATCATCTTGTAGCCATTGCGCCAAAATTAAGAGCATGATTTAGCCTCCTCCATCAAGGCTTGCACTACACGCTCCATGCGCATAAAACGTGATCCTTTAACCAAAATATTCAAATGCTCATTGCTACCAGTGGACTGAGCATGTAATGCGTCTCTTAGATGCAAAATTAGACTATCCATATCTCCAAAATGTTTTGCGCTAGAGGTGAGTTGTCCCACTTTCTTAGTATCTTCAAATCCTTTAAGGGCGAATGCACATTGCTCGCCAAGTGCAAATAATTTTGAGATGCCTTGCTCAGCAGCATAGGATCCCACTTCCCGATGAAACTCTGGACCTTGATTGCCAACTTCACCCATATCTCCTAAGACTAACCAGGACATATTGCCCGACTGCTTTAATGCATCAATTGCAGCCCTAACTGAATCAGGATTAGCGTTATAGCTGTCATCAATTAAGGTGTGATTTGGATCAATTGTTTTGGCTTGCATACGCCCATTTACAGGGGTAAACGCCTCGAGACCTTGCTTGATTTTTTCAAGACTTACTCCAGCAGCTATAGCAACAGCGCTAGCCGCCAATGCGTTTCGAACATTATGACTACCCAAGGCATTTAATTGAACTTCAACTGAGCCCAACTCAGTTTGGACTTGTACATGACCATTACTAAGCAGACGACCCGTCACCCCAGCTTGGAGCTCTGATTGTCCAGACAGCAGAGCAAAATCAATGACTTTGCGACCAGCCGCCGCTTGATGCCATAGGCCTGCAAATTCAGATTCAGCTGGGAAGACGGCGACGCCATCTATTGGCAATGCTCGAATTGCATCAGAATGCTCTTCGGCAACTGCAACCACAGTAGCCATAAACTCTTGATGCTCACGTTGAGCATTATTAATTAATACAATATTGGCTTGGGCTATGGCGGCTAACTGTGCAGTTTCACCTGGATGATTCATACCAAGTTCAACAACAGCAAGGCGATCGCTTGAACGCAATTTCAACAGGGTCAGCGGCAAGCCAATATCATTATTGAGGTTGCCTTTAGTCACGAGAGTGTGCTCTTCACCAACCGCAGCCTTAAAGATAGAGGCAATCATTTCTTTGACAGTAGTCTTTCCATTGCTACCTGTAACAAGGGCTAATGGAATAGGGTGAGTTGCGCGCCATGCTTTTGCTAATTCACCTAGGCTGATTCTTGTATCTGCTACGCAAACTGCTGCTAGATTTTCTGGGCACTTATCTTGATTACTAATAAGCGCTCCCACCGCTCCCGCTTTAGCAACATCGGCTAAAAAATCATGGGCATCAAAGCGCTCACCCGTCAAGGCTATAAATAGCTCGCCATCATCAATTTGACGACTGTCTGTACCTACCCGAGTAATCTTTAGTGCTTGTGCATCCTGAACAGAAACGTTAATCATGCTACTTCCAGGTAGCATGGCATGAACATGGGCTAGCGTTGTCATTGTAGACATCAAGCCATACCCCCTGCAGCTAAAAGAATGTGCTCTTGGTCTGAAAAATCAAACTTCTTGCCCTTAATTTCTTGAGAGGTTTCATGGCCTTTGCCAGCCACCAATACGATATCGCACCCACTAGCATTGCGCACGGCAGCCATAATCGCCGCCGCACGATCAACAATTGTCTGTACGTTAGCCGCCTCTGGGTCTATACCGCTGCGAATCATTTGAATAATTGCCTGCGGATCCTCAGAGCGCGGGTTATCACTAGTGATAATAATTTTGTCGGCAAATTTCTGAGCGACCGCACCCATTTGAGGACGCTTACCAACATCTCGATCCCCGCCACAACCAAAAACACACCAAATTTTTCCGCCCCGTTTCTCAGCGATGGGTCGCAGGGCTTGTAATGTCTTTTCTAGAGCATCAGGGGTATGAGCATAATCAACAATAGTCAATACACCATCAGATTTTTGATGCTTACCAACTTGAATTAGCTCCATACGACCAATGACTGGACGGAGTTGACTCACCCGTTTACTAGCCTCATCGCAGGTATAGCCTTGAGTAAGTAACACGGTCCACACAGCTAGCGCATTGCTTAAATTAAAGTCGCCCAATAAAGGAATATGCAGTGTATTAGCGCCAACTCCCTCATGTGTAAATAATGAGTCATATCCAAGGCCATTTAAAACGCTATCTTTTGCATAAACACATTGCAGACGATCGCCAAATTTTTCAAAGCCTTTAAGCGCTTCTGCTCTTAGTGTGTATGCCCAAACCTGGATATCGCCCTTAGCCAAAAGCTTTGCAGCTAATTCGCGTCCAAATGCATCGTCTACATTAATCACAGCATGCTCCAAACCTACTTGCTGAAATAACTTGGCTTTTGCTTGGGCATAGTCAGCCATAGTGCCGTGATAATCCAAATGATCTTGTGTCAGATTAGTAAATACAGCGCAATTAAATTGGGTGCCTGCTACTCGGTCCTGATCTAAGGCGTGCGATGATACTTCCATGGCAACTTGCTTGGCACCAGCTTCTAGTAATTCTTTAAGCTGTGTCTGTAATTTAGGTGCATCAGGAGTGGTATAGCCCATCTGTACCAACGCACCTGGAAAGCCAGTCCCAAGAGTGCCTAGGACTGCTGTTCGATGATTCGGCTCATCTAAAGCTTGGGCTAACCACTGCGTAATACTAGTCTTGCCATTAGTGCCGGTTACACCGACGATCTTTAATTGGCTACTTGGGTAGTCATACCATTTTGCACAGAGATCTCCCGCTATTGCTGCAAGATGATCAATCGCAATGCACTGTGGATGGTCTATATATTGAATACCAGAATCCGCAGGGTCAAAAACCACTGCTGCTGCGCCACTTTCTAATGCTGCTTCAATGAAAGGACGTCCGTCGCGCAATGCCTTCCCATGACCAACGGGATAGGCAAAAAAGATATCGCCAGCTTGGATTTGGCGACTGTCTACACTTACCTTAGCAGAACTTTTCACTATGGTGTGTAAGTAGTCAATCAAGTGATTGGGCTCTATTTTCAATGCCACACTCATCTTTTCAAAACCACATGCTGAGTCTGTACATTTGCAGTACGAATCTCATCCGGATTCTTATCTTGCAAAACCATTTGCTTCACTTTGCTGTCTGGTAAAACATTGAGAGTGTTTAGTGTTTCACTCACAATCGTTGAGAACACGGGTGCTGCAACATCGCCGCCATAGTGACTGCCGCCTGTTGGCTCATCAATCATGACTGCCACCACAATTCGAGGGGCACTAATTGGTGCCAGCCCAGCAAAGTAAGCCCGATACTTATTGCCATACCCTTTACCAACCAATTTATGAGCTGTACCCGTCTTACCACCAACCCTAAAACCTTCAGCCTGTGCCTTGATTGCAGTACCGCCTGGCTCAGTAACAGTTTCAAGCATGGTGCGCATTTCAATCGCAGTTTTTGCAGAAAGTACTCTAGTACCGGGTTTGAATTCAGGGCTACGCTCAATGGTAAGAGGTACTAATTCACCATCACGTGCAAATACCGTATAAGCACGCGCCACCTGAAATAGCGATGCGGAAATTCCGTAACCAAACGCAATACGCGCTTGATCAGTTGGCATCCACTTTTTGAATGGGTGCACAGTTCCAGCCACAGCGCCAGGGAATCCTATTTTAGGTGCTTGCCCGAAACCAACTGCGGTGTAGAAATCCCACATTTCTTCTGCAGAAAGATTATTCATGGCAATTTTTGCAGTACCGATATTGCTTGATTTCTGAATGACCTGTGCAACAGTCAGACTATCGTATGGATGAGTATCAGTGATCGGCTTAGGACCGATAAGATATTTAGCACCAATCACCATATTGCTATCTGGCTTAATGGCGCCCTTTTCTAAAGCAATCGCGATAGTGAAAGGTTTCATCGTTGAGCCTGGTTCAAAAGTATCGGTCAACACACGATTACGCAACTGCTCGCCAGTGAGGTATTTACGATCGTTCGGGTTGTAGCTTGGATAATTTGCTAGAGCCAAAATCTCGCCAGTTTGCGTATCTAAAACGACAGCGCCACCAGCCTTAGCATGGTGCTTCTCAACCGCATCCTTCACTGCGTTATAAGCCAAATATTGAATCTTGCTATCAATAGAAAGGTTTAAATCTTTACCGTTTTGTGGCAACTGCAGGATAGCCATCTCATCAACAACACGACCTAAGCGATCAACCACCACCCGTCTTTGCCCTGGATGACCAGCAAGCTCATTTTCTCTAGAAAGCTCCATGCCCTCTTGACCGCGATCTTCCACATTGGTAAATCCAACGACGTGCGCCATTGCCTCACCCTCTGGGTAGAATCGGCGATATTCATTGTTTAGGCCAATACCGGGGATTTCTAATTGCTTAATTTGCTGTGCAACCGCTGGCTCGACCTGACGCTTTAAGAAAATCTGTTTGCGATCTTCGCTTAATTTCTTACGCAATTCAGACTCACTCATTTGCAAAAGACTGGCAAGTTTTTTTACCTTATCGGCTGCTAAATCATCTGGCACCGTATCGTTATAAGCAATAACCGACTTTGCTTCTAAGCTAGTCGCAATGACTTGACCATTACGATCCAAAATTTTTCCACGGCTTGCAGGTAGCTCTAATTCACGCTGTGTACCTCGAATACCTTTAGCTTCATAGAATGCATTTCCTGGACCCTGAATCCAAAAAGCCCGAATTAAAAGCAACATGAATACGAAAAATAAAAGGAATAACATCAAGCGCGACCGCCACATTGGCAGACGCAAAACTAAATTTGGCGAGGTAGAAAAACCAACTGGCCTCATTTAGCCTCCTTTAAATACAAAGTACGCTCAGGAGAAATCGGGGACATACGTAACTGCTTCAGTGCCACATCCCGAATACGTGCCGACTTCGATAAATTACGTTGCTCATATTCCAGGCGAAGCCAATCTTGATTTAATTTGCGCTCTTCAATTTGAGCTCGCTCTTGGGCAATAAATAATTTACGCGCACGCTGCTGCGCCGCTACCAAAGACAAAGCGCAGATGAGAAGCAAGGCAAGTAAGGTCAAGGTTGCACGATTCATGCCAGAGACCCCATACGCTTTTCTGCTATCCGCATAATTGCTGAACGAGCACGGGGATTTTCTAAAACTTCAACATCGCTTGGCTTAACACGTCCAATAATTTCTAGAGCGCTTTGCGGTAAATCTTTTTCACGTACCGGTAAGCCACGCGGTACCACTACTTTTGCATGGGCTTGTAAAAATTGCTTCACGATGCGATCTTCCAAAGAATGAAAGCTAATGACTGCAAGCCTTGCGCCAGGCTTTAATAAATGTAGTGCTGCCTTTAAACCCAGCTCTAAATCTTCTAACTCACGATTGATAAAAATACGTAATGCCTGAAAAGTTCTAGTGGCGGGATCTTGACCAGCCTCGCGGGTTCGAACTACGCTTGCAACCAAGCTTGCGAGTTGGGTTGTCGTTTTTGGAGACAAGCCCTCTTCTCGCTTTGCCACAATGGCTTTAGCGATTTGAAATGCAAAACGCTCTTCTCCGTAAGTCTTAATCACGTGCGTGATCTCCTCCTGCGGTGCTTGCTCTAACCATTCTGCTGCTGTCAACCCGTGTTTGGTATTCATCCGCATATCGAGCGGACCTTCGCGACGAAAAGAAAAGCCTCGATGTGCCTCGTCCACTTGCGGTGAACTGATTCCTAAATCCAACAAAATTCCATCGACTGATTCCGCTTCTGCATACTGATCCATCTGCGCAAAACTGTCGTGAACAATCTTTAAACGGGGATCGTTGATCTTCTCTGCTACGGTAATCGCAGCCAAATCTTTGTCGAAAACGATCATGCGTGCGGATGCAGAAAGCTGCTTGAGCAATGCTTGCGTATGACCGCCGCGACCAAATGTGCCATCGATTACTAAAATATTTTTTGCTGTGTCTTGATTCTGAATGAGCGGACCACTGATTAGCGCCGTCACCGCCTCGGCCAGTAACACTGGGCGATGAGTTATGTTCATGGCACCCTGTCATCAAAAATTAAATTGTTTGAGTGCTTCAGGCATACCTTGAGCAATTGCAGCCTGTTCTTTTGCAGCATAGGTAGCTGCATCCCACAACTCCAAATGGCTTCCCATGCCGAGCAAGATCACTTCTTTTTCAATGCCAGCTGCCGAGCGTAGTTCTGGGCTTACCAAAATTCGACCAGCGCTATCTAAATCGATCTCTGCTGCGTTGCCCAAGAAAATTCTGCGCCACCAATGCGCGTCCATCGGCAGTTGTGCAACTCGAGCTCTAAACGTTTCCCATTCCGGTCTCGGGAAGAGCAGGAGGCAACCATCGGGGTGTTTTGTCAGCGTGATACGACCTTCGCCTTGTACCAACAAGGCGTCACGATGCTTGGCCGGAACAGACATTCGGCCTTTTGCATCTAAATTGAGAGCTGACGCACCTTGAAACACTAATTACCCCACTTTTTCACACTTCCTCCCACTTTAGAGGATCGTACTAAGAGGGTCAAGTGTTTTTAGGGATTTTTTTAGGAATTTCTCTAGTGTTTACAAACACTTAGCGTAATGTGTTCATAAAATGGTGATATTAAAATAGCTACTTGAAACAATGGCTTGGAAAATATACTTAAGAATAGGTCTTAGCTATTTCGCTAGATAATACGTAAATACACTGTATTTAAAAACAGTACTATTCAAAAAATATATCAAAATTAATCTGAAGCAAATTCTCTAAATGTAATCTCAATATCAGTATTAAATTTTATAAGCAGTAGATGTCATCACCTTGGATACTGCTTGCATCATTTTCTGAATCGGTTCTGGCAAAGGAATGCCGCCAGCCTGCAATGCCGCTTGTCCGTGTTCAATTTCATCCTTACGCATTTGATCAACAATGGCACGCGAACGATGATCTTCTTCAGGTAATTTTTTGAGATGACTTTCTAAATGATTTTCAACCTGTTTTTCAGTTTCAGCGACAAAACCTAAACTCCACTTATCACCCGCTAAGCCTGCTATCAAGCCGATTGCAAAGGATCCTGCATACCAGAATGGATTGAGATAACTCGTATGTGATCCGAGTTCTTTGAGCCGCGTTTCGCACCACGCCAAGTGATCCATTTCTTCTTGACCCGAGCGCTCAAGCATCTCTTGAATTTGAGGATCTCTTGCGACTAATTTTTGCGATTGATAGAGTGCTTGTGCGCACACTTCACCCACATGATTTACTCGCATTAAGCCTGCGGCATGTTTTCGCTCGGCGCTATCTAAGGCGGAATTTGTCCCTGATTCTGATCCGGGAGCAGGACGTTGTGCATTTGCTCCGCCTACTACTGAGCGAAGGGCAGTATCAAACTCAATAATGAGGCGATCTATTGGGGTCATAAGTCAAAAGTTAGATTAAAACCTCGGCTTTACAGCTTTGCTTTGTCTTCAATCCTAGCTCAGCCAAGAGCTCACGGTCTTGTTCTGCCTCGGGGTTACCGGTAGTGAGTAGTTGCTCACCGTAGAAAATAGAATTAGCACCAGCCATGAAGCACATGGCCTGAACTGCTCTTCCCAATTCTTGACGGCCAGCAGATAAACGCACACGAGCCTTGGGCATAGTAATTCGAGCAACCGCAATGGTTCTAACAAATTCAAGGGGATCTAAGGGCTTTTGATCAGCTAAAGGGGTGCCCGCTACGGGTACTAGGTGATTAATGGGCACCGACTCTGGATAAGGGCTTAAATTCGCCAAGCGCGCCAAGAAAGCAGCTCGTTGCTCGCGCGTCTCACCCATACCCACAATACCTCCACAACAAACCGACATCCCGGCTGCACGCACATTTGAAATGGTGTCTAGGCGGTCTTGATAAGCACGGGTAGAGATCACTGAACGGTAAAAATCCTCACTGGTATCGAGGTTGTGATTGTAAAAATCTAAGCCGGCCTCTTGCAGAGCCTGAGCCTGGTCCGCTTCCAGCATACCTAAGGTGGCGCAAGTCTCAAGACCCAAAGCTTTAACACCTTTAATCATCGCGGTGACTTTTTCAATATCGCGATCCTTGGGTTCGCGCCAAGCCGCCCCCATACAGAACCGATTAGAACCAGCTGCTTTAGCGGCTTTAGCCGCTTCTAAGACCTCTTCTAGCCCCATTAACTTCTCTGCCTTAACGTCGGTGTCATAACGCGCCGCTTGCGGGCAATAAGCACAATCCTCAGGGCAGCCACCCGTTTTAATGGACAGTAAAGTTGCTAATTCCACATCACCCTCAGGGAAGTTAGCTTTATGAGCCGCTTGCGCCTTGTACATTAATTCATTGAAAGGCAGTGCAAACAAAGCTTCAATCTGAGCTACCGTCCAATCACCGGAGGCATCGACCTCTTTAAGTAAATTGGCCTTAGATTTAACTAAGGTAAGCGGTTTTTCAGCGGTTTGGGCTTCCAACATGGGTAAATATCCAGGTAATAGATCAATTCAAGCCATAAACATAACAGATACAGCCCGGAATTTCGAAAAACTAGTGGTCAAATACCAAACATGAAGGTTATTTCTGATCTAAATCAACCCACCCTCGTTGAACGGAGCTTAGCGGCTGTCTGGCACCCTTGCACTCAGATGAAGCACCATGAGTCTTTTCCCCTGATTGCCATTACTAAAGGTAAAGGGGCATGGCTCTACGATGAAAATGGTAAGGCATTACTCGATTGCATTAGCTCTTGGTGGACCAATTTATTTGGCCACTCTAATGATCGTATCAATCAAGCCATCACCGAGCAACTCCAAAAAATTGAACATGTGATGCTCGCGGGTTTTACTCATCAACCCGTTGTGGATCTTTCTGAAAAACTATCTGCATTAACCAATCACCGTTTAGGGCATGTTTTCTACGCATCGGATGGTGCATCCGCAGTAGAAATTGCCCTGAAGATGAGTCACCATTTTTGGCAACTCAAAGGCAAGCCCCAAAAGAAAAAATTTGTTTGTCTACAAAATGGCTATCACGGCGAAACGCTTGGTGCCTTAGCCGTAACCGATGTTGCAATTTTTCGCGAAGCCTATGGCTCTCTATTGCAAGATGTTTATACAGTTCGCTCGCCAGATGCACGTCAAGCGCAAACCGGTGAGAGTGCAGAAGACGTAGCTAAACAAGCTGCCAAAGAGCTCGAGCAATTATTTGAAAAAGAGCATGCGCATATTGCCGCTATCATCGTTGAGCCCTTAGTTCAATGTGCAGGACACATGGCGATGTATGCACCAGAGTATCTCTGCCTCGTGAGAGATCTCTGTGATCGCTATGCAATCCATCTCATTGCGGATGAAATTGCCGTGGGCTGCGGACGCAGTGGCACATTTTTTGCCTGCGAGCATGCGGGCATCTGGCCAGACTTTTTAACCTTATCTAAGGGTATCAGCGGTGGCTACCTCCCGCTCTCCCTGTGCCTTACTACTGAGATGATCTTCCGTACTTTTTATAGCGATCAAACACAACAAGGCTTTCTGCATTCACATTCCTATACTGGGAATCCGCTGGCATGCGCTGCCGCACTTGCTTGTCTAGAAATTTTTGAGACTGAACAAATTCTAGAAAAAAATCTACTCCGCTCACAAGACTTAGCTAATGCATTTGCGTGGGCGAAAGTAGATGCACGCATAGAGCACTGGCGCCAACAGGGAATGATTTTGGCATTTGATATTAAAGAGGCTTGCCTCAAAAATGCAAGCACCTTCCCTCGCGAAATGTTTGCTACAGGTTTAGATGAGGGCATTCTCATTAGACCTATTGGGAATACGATTTATGTCATGCCGCCCTACATCTTGTCTACTGAAGAGACTCTACAAATGGGTAAGTCTGTGCAACGCGCACTTGAAAAGGTGCTGGCATGACAGCGTCTTTTACTGCCTTGAGCTTAGTGCAGGATCAGATTGCTGATTTAGAGAAGCAACTGCTGAAACGCAAACTCCGCGTCACTCAATCTCCTTGTGACGTACTAGCAATTGTTGACGATAGACAGCTCAAAGCCTTTTGTAGTAATGACTATCTCGGTCTTGCCAATCACCCTGAATTGATCAATGCGTTAGCTGAGGGTGGGAAAAAATATGGGGTTGGTAGTGGCGCCTCCCATTTAATTAGTGGGCATAGTGTTGTCCATGAACTCCTTGAGACCAAGCTAGCATCCTTTCAGGAACTACATATTCCCAAGGCGCATGCACTCTTTTTTAGTACTGGTTACCTCGCAAACCTCACTGCTATTACCGGCCTAGCTAAGTTAGCGCCCCGTGGCTGCACAAGTATTTATGCTGCCAGACTCAATCACGCCTCTCTGATTGATGGTGTTCGTCTCGCTGCCGCCCAAAATGATGCAGTAGTCAGCCTCTTCGACCACACGCAACTCGATTCTTTAACCGAAGCCTTAAAGGTGGATACGAAGCCACTCAAAATCATTGTGACAGATGGTGTCTTTAGTATGGATGGTGATCTAGCACCCGTTCAAGAATTAATTCGTATTGCCGAGCAATACGATGCACTGCTCTTAGTAGACGATGCACATGGTTTTGGCGTTTTAGGGAAACAAGGTCATGGCATTTTGGAGCAGGCAGCTATTCAATCGGATCGCATCATCTATATTGGCACTTTAGGAAAAGCTGCTGGTGTCAGCGGTGCTTTTATTTGCGCACAAGATTCCTTTATTGAATGGCTCATTCAGAAGGGACGTCCTTATATTTACAGTACTGCAACACCACCAGCGCTTGCATATACCTTGCTAAAAAGTTTAGAAATTATTGATGGCGAAGAGGGCAAGAAACGACGTGCCCATTTGAATCAACTCATCCAGATTTGGCAGGATGAAATGTCCTTTTCTATTTGGGAGAAAGTGTCTTCCTGCACTCCAATACAACCCATCATTATTGGTAGCAATGCCAATACCTTATTGGCCGCCAAATTACTAGATGAAGCCGGTTATTGGATTCCAGCAATTCGTCCACCAACCGTTCCTAGCGGTAGCGCGCGTTTGCGAATTACCTTTTCAGCAAACCATGGGGTTGATGATTTGCGCGCACTGATTCGCACCCTAAAAAGCATTGAACAAAAAACGCTTGGAACAATTTCTGCATGAGTAAGAGACCCGGATTCTTTGTGGCTGGTACCGATACCGAGGTTGGCAAAACCTTAGTGAGTGCTGCTTTTATTGTGAAGCTGCGTGAACAAGGACTGAATGCCATTGGATTTAAGCCGGTAGTCGCTGGCACATACCAAAATAGCGACGGCGCCATTCTGAACGAAGATATCGAGACCTTGCGGATTGCTTCTGAAGTAAAGCCTGGGCAACTCGAGTTATGTCCATACGTCTTGGATATCCCTGCAGCCCCACATGTAGTTGCCGCGAATCAAGGTATTCACCTTGAGCTAAATACCATCTTGCAAGCCTTCAAGCAGATTCAAAGCCAAAGCGACTTTATGGTTATTGAAGGTGCTGGCGGATTTCTAGTTCCACTAAATGATCAAGAAGATCTGGGTCATCTTGCCCAAAAAATGGATTTGCCGGTGATCTTGGTAGTGGGTATGAAATTAGGCTGCATCAATCATGCCCTTCTTACTTGTGAGGCTATTCAGTCCCGTAAATTAAAGATTGCTGGTTGGCTCGCTAATACCCTTTCCATTGAAATGCCTTTATTAAAGGAAAATATTTCGACGCTGCAATTAAGAATTGCCGCACCTTTCCTAGGATTAATCCCTACCTTGCCAAAAGAACTACAAAAACCCGATAACAGCCCTTATTCGATTCAAGCCTTGGGTTTTGCTGCGCAGCACATTCAGCTACCAAGCCTCTAAATGATTTAAAAGTCGCCTCTAAAACTGCGTCCGAGAGGACTTTCGGATAAGATGAAGGCATGCATTTACTCCCTGAAATCATAGACTCTGCAGAAGCTGTTCAAGAAATTCGACGCGACATTCATGCTCATCCTGAATTGCGTTTCGAGGAAAACCGCACAGCCGATCTAGTTGCAGAGGCACTTTCAAGTTGGGGTATTACTGTTTATAGAGGTATGGCTAAAACAGGGGTTGTCGGCCGAATAGATGGCGAGCTTGGTCCCGGCAAAATGATTGGCCTGCGTGCCGATATGGATGCATTGCCATTACAAGAACACAATAATTTCGCCCATACATCCCGCAATCCTGGAAAGATGCATGCCTGTGGTCACGACGGTCACACTGCAATGTTGCTGGGAGCTGCGCAATACTTATCGAATCATCGTGATTTCAAGGGTACCGTGATCTTCATTTTTCAACCCGCTGAAGAAGGCGGCGCTGGTGCCAATGAAATGATTAAAGACGGCCTCTTTAAAGAATTTCCTTGTGATGCCGTCTTTGGACTTCATAACTGGCCAGGATTAGCCGAGGGTACTTTTGGCGTTACTGATGGGCCCATGATGGCTTCAAGTAATACTTTTGAGATCACTATCAAAGGGAAAGGTGGTCACGCTGCATTACCCCACAATAGCGCCGACCCTGTATTAACTGGGGCGCAAGTCGTGTTGGCTTTACAGAGCATTATTACGCGCAATAAGCGGCCTGTAGATGCTGCCGTTCTTTCGGTTACCCAATTTCATGCTGGTGAGACAAGTAATGTCATTCCCGATAGCGCATTTATTGGGGGTACTGTCCGCACATTTACGCTTGAAGTATTGGACTTAATGGAGCAACGTCTTCGAGAAATTTCCCACAGTGTTGCGAGCGCCTTTGATTGCCAAGCAGAAATTGAATTCTCCAGAAAATATCCGCCACTGATCAATCATGTAAATGAAGTGCAATTTGCCAGTGAAGTAATGAGCGAATTGGTTGGCCGGCAAAATGTCAATACTGCAATTGACCCAACAATGGGCGCTGAAGATTTTGCGTTCATGTTGTTAGAGAAACCAGGATGCTACGTCTTTCTGGGTAATGGCGATGGTGATCATCGCTCTGTAGGCCATGGCATGGGCCCCTGCCATCTACACAATCCTTCCTATGACTTCAATGATGCTTTGATACCGGTGGGCGTGAGCTATTGGGTCAAACTAGCTCAACGCTACCTAGAAAAGAATTAAGTTCTTAAGAGTTGGTAAATTTAGCGGGGCGTTTTTCGATAAACGCTGCCATACCTTCTTTTTGATCATTTGTGCCAAAGCAAGTATGGAATAAGCGCCGTTCGAAATGAATACCCTGTGAAAGAGTCGTTTCGTAAGCGGTGTTGACTGCTTCCTTAACCATCATGCTTGTCAATAAGGGCATATCAGCAATTTCTTTAGCGATGGCTTTGACTTCTTTCAATAAATCGGCCTTAGGGAAGATGCGGGCTACCAAGCCTGCACGTTCAGCTTCAATAGCATCCATCATGCGACCCGTTAAGGCTAGATCCATTGCCTTGGCTTTGGATACTGCTCGCGGCAAACGCTGAGTGCCCCCAGCACCTGGGATGATTCCCAACTTAATTTCTGGTTGCGCAAACTTGGCATTGTCGGCTGCCATGATGGTGTCGCACATCATTGCCAGCTCACATCCACCCCCCAGTGCATAGCCCGATACTGCAGCAATCACAGGTTTACGAACTTTTTGCATGTGCTCCCAATTACGAGAAATAAAATTATGGCGATATACCTCTTGCAGGTTCCGCTTTGCCATTGAGGCAATATCAGCGCCGGCAGCAAAGGCTTTCTCACTGCCCGTCACAATGATGCAACCAATATTGTCATCTGCATCAAATGCAAGCAAGGCCTCACCGAGCTCATCCATTAATTGGTCATTCAGCGCATTTAGCACCTCAGGACGATTTAAGGTGATAGTGGCAACCTTGCCATCCACTTCGGTCAAAATTGTTTTGTAGCTCATAGATTTCTTTCCTGTCTGTAATCAATTAACGCGGCAACAATAGCCACATCTTGCCATTTTGTTTCATGCGACCTGCCATTTCTCCTGCAGCCTCACCAGATCCCCAGTAGTAATCAGCCCTGACACCCCCTACAATGGCTTTACCAGTATCTTGGGCCATCACCAACTTCTGCAAGGGTTCAGAACTCAAAGGTTTGGTGGTCACCAGAAATACCGGGGCGCCCAAGGGCATCGCTTGTGGATCAATTGCAATACTGCGCTCACTAGTTAATGACACTCCAAGGGCACCGACAGTACCCGATGTCTCTTTAAAAAAGACAAAACGGGGATTGGCATTGAGCATTTCATTCACGCGCCCAGGATTACGCTTAGCCCATTGCGAAATCCCCTGCATAGTCGCCTCTTTGCTGGTAATTTCTTTGCGGTCAAGCAACCATTGCGCTGAAGATTTAAAGGGCTGCTCATTCGTCCCGGCAAATCCAAGCTGCAATATTCGGCCATCCTCAAGCCGAATTTTTCCAGAGCCCTGAATTTGCATAGAGGCAGCTTCAACAGGATCTTGTACCCAAGCAATTTCTGATCCATTTAAAACCCCTGAACTCATCAACTCTGCACGGGTTGGGCCTGGGTTCGGTTTGGAATTTCGCCATACTTTAGGATAGGCATAAAGTGGCACGCTGTAAGTGCTAGTGCGCGTTTGTGAGCCATTCATCAGAGGTTCGTAGTAACCCGTAATCAAGCCCGTCTCGCTGCCAGAGTTATTGCGGATTTCATATGCCTGAAAATAAGTCTCGAAATATTTTCGAATGGCTGAGGTGTCTTGAGCAGAAACACTTCCAGCTTGAGCACACACTTGGCGCCAATTTACCTCTCCAGCGCGCTTACGCAATGCGTCACAACTTTTAAGCCATGCAGGCCAAGCCTGAGCCAAGTTATCTTCTTGCCAACCAGGCAATGCCTGCCATGAAACAGCACTGAAGCTGGCTATTGATGAGTTATAAGTTGAGGGAGCCGCTCCAGAACTGCCAGAGCTACCGGAGCTACCGGAGCGATAACCAGTTCCTCGCGTTGGCGGGGTTGAGCAAGCAACAATTAAGCCAGTAAGCAAGATAGCGAATACACTTAGATGGAATAATTTAAATTTAGAAATCATGATTGCCAATTTACTTGATGAATACCCCATGCTGCTCTTTGTTATTGAAGGCGCTATTGCTTTAGGACTTTTATTATTTATTGTCCTCTGGACGGGCAAAGGGAAAAAATAGCATTTTTATTACTTTGCATTAATGCAGGGTACGTGGCATGACTAGTGCAAATTCTGGAATTGGAGCCTGAAAAAACTGCGCCTCCTCTGTCACACAGAAGTACTCGCCCCGCATAGTGCCCGCCGGGGTAGGTAAGGTAGCCCAACTGGTGTATTCAAACTGCTCCCCTGAGCGCAATAGGGGTTGTTGACCTACTACCCCCAAGCCCCGCACTTCCTGGACATCGTTATCTCCATCAGTAATGAACCAATGGCGGGCAATCAGCTGAATGCTGGCTGCGCCAGTATTGCGAATGGTGACCGTATAGGCAAAGGCAAATTGACGGTTATCGGGGTCAGATTGCTCTGGAAGGTACTGGGCTTTGACCGCAATACTAATTTCGTGGGGATTCATGCACGAATTCTGCTCCATCCTAAGGCCAACTGCAAGCTAGAATCTAGGGATGGAAAGCCAAAAAACACCGTCAAATCCCCAATTTGTTATCGCCCCCTCCATTTTGTCGGCTGATTTTGCCTGCCTAGGCAAAGAAGTCCAAGATGTTCTTACTGCGGGCGCCGATTGGATTCACTTCGACGTGATGGACAACCACTACGTCCCCAACCTAACAATTGGCCCACTTGTTTGTGAGGCCATTCGTCCGCATGCAAACAAAAACGGCAAGCCTGCCATGATCGATGTGCATTTAATGATCGAGCCGGTAGATCGGATCGTTCCCGATTTTGCCAAGGCTGGGGCAAATTTAATTAGCTTTCACCCCGAGGCTAGCCCTCATGTAAACCGCACTCTCAATTTAATCCGTGACCAAGGTTGTCAAGCAGGTCTGGTATTTAATCCCGCCACTCCCCTCGATCATTTAGACCATACCCTCGAATTACTCGACTTAGTTTTGCTCATGTCTGTTAATCCAGGCTTTGGCGGTCAATCTTTTATTGCAAGCACTCTCCATAAAATTACTCAAGTACGCGAACGTTTGGATCGATATCAAGCCGAGACTGGGCGCCATATTCGTCTTGAAGTGGATGGCGGTATTAAGGTGGATAACATTGCACAGGTTGCCCAAGCGGGTGCCGATACCTTTGTAGCCGGCTCTGCTATTTTCGGCAAAGAAAATTACGCCCAAGTTATTGCAGCAATGCACGCTGAATTAGGGAAACTAGGAAAAGCCTAATGCAACGTGAAGAATTTAATGCCCTAGCAAAACAGGGTTTCAATCGCATTCCGATTGTCAAAGAGGTCTTATCTGATTTAGAGACCCCGCTGTCACTTTACGTCAAGCTCAGTCAAGCGTTTGGCAACAAAAATACCTATTTACTAGAGTCCGTTTTAGGTGGTGAGCGCTTTGGTCGCTTCTCCTTTATTGGCCTACCCGCAAAGACTGTTATCAGAACAGTAGGGACTCCGTCTGCACCTATCAATGAAGTAGTCACAGATGATAAGGTCGTAGAAAGCAATACCGATAATCCATTGGATTTTGTAGACGCTTATTTCAAACGCTTCAAGGTTGCAGTCCATTCAGGCCTACCTCGCTTTTGCGGTGGACTTGCCGGTTACTTTGGATATGACACCGTTCGCTATATTGAATCTCGTTTAGCTCAACACGGCCTACCAGACGAGCTAGGTGTTCCGGATATACAGCTCATGCTTACTGAAGAGTTAGCAGTCATTGATAACGTTGCAGGAAAAATTTATTTTATTGTCTATGCAGATCCAAGCAGGGTTGATGGCTTTGAACAAGCGCAGAGTCGTTTAAAAGAATTACTTGCCTGCCTTGGCAAACCAGCAAGCATGCCTGCATCACTAGCAAGCACCAAGACTGATCTCATTCGCAAATTTAAGTCGGCAGATTTTGAAGACGCAGTACGCAAAACCAAAGAATATATCTTAGCTGGCGACTGTATGCAGGTAGTGATTGGTCAACGCATCAGTAAACCATTTACAGATTCTCCATTAGCTCTTTACAGAGCGCTGCGTTCTTTAAATCCTTCGCCTTATATGTACTTCTATGATTTTGGCGACATGCAAATTGTTGGCTCATCCCCTGAAATTTTAGTGCGCCAAGAAAAACTGGCCGCAGAAAAGATTGTCACGATTCGCCCGCTTGCGGGAACACGTCCGCGCGGTGCCACACCAGAAGAAGATGAGCGCTTAGCTAAGGAGCTTTTGGCTGATCCTAAAGAAATCGCGGAGCATGTCATGTTGATTGACCTAGCTCGTAACGATGTTGGCCGAATCGCCAAGACCGGCTCAGTAAAGGTCACTGACTCCATGTCGATTGAAAAGTATTCTCATGTGCAGCATATTGTGAGCTCGGTTGAGGGGCATCTTTTAGATAATATGAGCAACATGGACGTACTAAGAGCCACCTTCCCAGCGGGAACCTTATCGGGAGCACCAAAAATACGGGCGATGGAAATCATTGATGAGATGGAAATCGTAAAACGTTGTGTTTATGGTGGAGCAGTGGGCTATCTTTCTTTCTCGGGAGACATGGACGTAGCTATTGCTATTCGTACTGGGGTGATTCGTGATGGCGTACTACACTCACAAGCTGGGGCTGGCGTGGTTGCTGATTCAGATCCCACAGCCGAATGGAAAGAAACGGAAGCTAAGGCTCGCGCTGTACTAACGGCTGCTGAATTAGTGCAAGGAGGACTCGATGCTCCTAATGATTGATAACTACGATTCGTTTACCTATAACCTCGTGCAATATTTTGCTGAGCTGGGTGAAGAGGTCAAGGTGTTTCGTAACGATGAGATCTCCGTTGAAGATATTGCGACACTTAATCCTGCGCGCATATGTATTTCGCCTGGGCCATGTAGCCCAGCAGAGGCAGGCATCTCGGTTGAAACAATCAAACACTACGCCGGAAAAATCCCCATTTTGGGCGTCTGCCTTGGTCACCAAGCCATTGGCGAAGCCTTTGGCGGTAATGTGATTCGGGCGCAAAAGGTCATGCATGGCAAAACGGACTTGATTCATCATACTGGCGTTGGTGTTTTTAAAGACCTGCCGAATCCATTCAAAGTCACTCGCTATCACTCATTAGCAATTGAAAAAAGTTCCTTGCCAGCTGCATTAGAGGTGACGGCAACGTCTTCTGATGGCGAGATTATGGGTGTGCGTCATCGTGAAATGGCTGTTGAAGGGGTTCAATTTCATCCTGAGTCCATTCTTTCTGAGCATGGTCACGCTCTGCTCAAGAATTTTTTACTAAATACATAAGCAATCTGATAAAAAGCGCTATGCCAATCACTCCTCAAGAAGCCTTACAACGCTGCATTGAACATCGCGAACTCTTTCATGATGAAATGACAGCGATGATGCGACTCATCATGAGTGGTGAAATGTCACCAGAACTTGTCGCCGGCCTATTGGTCGCCTTGCGTACTAAAAAAGAAACTGTTGGAGAGATTGCAGCTGCTGCCAAGGTTATGCGTGAATTTGCAACACCCGTACAGATTGACGATCGCACTAATTTAGTTGATGTAGTAGGTACTGGCGGAGATGGAGCACATACTTTCAACATTTCTACTGCTGCCATGTTTGTAGCGGCAGCGGCTGGAGCAAAAATTGCTAAGCACGGCAATCGCAGTGTCAGCAGCAAGTCTGGCAGCGCAGATGTATTGGAAGCCCTAGGAGTCAATCTGGGACTTTCGGCTGTACAAGTTGCAAACTGCATTGCTACAGTGGGTGCCGGCTTTATGTTTGCCCCCAATCATCACCCCGCTATGAAAAATGTCGCACCTATCCGAAAGCAATTGGGTGTGCGAACGATTTTTAATATCCTCGGCCCTCTTACTAACCCTGCTGATGCGAAGCGGATTTTGATGGGCGTATTCCATCCAGATCTAGTCGGTATTCAAGCACGGGTTCTCCAGGCCCTTGACATGGAGCATGCTTTGGTTGTTTATGGACGCGATGGTTTGGACGAAATTTCTCTTGAAGGCCCAACCCTAGTTGGTGAACTGAAAGACGGCATGGTGCGTGAATATGAAATTCATCCAAAAGACTTTGGCTTAAATACCGCACTCAGTAATACCTTCAAAGTGGCTAATGCGGAAGAATCTAAAAAAATAGTTTTGGATGTCATTGACAATAAAGCTGGAGCTGCAAGCGACATTGTTTGCCTCAATGCAGGTGCAACCCTCTATGTTGCCGGAGTTGCCAACGATATTGCCTCAGGTGTTGCAATGGCTAAAGCCGCTATTGCTTCAGGTGCAGCTCGTAAAAAGTTAGATGCATTTGTTGCTGCAACCCAATCTAAATAACTGATTATTCATGAGCGATATTCTCAATAAAATTGTTGCAACAAAAAAGATTGAAGTTTCAAGTAACTTAAAGCGTACTTCTCTTGCTAATCAACGCGAGATTGCTGAGGCAAATAAGCTAGATCCTGTTTTGAAGCCACGTGGCTTTATACAGGCTGTTGAAAACAAAATTGCCGCTGGCAAGGCTGGCGTCATTGCTGAAATCAAAAAAGCCAGTCCTAGCAAAGGCATACTGCGCGAGAATTTCAATCCCGCAGAAATCGCGCACTCTTATGAAAAATATGGCGCTGCCTGTTTATCCGTCCTCACTGATCTTGATTATTTCCAGGGATGTAATGCCTATTTGCAAGAAGCTCGGGCAGCGTGCAGCATTCCAGTATTGCGTAAGGATTTCACGATCGATCCCTATCAAGTCTATGAAGCGCGCGCAATTGGGGCGGACGCTATTCTATTAATTGTTGCCTGCTTAGAGCTGAGTCAAATGAAGGATCTTGAAGCCTGCGCTCATGATCTTGGCCTAGATGTGCTGGTTGAAGTACATAATGCCCCTGAACTAGAGCAAGCCTTAGAACTAAAGACGCCTTTATTAGGCATCAATAATCGCAACCTCAAGACTTTTGAGGTAACGCTGCAAACCTCACTTTCACTTCTGTCTATGGTTCCCAGCAATAAAATCTTAGTGACAGAGTCTGGGATATTGAGCCGTGCTGACGTTCAATTAATGCGTGATAAGCAGATCAATGCATTTTTAGTTGGTGAAGCGTTTATGCGTGCAAAAGATCCAGGCTTAGCCCTAAACGAGCTTTTTTATTAATTTCAACAAACCATTTGTCCTGCCCTCATTAGGCTAGCTCATTGGATTCTGGGGCTTTTATTGAGTCTCGTCTGATGCTTGGCGACACAAAATCGTCATATTTCTTTGCCATATTGGCAATATGGAAATGTCTACCCTTGAAATTGCTGAGCTTTATCAAGCCAAAGGTAATCTTCATTACGATGGTGAGGGTGTATCTCAATTAGCACATGCATGGCAATGTGGGCAACTTGCCAAAAAAAATGGGGCCGATCCCAAGCTGCAGTTAGCAGCATGGCTGCATGATATTGGTCATCTCCTATCTAAAAAAGCGGGTACGCCAACTACTTATGGGCATGATGACCGTCATGAGTTAATAGGCGGAAACTACTTGGCTCAAATCTTTTCTGGAGATGTTTCTCAACCGGTATTGATGCATGTGTTAGCCAAACGCTATCTAGTAACAACGGATCCTGAGTATCTCAAGTCTTTATCGTCTGACTCCTTAAGAAGCTTAGCGCTCCAGGGGGGCCTTATGCCTAAAGAGGAGTGTGAACAATTTCTTAGTCATCCTTATGCGGGCGATGCAATTTCATTGAGAAGATGGGATGAATTAGGGAAAAATCCCCAATGGAATATGCCTTCGCAAGACGAGGTAATTCACGAGCTATCTCACTTGGCAAGGGAGTGCCTGTGAGTAGCATACTTAATGTAAACACAGCAAATAAAACCTTCTTTTCGAGTGGCAGGAAGACTCAGGCTTTATGTAATGTAACGATTGATATCGACGCTGGTGAGAGGGTGGCATTAATCGGTGCATCCGGCTCTGGAAAATCTACCTTGATTCGAGCGATTTGCGGTCTCGAGATTTTGGACAAAGACAGTGGAGTATTAACCATTAATAGCCGGGAAATTCAGTCCCATGGCCAACTATCAAATAATGTTCGTCAAATCCGAAATGAAATTGGAATTATTTTTCAACAATTTAATTTAGTACTTCAATTAGATGTAATCACTAACGTTTTAATTGGTATCTGCCCGCAAAAGAACGTTTTTCAGATTATTTCTAGGCGCTTTACATTGGATGAGAGGGCAAAAGCTCTCGATGCACTTGAGTCAGTGGGTTTGGTAGATTTTGCTTACCAGAGAGCCTCCACCTTATCGGGTGGGCAGCAGCAACGAGTAGCGATTGCTAGGGCTCTTATTAAGGGTGCAAAGGTATTGCTAGCAGATGAGCCAGTCGCATCTTTAGATCCCGAGTCCTCCCGAAAGGTGATGGAAACGATGGTGAATTTATCTGAAAAATTAGATCTGACCTTTGTAACGAGCTTACATCAGATTCCGGTGGCTAAAAAGTACTGCGATAGAACTATTGCCCTCAATCAAGGTCGCGTCGTTTTTGATGGGCCCACTAGAGATCTTAATGCAGCCACCTTGGCAGAGCTATATGGATCAAATGTCGGCGATCTAGTAATGGAAGATGAATTTAGTGATTTTGAAGATGTCAATATTGAGAAGCAAAAGCTTACATTGGTGCAATAGTGGTTAATTTTTATTGGGAGATTTAAATGAAGTTAAGCAAAATACTGGTATCAACTTTAATTGTCTTATCGACATGTCTAGCTCAAGCTAAAGAAATTAGCTTTGGCGTAATTTCAACGGATTCCGCATCTGCACAGAGGGATCGTTGGGAGCCATTCTTCAGGGATATGGAGAAGCAAACTGGTTTAACGGTTAAATCGTTTTATGCTCCAGACTATGCTGGGGTGATTGAAGCAATGCGTTTTAATAAGGTCCAAGTAGCATGGTTTGGCAACAAAGCTGCTATGGAGGCGGTTGATCGCGCTAGCGGAGAAGTATTTGCGCAGGTAGTGTATACCGATGGCGCAGTGGGCTATACGTCCTACTTAATTACTCAAAAAGATTCGCCATACAACAATGTGGATGATGTTATTAAAAATGGTAAGAGTATTAATTTTGGTATTGGAGATCCGAATTCAACCTCTGGATTTTTGGTGCCAACTTATTACATTTTTGCCAAGCGCAATATAGAAGCAAGAGATACCTTCAAAACCGTTAGAAATGCAAGTCATGGAGCGAACCTCCAGGCTATCCTTGCTAGACAGCTTGATGTTGCCACTAATAACTCTGAAGAAATTGACCGCCTGACAGCAACTAAACCTGAAGCAGCTCAAGAAATTAAGATTATTTGGAAAAGTCCTTTAATTCCAAGTGATCCATTCGTGTGGCGTACGGATTTAGACAAAGATACAAAAGAGAAGTTAAAGAAATTTGTATACAACTATGCTAAAACAAATCCAGAAGAAAAAGCAGTACTCAAAAACATCTATAACTATGCAGGTTTTAGACCATCAACTAATGCTCAGTTAAATCCAATTCGTCAATTGGAGCTGTATAAAGAATTGCGCAAGGTTGAGACTGACACCACAATTAGTGATGCTGATAAGGCAAAAAAAGTTGCTGAACTCAATGAGGCTTTAGCAAAGATCAAATGAGTGGGTTAGCATCAGAACTCTCATTAGACCGAGTTAAGGCACGCGCTTTTGAAGAGAGGCATGGCCCAGCCTATTATGTAGGTTGGGCCTTATTCTTTCTAGTCTTGGCATGGGCTTGGCAGGGTGCAGAAATGCGCCCAATGGATCTTATTAAAGATTCTGGAAACATGGGTAAGTATGCAGCTGATTTTTTCCCGCCAAACTTTAAAGACTGGAAGCTTTATGTATCCGAAATGCTGGTTACCGTGCAGATTGCAATTTGGGGAACTTTATTAGCAATTATTGCTGCAGTACCCTTAGGCTTACTTAGCGCCTCTAATGTAGTTAGCCCCTGGGTATATCAGCCAGTTCGTCGTTTGATGGATGCTTTGCGTGCTATCAATGAAATGGTGTTTGCAATGCTCTTTATCGTTGCGGTTGGATTAGGTCCATTTGCGGGGGTATTAGCATTATTTGTTCACACTACAGGCACATTAGCAAAATTGTTTTCAGAGGCAGTTGAGGCAGTCGATCCCAGGCCGATTGAAGGTATTCGGGCGACGGGCGCTCATCCTATGGCTGAGATTGTTTATGGAATCCTGCCCCAGGTAATGCCTTTGTGGGTTTCTTATTCTTTGTATCGCTTTGAATCCAACGTTAGGTCTGCGTCTGTGGTTGGAATGGTTGGAGCGGGTGGTATTGGCGTAATTCTGTATGAAGTGATTAGAGGATTTCAATATTCACAAACATGCGCAGTATTGATTATCCTGATTGCAACAGTTACGATCATTGATTTGATTTCTTCCTACCTAAGGAAGCTAGCCACTTAAATAATGCATAAGCCAAGTATTTATTTAGGCACGGGTTCTTTGCAAGAGCTTAGAAATCTTTACCCTGAACACAAATTTCATATTCTACGTATTCCAGAAATTTCCACTCTGGAAATGAAGACTATTCGAGGCTTCTTACAAGATAGAATCATTTCTGAAACCGTGTACCAAAATGGAATGCCTGATATTCAGTGCGTTCAAAAGCTCCAGGATGATTTTTGGCTTAAAGTCGATTGTGATAATTCTGCTCTCCTAGGAATTGGAGGGGGTAGCGTTATGGATGTCGCTAAAGTATTGCGCTTTAGGCCTGATGGCAAGAATTGGTTACGCAAATATCTTGACATCTCTATTGATGACCAGACCCTACCTAAAATGCCTTTGTTATTAGCCTCAACAACCGCAGGTACCGGTAGTGAAGTTACCTCTACAGCAAGCATTTGGGATTTCAAAGATCAGCGCAAGCACTCTTTTTTTGGATCTCAAGTTTTGGCAAATGTAGCCATCGTAGACCCATCCCTTTGTCTTGGCACTCCTTGGCTTATTTCACGCGATGCCGCCATTGATGCGCTTTCTCACGCACTTGAAGCAATTTGGAATAGCAATAGTTCTACAGAGACTAATGAGCTAGCTATCTTGGCTGCTCAGAAAATTTGCCAATACCTACCCCTTCTTAGAGACGATTTAGATAATCTGGAGTTTCGTGAACAGCTTTCAGAGGCCGCATTATCTGCCGGTCTAGCTATGGCTCAAACACAAACAGCGCTGGCACATGCCTTGTCATATGCTGAAACAGCTTCAGGTCAAAAAAGTCATGGGCAAGCTTGTGCCTATTGGTTACCCTATGTGTGGCAATTATTAATTGAAAGTGAGAGTGGTAGAGCTACTTTAGCTTCTATAGACCAAGCTGTAGGTAAGTATTTCCGATCTCCAATAGATCTGTATCAATGGTTGGTAAATTTAGGATTTTCAGTATATCCACCGCTTGAGCGTGATAAAACGAATGAGGAGCGAGTCAACTTGGTAAGACACTCAGCCAGAGGAAAAAATTTTGTAGGATTTGCTATCTATGATGAAAAAAAGTTATGACCTTCTAGTGGTGGGGTCCGGAATAGTGGGCCTAGCACATGCCTATGAGGCCAGAAAAAGAGGCTTATCCGTAGCTGTTATTGAAAAAAATGCGCGCTGCACTGGAGCATCCATTCGTAACTTTGGCTTTGTCACCGTCTCCGGTCAAGGTGTCAGAGACACTTGGCGAAGGGCGGTATATTCGGCACAAGTATGGAGGGAATTGGCGAATTTGGCCAAGATTAAAATTCTGCATCAGGGTACTTGGATTTTATGTCAGCGTCCTGAGGCGGTTGAGGTGGCCCAAGCCTTTTTAAAAACTCCTATGGGTGCAGCATGTACTTATTATTCAAATACCAGCTACAAAGATTTGGTCAGTTTGGGCTTTGCAAATATAAATAGTCTTAGGTTACAAGAATCAATGGGGCTGCTTTACAGCCCTCATGAATTTAGAGTTGAGTCTAAAGAAGCAATTCCTCAGTTGGCAAATTATTTACATCAAGAAATGAACGTTGATTTTATTTGGGAGACTGAGGTCTTATCCGTTGATGATGCATATGTTCAGACTTCAAATGATCAAATACAAGCAGGCAGAGTGGTGCTATGCCCGGGCGCTCAGCTAACAGGAGTAGCCAAAAAATATATAGAAAAGCATCGCTTGGAGTTATGTACCTTGCAAATGCTCAGGGTAAAAGTACAAGATGGCTTCATTTTGCCGGGTAGCGTAATGACAGATAACAGTCTGGCTCGATACCTAGGGTGGGCAGATTTGCCTGAGGCTGAAGCACTGAAAGAACGTATTGCAAAAGAGATGCCTGAGTATGTTCAAGAAGGAATCCATCTGATTGTGGTTCAAAGCGCAGATGGAAGTTTAGTAGTTGGCGATTCTCATCGCTACGGCTCTGCAGAAGACGTTTTTGCCAGTGAGAAGGTAGAGCGTTTAATTCTTGATTTGCTTTATCGAGTTTTAAATATCACTGAGCACACCATCATGGAGCGCTGGACCGGAGTATATCCATCCTCTGGGGTATCTGATGCCTTAATTGAGAAAGTTTCGCCAAGAATTCGAGTTGCAATAGTCAGTAGCGGTACAGGGGCAAGCACTGCTTTTGGGCTTGCAAAAGATAATTTTGATGAATGGTTAAGTCATGATTAAAACTTCGATTGAAGCAATTATTTTTGATTGGGCTGGTACTACGGTAGATTTTGGTAGTCGAGCTCCCATGGGAGCGTTTGTAAATTTATTCAAATCTGAGGGTATTGCTATGACTATCGCTCAAGCGCGTATCCCAATGGGCACGAATAAATGGGATCATATCAATGCTCTTTTACATCTTCCAGAAATTCAATCCCAATGGCTGCGGATTCATGGAAGATCTCATGTAAATGCTGATGTTGATCGACTTTTGGGAGTTTTTATTCCCATGAACATGGTAAGCATTAAAGAATGTAGCCAATTAATCCCTGGCGTAGCTGAGCTTGCTAAAGCGCTAAGAGATCGTGATATCAAAATTGGATCCACCACAGGCTATACAAAAGAACTTTTAGATTTATTACTTCCATTAGCCAAGGAGCAGGGCTATGAAGTCGATGCCCTCTCGTACGCAGGAGATACCCCCTTAGGTCGACCTGCTGCTCAAATGATGCATAAGTGCGCGGAACAACTCGGTTTTGATAATCCACTTTCATTCATCAAGATAGATGACACGCAGCCTGGAATTGACGAAGGTAAAGCTTTTGGATGCTGGACAGTAGGTGTAGCAGTGAGCGGAAATGCTCTTGGACTTTCTTATGAAGAGCTTAGTGCTTTGCCACAAGAGGAAGCAACTAAGCTCAAAGAGATTTCTCGAAATGCAATGCAAGCAATGCGTCCAGACTATGTCATCGATTCCGTTGCAGATTTATTGCCTGTGATCGATCGAATTAATCGACGCTTAGATCTGGGCGAAAAGCCAAACTCTTAAAGTGAAGGGTGCCAGCTATCAATAGTCTAAGGGGGTTTTAATTGGGTCTCTGTCTTTTTAAACGTTGAAGAGGAAGTTCAGCACATCTCCATCTTTAACAACATACTCCTTGCCTTCAGCACGCATCTTGCCAGCTTCTTTAGCACCTGACTCACCCTTAAACTGGATAAAGTCATCATAAGAAATCGTTTGAGCGCGAATAAAGCCGCGCTCAAAATCTGTATGAATCACGCCCGCCGCTTGCGGTGCTGTATTACCTAGATGAATTGTCCAAGCACGGACTTCTTTTACACCAGCAGTGAAATACGTTTGCAAACCAAGCAAGGTGTAGCCTGCACGAATCACGCGATCCAATCCTGGTTCTTCCATACCCAAGTCTGCTAAAAATTCAATCTTGTCAGCATCGTCCAAGTCGGCAATTTCTGCTTCAATCGCTGCGCAAACCGCAACTACTGGCGCCTGTTCTTTTGCAGCATGTTGCTTTACCGCTTCAAGATGTGGGTTATTTGTAAAGCCATCTTCTTTGACGTTTGCAACATACATTGCTGGCTTAGCAGTAATTAAACACAATGGTTTAATCAATAGCAGCTCTTCTTCGTTCAAATTTAGGCTACGTACTGGTAATGCCAAATCTAAGTGGGATTGGACCTTAGTTAAAACAGCTACTAAAGCAGCAGCTTCTTTATCGTTACCCGACTTAGCAGCTTTACTCGAACGATTGAGGGTTTTTTCAACGGTAGCCAAGTCCGAGAGCGCCAATTCGGTATCAATGACGCCAATATCGGCGATAGGATCTATCTTGCCTGCCACATGAATGACATTGGGATCTTCAAAGCAACGAACAACGTGCGTAATTGCGTCAGTTTCTCGAATATTAGCCAGAAATTGGTTTCCCAAGCCCTCGCCCTTGGATGCGCCTGCAACTAAGCCCGCAATATCGACAAATTCGACGGCTGCAGGCAAGATGCGCTCCGGCTTCACGATCTCAGCCAAAGCGGCTAGACGAGGGTCAGGAACCTCAACAATGCCCACATTAGGCTCAATCGTGCAGAAAGGATAGTTTTCCGCTGCGATCCCAGCCTTGGTAAGCGCATTAAAGAGGGTAGATTTGCCGACGTTAGGCAGGCCGACGATGCCACATTTTAAAGACATACCTTTATTGTAAAGGCGCTGGTTTCGATATCATCAAGGTATGTCAGAAGTTCAGCGAAATCGCCCATCTAAATCCCTTTTGCATTCCGGCAAAATCCGCACCGCAGACGTAGTCGTAGTCGGCGGAGGTATTGCTGGCAAGGCTTGTGCCTTAGGCTTAGCCCAAATGGGACTACAAACCCTTGAAATTGCCCCAGATCTGGATCAAACAGTTCCAGCCCCTCAGGGGCCTCAATGGGGTCAACGTATTTACGCCTTTTCTCCCGGCACTCAAAAACTGCTGGCTCATCTGCAGATCTGGGACGCCATTGATCACACCAGAATGCAAGCCGTGCGCGATATGCGGATTTACGGGGATCGCGGCGAAAAAAATGATCAACTCCACCTTTCCGCTTTTGAGGCAGGGACGCCTCAACTAGCTTGGATTGGAGAATCCAATGTCATTGAGCACACCCTCGATCAAGCATCACGCTTTCAAAATAAATTGGAGCGCATCGCTGATGCTGTTGAAAAAATCGAGTTTGATGCCGATGGAAGTACGCTGCACTTAAGGAGCGGTGGAATGGTTCGAGCGCAATTGATCGTTGCTGCAGATGGCGCCAACTCCCCTATTCGTTCTGAGCTAGGTATTACGACTAGCCAAGAGAGTTACTCACAAAGTGCTGTAGTTGCTAACTGGCTTTGCACCTATCCACATCTTGATACTGCGTTTCAATGGTTCTTGCCTGGTGGCGACATTATTGCAATGCTTCCATTGCCTGAAAAACAAGTCTCCATGGTATGGTCAACCTCTCCCGATCACGCAGCTGAATTATTAAAACTCGATCAAGCGCAATGGCTTAACCAATTTGCAACGATTGCCAATGGCGCAATTAGCAAACAATTGGGTGAGTTGACCCTAAATTCAGTGCCTGCCGCGTTTCCACTCAGAAAGATTCGGGCTCAGCGCTTTATTGGCCCCGAGTCATTCCCAAAGGTAGCCCTGATTGGCGATGCAGCCCATGTAATGCACCCGTTGGCAGGGCAAGGTCTAAACCTAGGACTTCGGGATGTAGCAGTGCTACTCAACATCCTTGGTAGACGTGAATCTTTCCGCTCACCTAGTGATGTCGTGCTATTGCGTCGCTATGAGCGTCAACGTCAAGGCGATACAAGCGCGCTGTTATGGGTCACGGATAGACTCAAGAAATTGTTCTCTGCCAGCAGTAATACAGAACGACAACTTCGCAATTGGGGCCTTGGTCTAGTAAATAAAAGTCACTTCATAAAACAGCGCCTCATTGAGCGCGCATTAGGGGAAATAGATTTTGAATAAATTGTTATCTGCAATAGCACTCCTTTGCGCGACTCTATTTTTTTCTGAATATGTGCACGCTCAAGTAGAGCAGCAAGTGAAAACGGAGATCCAGAAGAAGTTAGGAGCTAATGCAAAGGTACGGAGCGTTACTGCATCACCAGTTTCTGGTTTATATGAAGTTCTCGTAGGAAATGAAATTTTTTATACGGATAATTCTGGCAAATATCTAATTCAAGGTGAAATTATTGAATTAGCGAGTGGCAAAAATCTTACCGAACTAAGACAGGCAGATTTAAACCGTATTAAGTGGACTGACTTGAGTCAGGCAAATGCCATCAAAACTGTTCGTGGCAACGGCAGCCGCCAATTGGCAGTGTTCTCTGACCCAAATTGTGGCTATTGCAAACGACTCGAGAAGTCTTTACAACAGCTAGACAATGTCACGGTCTATACCTACCTCATCCCCATCCTGTCGCCTGACTCTGCCCAGAAATCAAAGCAAATTTGGTGTTCTTCAGATCCTTACAAGACATATATCGACTGGATGATCAATGGCATTACTCCGAGCGGTAAAAGTGATTGCAATACTCCTTTAGATAAAAATATGGCGTTTGCTAAAACCTATGGAATCACTGGCACTCCAACCATCTTCTTTACGGACGGTAGCCGCTTCCC
>Ga0194037_1000163_pt1 | contig 50233 bp, 39 predicted proteins | sample JunL306m_MetaG_FD_148653 | JGI IMG/M metagenome (GOLD analysis project Ga0194037, IMG submission 148653) | Anoxic zone freshwater microbial communities from boreal shield lake in IISD Experimental Lakes Area, Ontario, Canada - Jun2016-L304-6m | ecosystem: Environmental > Aquatic > Freshwater >... | reverse complement strand
GCCCGTAACCATACCTCTATCGAACATGCCAAAGAGCATCTGTACACCCTCTTCAGGTCCCAGGAGAACACTCTCAACTGGACTGATCTGGATTACTGGTCCGACCGGCTCAAACTCGACATCCCTCTGTTGAAGCGTGAAGTTGAGCACCTGATCGCCGTCCATCCCTACGTCATTGAATTTCTCCTGTTCCTGAAGCAACACCGCAAAGCTGTCTGGCTGGTAACGAACGCCCACTCTAAAACACTCGATCTCAAAATGAAAAGAACCCGTATCGGGCCATATTTTGACGGCACGATATCCGCCCACCAGGTTGGCCTGCCAAAAGAGGATGATCAATTCTGGGGGCGACTACAGAATTTTATCCACTATAGTCCCGACCGGACCATGCTGGGAGAAGACAGCGAGGCTAACCTGGCTACGGCTGATCGCTTCGGAATCCGTTACCTGATCTATATCAGCCGCTACAGCTCAAAGGTATTACCACGCCAATCCGAGAGATTCCCTACGATCGACTACTTTAACAGGCTGATTCCTGGAAAAGAAAGCAGTTGCATAACAATCAGTTCGACGTAATGTTTCCATTGCCAGACCGGACATCACGGTATATGGTACCATGATAACTACGAACGATTATCAGGCAGAGGAAATTTCATGCGATTTAACGAATTGGTTCTTCCTGAACCGATACAGAGGGGCATCAGTGCGATCGGTTTCAGTGTCTGCACACCGATTCAGGAGCAGACACTGCCACTCTCGCTCTCCGGTAAGGACGTCGCCGGCCAGGCCCAGACCGGTACAGGCAAGACGGCCGCCTTTCTGATAACCCTGTTTACCAGACTGTTGACCAGAAAAGCCACTACAGGCCATCCCAGAGCGTTGATCCTTGCTCCTACCCGCGAGCTGGTAGTCCAGATCGAGGCTGATGCCCAGCAACTGGGGGCGCACTGCGGTCTGGTGATTCAGGCCATTTACGGGGGCGTCGATTACATGAAACAGAAGAATGCCCTGCGTGATGGTGCTGATGTGATCGTCGGAACACCGGGCCGCCTGATCGATTATCTCAAACAGAAAATTTACAGTCTGAAGGGTATCGAGGTGCTGGTAATCGATGAAGCCGACCGAATGTTTGATCTCGGATTCATCGCTGATCTGCGCTTTATTCTGCGTCGCCTGCCCCCCTTTGACCAGCGCCAGAACATGATGTTCTCCGCCACTCTCAATCAGCGTGTGATGGAATTGGCCTACGAATTTATGAACTCGCCGGTAAAGGTTTCGGTCTCCCCGGAGAAGATGACTGCCGAGCGGGTGGAACAGGTGCTGTACCACGTTTCACGTAAAGAAAAATTCCCGCTCTTGCTCGGTCTGTTGCGGCGTGACGGCATGGAGCGTACGATGATTTTCATCAACACCAAACGCGAAGCCGAACATCTGCATAACCTTCTGAATGCCAACGGGTTCCCCTGCCGGGTTATCTCCGGTGACGTCGAGCAGCGTAAACGGATGAAGATACTGGATGATTTCAAGGATGGCTCACTCCCGATTCTGATCGCCACAGATGTGGCTTCACGCGGCCTTCATATCGAGGGGGTGTCTCATGTCATCAATTACGACCTGCCCCAGGATTGTGAGGATTACGTCCACCGTATCGGCCGGACTGCCCGGGCCGGCGCCGAGGGGAAAGCCATTTCACTGGCCGATGAAGATGGGGCCTTTTTCATAGAAGATATTGAGGAATTCATAAAACACAAGATTCCGACTGAATGGGCCGATGATGGCCTCTATGTTCCGGACTACGTGCGGGCAGCCAGGCCTAAGCGCGTTCAGGATGTCAAGCGCGACAGGCCGGGGGTTGGTCGGGGAAGTGACAAGAGCCGTCGACCATCGGCGCGTCCGATAAAAACAGCAGCCCCTCATGGCGCCAGACCAGAACATGTTGCTCCGGCAACCGAGGTGAGTGGCGACAAGAAGAAGCGACGTCGCAGGCGAACAAAGAAACCGGATGGGGAACAGCAGGTTGTTGCACCGGAAGGACAGGATTTAATGTAACACTTTAAAAAAACGAATCAGAAATTTATATCTCATCCCCTCTGCCTGCGATGAAACTCCGTTCAAAATTCACTTCAACAATCTGCACAAAAATGAAAATTTTGAGGTATAGTGTCCGAAAAAAACCGAAGGAGGGGTATCGGCATGTCATTTAACGGCGACCTGGAGCATTTTCCGCTTGTAGATATCATCCAGCTTTTACATATGACCAGCAAGACCGGAATCTTATATCTGAAGAGTCCGAAAGGTGAAAGCCAGCTGGTGTTTCATGAAGGCTACTTTGTCAGCGCCAACCATCTGAATAACAGCGTGCGTATCGGTAAGGTCCTGGTTGATATGAAGGCTATTTCCGAAGAGCAACTGGAGCAGGCGCTGGCTGAACAGAAAAAAGCCGGAGAGACGCGTAAACCGCTGATCGCCACCCTCATCGAAAAAGGAACCATCGATAAAAACACCGCCTACAAAGGGCTTGAAACGTTGATTGAGTTGACCATTGTCGAAGTCCTGACCTGGGCGACCGGCACCTTTACTCTTGATGTTGCTAAAGAATATGTTTCCGATGAATATCGCTATTTCCCGGAAAAGCTGCAACAGGAAATTCTGCTGAACGCCCAGGGAGTTCTGATGGATGCCCTGCGAATCTATGATGAAAAAATGCGGGACGGGACGTTAAGTAAAGTGTTCTTTTGCGATGAGAGCACGGAGAATGAGGCCCCGCACATCAATACGGACAGCGATGGCCTGGATATTACCGCTGATCTGCTTGGCCTGGACGCCCTGGACACTATTTCCCGCTCAATCCCGGATGTGTTCATAGGCCTGAAAGATCAGGATCCTGTTGTAGAGCATCGGGAATTTGTCACCAGAGATCTTCAGGACGCCACCATTGAGCAACAGAATCAGCTGGTATCCTGTTTGACGGGTATTTCGCGGGCAGATGCGTCTGTTGCCGGAGCACCGGTCACGGCAATCATCCTGCTGTCACAGAATGAATTGTTGTCTCATGCCATATCTACGGTCTGCAGACACGAGAATCTGTTTGTCTTTGCCACAGATGAGGAAACCGGACTGGATATGATCATCGAGCAGTCTCTCGGAAAGGAGCTTCATCCTGTGCTGATCCTGGATATACCTCATGACAGCCAGGGGAAACAGGCGGTTGCACTTGTGCGCCAGAAGGCTTCAGCATACCCTCAGATATCGATTGTAATTGCGGCCTGCTGCCATACATGGCATGCAATCAGTATGGAGGCTCTGGGCGCCGGTACCCGCTCAATCATTCCCCGCCCCTGTCGTCAGTGCCATGGGGATTCGTATGTGACACAGATGATTGCCTTTCTTGCTTCACTGGGCGCATTCCTGAACACAATTCTGCCGGAGCCGCAACCTCACATAGGGCAACTATTCATAACCAGCCTGCACCAGCTGAAAACGCTTTCGGAGCCGCCGGAAATTGCTCTGGTAATGCTAAATTTTGCTGCCGCTCAGTTTGAAAGAGCCATGACATTTGTTGTGGCGAAATCTGAGCTTATCGCCGAAAAATCCATTGGGATTACCTCCGGCAAATCAGTAGGTCCGACTGCTCCGCTCATGTTCAAAATTCCGCTCAACAAGCATTCCCTGCTTCAGGAGATCGTTGACAAAGGGCGCCTGTATTACGGACAGCGAAGCGATACGATTTTGACAACGGTCCTCTATAAGGAAATCGGTGCGCCCCGCAGCCCGAAAGCCTTGATTTTACCACTCGTCAGCCGGGGAAGAGTTATTGCTGTCACCTATGCCGACTACGGATCGAAGCCGGTTTCGCTGCCGCAGACCGGACTTCTGGAAGCGCTTGCACACTATGCCGGCGCCATGCTCGACAACGCCCTGTACCGTAATAAAATTGGAAAAACAGCCTGAATTGATGTATGTTGCACATAACTTGACATTCAAAGTGAGGAATATGTATGGACGCCAATGTTCTGCACCAGATTCTTGAAATTGCTTTCCAGCGAAAGGTCTCAGATCTCCATTTCGAAGTCGACAATCCACCTTTTTTCAGGGGGCGCGGTCAGCTGATCCGCGCCAAAATGCCCAATCTTACCGCAGCCGATACCAGATTCATCGCCGTTACCGTCCTTGAGCACAATGGTCGCCAGTTGGGCAATGACCTGAAAGAGTGCGATGCGTCGTATTCCCTGCCCTCCGGCGGACGTTTTCGGGTCAGCATTTTCAAACAGAAAGGGAATTACGGAATTGTCATGCGCGTTATTCCGCCTGTCATCGGATCTTTTGAAGACCTCAAACTGCCCCTGGTGCTGGCTGAAATTGCCCGTGCTCCCAACGGACTGATCCTGGTCACCGGTCCCACCGGTAACGGCAAATCTACTTCCCTGGCCTCGATGCTGCGGTACCTCAATGAGAACTTCAGCTATAACATCATTACCATCGAAGATCCGATAGAGTTTCTCTTCACATCTCAGAAGAGTTGCATCATTCAACGTGAAATCGGGATTGACACAGAAAGTTTCAGCGCCGCCCTCAAGGCGGCTCTGCGTATGGATCCGGATGTCATCATGGTGGGAGAGATGCGCGACAAGGAGACCATTGATGCCTGCATCAAGGCTGCCGAAACGGGCCACCTGGTGCTTTCGACTCTTCACACGCAGGGTGCAGTCTCCACGATCAACCGGATGATCGGTCATTTTCCACCCGAGACACAGGAGATAATGCGTCAAAGATTGGCAGACATCCTTGTCGCAACGGTTTCTCTCCGCCTGATCAAGGACAAATCGGGAGAAAGCGTCTTGCCGGTGGTAGAGATCATGCGTGCGACAACCACTATCCAGGCATGCATCCGCGAAGGCAGGCTGGACGAAATAGAAAAGCATATCGAGAATGGAGCCTCCCAGTATCAGATGCAGTCTCTTGACATGCATCTGCTTCAACTCTATCGACAGGACATGATTTCCATTGAAGATGCCAAGCGGCTGACGCATTCGATGGATTTTGAACGCAAACTGATGTTCGACAACTAGCCGCCATACCCGACATATGGAAAAGATTCTGATAATCGATGATGAAGCTTTTATTCGTGAAAACGTTTCCCGCATACTCTGCGAGGACGGCTATCAGGTCTGTCAGGCTGCCAATGCTGCAGAGGCGCGTGAACTGGTGTCGGGAGGCGAGATTGATCTGGCGCTTCTTGACCTTAATCTGGGCGCCGAGAACGGTGCCGATGTCCTGAAAGTTCTTAAATCACTGGATCCGGAGCTGCTGGTTATCATAATTACCGGATTCGGCTCGGTTGAAAGTGCTGTGGATACCCTCAAGTCGGGTGCGTATCACTACATGAAAAAACCTTTCAAGGCAGACGCCTTGCGCGTTATTGTTAAACTTGCACTTCAGACACAGACTCTCAAACGTGAGGTGCGCAACCTGAAACGGTCCGGAGGTTTTTCATCCGGTCGGACTCCGATGATAGGAAAAAGCAGCGCATTCAACGAGGTTATCAAACAGGTCAAAGAGATTGCCCGCGTTCCGTCAACAGTGCTGGTTACCGGAGAGTCCGGAACAGGCAAGGAACTGGTGGCCAGGGCTATTCACGAACTATCCGACCGGCGGGATGCGGCATTCGTCGCCATCAACTGCGCCTCGATACCTGCAACACTGCTGGAGAGTGAGCTTTTCGGTCATGAGAAGGGCTCGTTCACCTCTGCCACCAGCCGTAAATCCGGCCTTTTTGAAGAAGCACATCACGGCGCTATTTTTCTGGACGAGATCGGAGAGATGGACATGTCCATGCAGGCCAAGCTTTTGCGGGTGCTGCAGGAACGCACTATCAGACGGGTCGGAGGTGTCAAGGATATTGCCATTGATGTGCGGGTCATCGCCGCCACTAATCGTAACCTGCAGGAAAAGATCTCGCTCGGCCACTTCCGGGAAGACCTGTATTACCGCCTGAATGTCTTTCCGATCCACATTCCGCCGCTCAGACAGCGCCGCGAGGATATCCCTGCACTGACGACCTGTTTTCTTGAAAGCTTCAGCCGTTCATTCAATCGCGACTTCAGCGGTGTATCACCCGACGCAACCCGCCTCATGACTGATTACAGCTGGCCCGGCAACATCCGCGAGTTACGGAATGTGATCGAACGGATCTGCATTATGCATTCCGGCCCCACCCTTGTTCCGGATTATCTTCCCCAGGAGATACGAGGCGCACCATACCCGTCACGACTGTCCGCATCAACTGACGACACAATGCCGAATCTGGTGTTTGACAGCGGTCTGGATGCCGCCGTGGCCGATTTCGAGCGGGCCATTATCAGGCGGGCGCTTGACAAGACCCGAACAAATGTTCTCCAGACCGCAACACTCCTCAAGATCCCCCGTGGTACCCTGCGCTACAAGATGGATAAATACGGCCTCTCCTGAATGGCTGAATTCAGCCATACTCTGCTGGCTGTTTTCCGCCAGCAACTAGTAACAGTCAAACAGCTCCTCATAACGTACGGGACACTCTTTCTTTTAATATCATACTGTTAGGAAAGCATTTCTTTCCCTTTGCATTTTGGCGCACTTGTTGCTGATAGAACGAAGTTTTTGCATTTGTTCAAGCAATATGTCAGTCAACTCTCGGAGTTTGCCCTGCACTCCGTACAAATTACCAAGGAGGAAGAAAGATGAAACGTAACGGATTATTGAAGAGTCTGGTTATCGGCGCATGTGCACTGGCCCTGCCGTTAACCGCCCAGGCCGCCCCTGCACCCATCGTCATCAAGTTCAGTCATGTTGTCGCCCAGCAGACGCCCAAAGGTCAGGCCGCCGATTATTTCAAGAAAATTGCTGAAGAGCGTACCAAGGGGGCTGTCAAAATTGAGGTCTACCCGAACAGTCAGCTTTACAAGGATAAGGAAGAGATGGAGGCCCTGCAACTGGGTGCTGTCCAGATGCTGGCCCCTTCACTGGCCAAATTTGCACCGCTTGGCGTAAAGGAATTTGAAGTATTTGACCTCCCGTTCATTTTTGATAGCTACCAGGAACTGCATAAGGTTACTCAGGGCCCTATCGGCGCCAAGCTTCTGGCAAAACTTGATGCAAAAGGCATCCACGGTCTTGCCTACTGGGATAACGGCTTTAAAGTGATGAGTGCCAACAAACCGATAAAATCAGTTGAGGATTTCAAAGGTCAGAAGATGCGCATCCAGTCATCCAAAGTACTTGATTCCCAGATGCGTTCCGTCAGCGCAATCCCACAGGTCATGGCTTTCTCCGAGGTTTATCAGGCGCTGCAGACCGGAGTCGTCAATGGTACCGAAAACCCACCGTCAAACCTCTACACGCAGAAAATGCATGAGGTTCAGAAATACGTCACCCTCTCAGATCACGGCTATCTCGGTTATGCAGTCATCGTAAACAAAAAGTTCTGGGCAGGCCTGCCTGCAGATATCCGCACCGCCCTTGAAGGCGCCATGAAGGACGCCACCAAATTTGCCAATGATGTGGCTAAAAAAGACAATGATGAAGCCCTCGCCGGTGTGAAAAAATCTGGCAAGTCACAATTGATTACCCTGACCCCTCAGGAAAAGGCCGCCTGGAAAAAAGCTATGGACAAAGCTCACAAAGAGAATGTGAGCCGCATTGGCGCTGATATTGTCAAGGAAGTCTATGCTGTCACCGGATACACCTCCAACTGATCCGGCACACTCCATTTAAGGCCGCTTTATCTAAGCGGCCTTTTTATTGACCACACAGGAGCCATAATTATGATGAAATACCTTGACCACGTGGAGGAATTTATCATTACCTTTCTCATGGGTGCGGCAACGCTGATAATTTTTTCCGCTATTATCCATCGTTTCCTAGCTGGACTGCCGATTCCTGGCCTGCAGGATCGACTGATCGCTTTTAACTTCAGCTGGGCTCAAGAGCTCTGCATCTACATGTTCGTCTGGATGGCCAAGTTCGGCGCCGCCTACGGTGTCCGCTCCGGCATCCACGTTGGTGTCGATGTGCTGGTCAACCGCCTACCTGATGAATGGCGGAAGAAGGGAGTTCTGGTCGCGATTGTCTGCGGCACTATCTTCACCGGCATCATAGGAACCCTGGGCGCCACATTTGTCTGGGAGAACGGCATGCATTACGCCGTGTACACCCTGGTGGGGATAGACGTCGGCGACGTGCCTCAAGGCCCTATTACCCCTGACCTGGAGTGGCCAACCTGGATAATCTACTCTGCCGTGCCGCTCGGTTCCTACCTGATGTGTTTCCGTTTCATGCAGGTTGGCTGGCGTTTCGTGCGGCTTGGAGAACTGCCCCACCATGACCATGCACACGTGGATGGCATCGAAGAAGAGATACTTGATCAACCAGGCATTTTACACGATGGAACCTTACATAAAGGAGGTTCAACGAAATGAGCACTGAAGAAGCAATCAACGTTATCCCTCCTATGAGTAAACCTCGGGCTGCTGCCTGGCTGATAGGCATTTCGGTGGTTCTGATCGGTGTCGGCCTCTACTTCGGCAATATAGGCATTGTCTTTGCCTTACTGCTGGCCCTTATGCTGACTGGTGTTCCAGTCTCCATCGCCCTGGGTCTGACCGTCCTCTCGTTTCTTTACCTGCTCACTAATGTGCCAATTGAGGCAGTGGCTCTCAAGCTCTTCACCGGCATCGAAAAATTCGAGATCATGGCTATACCGTTCTTCATTTTAGCTGGCAACTTCCTTACTCATGGAGGTGTGGCCAGACGGATGATCGATTTTGCCGTCAGCGTGATCGGCCACTTCCATGGTGGTTTGGCGCTGGCGGGTATTATCGCCTGCGCCATGTTCGCTCTGGTCTGTGGTTCAAGCGTTGCCACTGTCGTTGCCATCGGCTCTATAGTCCTTCCTGCAATGGTCCAGAATGGTTATCCGATGCGATTCGGTGCCGGTGTCATTGTCTGTGCCGGATCACTGGGCATCCTCATGTTGCCGTCAATACCGAAGGTCGTATATGCGGTATCGACCAATACATCAATCGGAGCGCTCTTCGTAGCCGGCCTGATCCCCGGAATTCTTTTGTCATTCATGCTCGGTGTAGTCACCTGGTATCTCGCAAAGAAACGAAATTATCCACGTATGCCAAAATCCTCCTGGGCTCAACGCATTTCTGCCTTCAGAAAGAGCGTCTGGGGATTAATGCTGGTTGTGATTATTGTCGGGGGTATCTATTCCGGTGTCTTCACTGCCACCGAAGCAGCAGCCATGTCGGCTGTTTACGCTTTCTTCATCTCTGTTTTTGTTTACAAAGACATGGGAATGAAGGATGTTCCCCGCGTCTTGCTGAATTCAGCCAACATGAGTGCCATGTTGCTCTATATCATTACCAATGCAGTACTGTTCTCGTTTCTGATGTCCCATGAGAACATCCCACAGATGATGGCTGACTGGATCCTTGGCAAGGATCTTGGCGTTGTTGCATTTCTGATCGTTGTTAACCTGGTACTCCTGCTGGCAGGTAACGTCATGGAGCCTTCATCAATAATCCTGATTTTTGCGCCGATACTGTTTCCCGCTGCCATGAAGCTCGGTATCGATCCGGTCCATTTCGGTATCCTCATTGATGCCAACATGGAGGTAGGCCTCTGTCATCCGCCGGTCGGCCTGAATCTGTATGTCGCTAGCGGTATCTCGAAATTGAGCATTACCGAATTAACAGTGGCAGTCTTGCCGTGGCTGATGACCATGGTCGTATTTTTGATTATTGTAACTTACTGGCCGTCATTATCAATATGGCTGCCAAAGGCAATGGGCATGATGTAACTACACCCGATTTGAGATTTCCCAGGGGAAATAATGTCCGACCACGTGTTGATTTATCTGATTGTCATATTGAATGCGCTGTGCCAGACAATGCTTATCTGGCGTCAGAAACTTGAACCCAGGACAAGGTGGCAGTTCTGCTGCCTGGCGATCGCCATACCGTTGGCAATCATGGTTGCAATGCGCTTCCTGATTGCCAACGGGATAATCCATGGACGCGTTGCCGATCAATCGCTTGTTGAACAATACATTACGAAGGGTACGAGTGTTTTGCTGATTGCCGGTCCATGGCTGGTAACGGTTGTCGCGATTATCAACAGAAGGCGGCACCGTCTCGTGTAGTCGAGGCCGGAGTTTCCCATGTTGATTACACTTGTGATTATCTTCGTCGTCGCTTACGCCGCCATTGCGCTTGAACACCCGCTCAAGGCCAACAAATCCGCTTCTGCCCTGATCGGCTCCGGTCTGCTCTGGACGATCTACGCCGTTTCCATGATCTGGTGAGCAAACAGTTGGGAGAGTTGCTGATGGGCACAGCCCAGATTGTCTTCTTCCTGATGACCCGACTGACAGTTTTCTGTGGGAATTCATGGCCTACTGCGCCGGTACCGGTGGTTCGATACTGATCATCGGATCGGCAGCCGGAGTGGCGGCGATGGGACTTGAGAAGATACATTTCTTCTGGTATGTAAAGCGGATAAGTGGTCTGGCATTGATAGGTTATTTTGGTGGTATAGCTGTCTATATAGTTCAATACAAGTTGTTTCATTGAACAGTGAATCAATTCAGCATTTTATTTCGGCGTTGCGGCTTTCCCCGTGCGCCGTTTTTGTTTGAGTAATGAGCTGTTTACACAGATCTGCAATGAAATAAATATATCATTAAAATTCATATTTGCTCACTCGTGTCCGGAATACTATCAGAACCACGAGTACGCTGTAACACTTCAAATTTCGGTAGGGTGGGCAGGGTGTTTTGCCCACCAGTCCGCGTGCGCAAACGATTAAACTGTTTGCACACCCTACGAAAGATAAGATGTTACTTGACACTAGTTACTTATATGAATATACCCTCAATTAGCCGGAATGCTTCATTGTTCACGGGGTGATGAACATAATACTCCTCTTAGAGGTATATCCATGAAGGACTTTCTAAGAAATCGCTCGGCAACACTGCGCATAGTAGGAATATATGCGCTGGTTGGCTGTCTCTGGATATACACTACTGATACAGTTCTTGGCTGGTTTGTACAAGATCCGCATATCATGGTGCATATTGCCATCTTTAAGGGAAGCTTTTTCATCTTCTTTACCTCTCTGCTTCTGTATTTCCTCATCAATCGCCACAACAGGAACCTTGCAGTTTCAGAACAGGCCCTCCAGGATCAAGTAAAGTCATTGCTTGAGAGTGAAACCGAACGCAAGCAAAACGAAGAAATGATACGACGCCTGGAGAATCTGTATGCTGCATTGTGCAAATGCGGGCAGGTAATTGTGCTGTGCAAGAGTGAGAATGAACTTTTTCAGGAAATCTGCAAAATTGTGGTTCAGATCGGTGGCAAGCGCATGGCGTGGATCGGCCTTACTGATCCCGAAACCAAACTGGTTAGTGTGGCAGCATGTTATGGCTCAGGAGTCGAGTATCTGGACAATATTGAAATTTCTGTGGATGCAGACAGTCCTTTCGGTTGTGGTCCGACAGGTACAGCCATACGTGAACAACGTCCTTTCTGGTGTCAGGATTATCAGCATGATCCGGCTACGAATAACTGGCGTGAGATTGGAAAACTTTTCGGCTGGAATGCATCGGCTGCGTTGCCGATATACAAAAACGGCGAGGCTGTTGGAACATTAACTATGTATTCGGATATGATTAATGCCTTTGACGATGCCACGCAAAATCTGCTGGTTGAGATGTCCCAGAATATTAGCCATGCGCTTGATACAATTGCGAGCGATGCTTCGCGAAAGAAGGCTGAAGAGGCTCTCAATGAAAGCGAGATCCGATTCAGGTCTATCTTCAAATCTTCACCAATCGCTATCGGGATCGGCAGAGCAAGCAATGGGGAGATGATCGATGTCAATGAAGCCTGGCTTAGACTTTTTGGATACGAACGTGATGAGGTTATAGGACATACTACAGAAGAGCTGTCTGTTTATCCCAAAGAGGAAGAGCGTAGCCAGATTATCGACATTATCAAGGATCGAGGCTGGATTGTAAACCAACCTATGCAACTTCGACATAAATCCGGAGCGATCATTGAAGTTCTCTATTCAGCCGATATTGTTACAATCAGCTCTGAACCCTGCCTGCAAGTATTGATGACTGATATCACCGCAAACAGGAAATTTGAAGAAGAGAAGAAAGTTCTTGAGCAGCAACTGCTTCAGTCACAGAAATTGGAGAGCCTTGGGGTCCTGGCCGGCGGTATCGCCCACGATTTTAACAACATTCTCCAGATAATCTTAGGTGCCTGCGCTTTAATCAAGATGGATTCTGAAACGGCAGAGTGCTTTCTTCCTCAGATAGAGCAAGCTGCCAAACGAGCGGCCGGGTTGTGCAACCAGATGCTGACCTACGCCGGTAAAAGCACAATTGCCCCGACTCAGGTCATTCTCTGGCCGCTGGTGGATGAGATTGTCAGCATGCTGAAAAAGACCATCAAGCAGAACGTTGTGATCAATTGCAAATATCAACCGTATATTCCATACATCAAAGGCGATGCCGACCAACTTGGTCAGATTGTGATGAATCTGATCATCAACGCAGCGGAAGCCATAGGCACGGCTCAGGGCGAGGTCGCAGTTTCACTGGCTAAAACAACCATACATCCCGGGCAATCAGACAAGGACTATAATGGCAAAGAGATTACACCCGGAGAGTATGCCTGTCTGGAAGTCACCGATACCGGATGCGGCATGGATGATGAGGCAAAATGGCGCATCTTCGAGCCTTTTTACACCACCAAATTTACCGGAAGAGGCCTTGGGATGTCGGCTGTACTCGGCATCGTCAAGTCGCATAAGGGCGCATTACAGCTTTTCAGCACGCCGGGCCAGGGAACAACCATCAAAGTATATCTGCCGGCACAGATAAGTGACTCCGCCGGAAATATAATTGTTCCGCAAGCCCCTCTGATACCATGGCAGGGGAGCGGCACGATACTGCTTGTTGATGATGAAGATCAGATCAGAATAATAGCGAAAACCATCTTGAAGAAGATGGGGTTCGGGGTGCTTGAAGCATCAAACGGCAGAGAAGCGCTTCAATTGTATCAGAAGAACAAAGCAGCTATCACTCTGGTTCTGACAGACATCGGTATGCCGGTCATGGATGGTTACGAGATGAGCCGCGAACTGAAAAAACTCGATCTGGAAATCCCGGTCGTTATCTCCAGCGGCTTTGGTGACGCTGAAGTCACCACCGGGATAGCGCGAGAGGATATTGCCGGGTTAGTCAGCAAGCCGTATAACCCTGATCAGTTGCGGAATGTGTTGAGGAAGATATTGGACAACAAACCTGCATAAGGGCAAATCTTATGAAAAAATCAGCTCAAGGCATGGATCCGGTTTTAGCGCACATTCTGATTGTTGATGACGAAGCGGCAATCTGCCAGCAGTTAGCAAACTATTTTCACGTTATCGGGTTCAAAACCAGCTCAGCTGGTAATGCAGCGGATGCCTACAGCATGCTTGAGCAGGAGCAGTATGACGCTATTATGACTGATGTGGTCATGCCCGACGAGGGTGGCATCTCGCTTCTCGGCCGTGTTCGCCAGACCTGGCCTGAAATTCCGGTTATCCTGATGACCGGCCGCGCTCAACTGGAGATGGCGGTTGAGGCAATAAAAAATGGCGCCTTCGATTTTGTCCAGAAGCCGTTCGATTTTGATTATATGGTCAAGGTTGTTGAACGGGCGGTCAATTATGCCAAGTTGAAGCGTCTGGAGAAAAACTACAACGCCGAACTGGAAGAAACGGTACTGCGCCGCACAGCAGAGCTGAATGCCAGCGAGGAACGATATCACGCAATTATCGAAAATCAGACTGAGTTGATCTGCCGATATCTGCCGGATGGCAGGCTCTCATTTGTCAATGGGGCATATGCCCGGTATTACTGTATCAATCAGTGCGATCTGATCGACAGTAATTTTATCCCGAATATACCCGAACCGGATATGGCTATGATTTCGGAGTGTCTGGCCGGAATCACCCGTGATAATCCAGTGGTAGAGTACAAGCACCGCATTAATAAGCCTGGGGGTGAGTTGCGCTGGCAGCATTGGACACAGCAGGGGATTTATGCAGCCGACGGAACTCTGAAGGAATATCAGGCGGTGGGGAATGATATTACCGAGAGCAAACTGACCGAGGAAACCCTCCTGTTTCTTTTGCAGTGTGGTTCTCGTCACCCCGGCGAGGATTTTTTTGAATCACTGGCCCGCTATCTTGCCCAGACCCTTAACATGGACTTCGTCTGTATTGATCAACTGAAGGGCGACTCTCTTTCCGCCAAAACTCTTGCAGTATACCATGATGGCCGGTTTGAAGATAAAGTGGAGTACACACTAAAAGACACCCCGTGCGGGGATGTGGTGGGCAAGCAGATTTGCGTCTTCCCGGCAGGTGTGTGCAATCTGTTTCCCAAGGATGCGGCGTTGCAGGATTTACAAGCCGAAAGTTATGTCGGAACAACCCTCTGGAGTTCCGCTGCGAAGCCGATCGGCCTGATTGCGGTCATCGGCCGACAGCCATTGACGAACCCCTCGCTGGCTGAATCAATTTTGAAACTGGTCTCCATCCGCGCAGCTGCCGAGCTGGAACGCAGGGATGCGGAGAATTTGCTGTTCGAAGCCAATCAATTTACGAGACAAATCATCAACTGTGTACGGGAAGGTATCATTGTTTATGACCGTGAACTGCGGTATCAGGTCTGGAACCCGTTTATGGAAGAGTTAAGCGGACTCGCAGCCAGTGAAGTGCTTGGTAAACATCCTTGTGAATTGTTCCCTTTTTTAAAAGAAGTCGGACAGTTAGAACGTCTGGAACAAGCGCTGTCCGGAGACGGACTTGCCGAGATAGTCTTTCCGTATACTGTTCAAAAAACTGGTCAGCATGGATGGACATCTGAGTTGACATATCCTTTAATAAACAGAAACGACGAGGTTGTAGGGGTTATCTCGATAGTTCGGGATATCACTCAAAATAAAATAAACGAGGATTTATTACAGCAGGCCAAAACCGCCGCCGAAGCGGCCAGCATCGCCAAGAGCGCTTTTTTGGCCAGCATGAGCCACGAGATCCGTACGCCGATGAACGGCGTGATAGGCATGACCGGACTGCTGCTGGACACCGATTTGACCGCCGAACAGCGCCATTTTGCCGAAATTATCCGTAAAAGCGGTGATAATCTGCTGGAGCTTATCAACGACATTCTGGATTTCTCGAAGATAGAGGCCGGCAAACTGGATGTTGAAAAACTTGACTTTGATCTGAGAACAACAGTGGAAGATACCGCAGAGCTGCTGGCAATCAAGGCTGCGGATGCTGGTCTGGAGCTGATCTGCAGGATCGATCCCGGTGTGCCGTCACATCTGAAAGGGGATCCGGGGCGGTTGCGCCAGATTATCACCAATCTGGCCGGTAACGCCATCAAGTTTACCCATAAGGGTGAAGTTGTCATCAGCGCAGATATTGAATCAAATCAGGATGATTCAGTTATGGTTCGTTTTTCGGTACGCGATACCGGTATTGGAATACCTGAGGAACGTCGAGTGGCGATCTTTGAGCCGTTCACACAGGTTGACGGCTCCACTACCCGTAAATATGGGGGGACCGGCCTGGGGCTGGCGATATCAAAACAGCTGGCGGAGATGATGGACGGAGAAATCGGAGTTGAGAGCACTGAGGGCAAAGGCTCCACCTTCTGGTTCACCGCCCGTTTTGAAAAGCGAATGGATGTAGAGACGCAAAATTTTGCATCTCTACCACGCACCGACATATCCGCGGCACGAATGCTGGTAGTAGACGTCAACGCTACCAATTTGATGCTGATGACCTCCCTGCTGAACAGCTGGGGTTGCAGGTTTGAGACAGTCAGCGGCGGCGAAGCAGCTTTGATGCTTTTACGCGTGGCGGCAGAACAGAACGATCCCTTCAATATTGCCCTGCTTGACCAGCAGATCCCTGGAATGGACGGCAGGGAACTTGGCCGCCGTATCAAGACAGATCCTCTGCTGAAAACAATCCGGCTGATTATGATAACATCCCTTGGTCAGCGTGGTGACGCTGCCGCTCTCAAAAAGATCGGCTTTGCCGGATATCTGGCAAAACCGGTGCGCCAGTCACAACTCTATGATTGTATTGCCCTTGTTCTTGAGAGAGAAACAGACGAGGTTCCAAAAAACGAAATCGTAACGCGACACACTGTTGCAGAACATGTCTGTCAGAGGGGTAAAATCCTGCTGGCGGATGACAATAGTATCAATCAGAAAGTGGCGCAGGCTCTGCTGCATAATCTGGGCTATAAGGCGGATGTGGTTGCCAACGGCCACGAAGCTGTCCAGGCGCTTGAGCATATACACTATGATCTGGTTTTGATGGACTGCCTGATGCCGGAGATGGACGGTTTTGAAGCAACCGCCCTGATCCGTGACCCGAGATCGAAAGTCCTCAATCATGCCGTGCCGATAATAGCATTGACAGCCAACGCCATGAGGAAAGACCGCGAAGAATGTATTACGGCGGGGATGGATGATTATTTGACAAAGCCTTTGAAGAAAGCCGAACTGGCAGAGGTTCTTGGGAAATGGCTTAAAGGGAGAGTACGATAGTAAGGAAGACAACATAACAATACATCAGTAACGTGCCATGACTGGCCTTCCCTCAGAAATTCGGTCAATTTTCTGAAAGGAAGGCCAGATTGTTGAGAAGCGAAGAACGTCAGTTTGGTAGTGTGCCGGCAGCAACGAGGGTGTCGTGAGCGACTTTCTGCAGCTTTAACGCATCAGCGGTGGTAATGCCCAACTCTCCAAAAGCCTTTTCGTTGGTTCCGAACGACTGGGGATCAAGACCCGTCAGCGTTCCATACATGATTAAACCGGCCAGATATGACCCATGCACACTTGCATGCGTGCGATCCTTCCACCAAAGGTTGATAGAACCGGAATCATCAAACGTTCCGTCAGTTTTGTAAAAATTGCCTGTCTTGACTACGCCGGAGTCAACTGCTCTTTGAAACGCATCGCCCACCGGAGCCACACCGGCAAAATTCCTGTTACTGATGACTCTGCCGAAAAATACATTGTGCAAATCCGTAGTCATATCATTCAGATTCGCAGCAGTGGTGGCTTTACTGGTGTAGTAAACAGTATTCAGGCCGGTTGTGCTGCTGCCGTTTGCGCCATTTGAACATGTGGTGTCAACAATGGGGGCACCATCTGTGGTCGAAATATCCGCTTTAGTACATTTGTGAGCTTCTACCATGTCCGGTCTTGCCCAACTCTGAAACAGATAGATTTTAGCGTTCGGGTTGGCGTTGGCATTGGCCGGAATGACGCGACTGGTCCCGCAATTTGCGGTGCTCAAACCTGGACCTGGCGGGTTGGCCGTTACCGCTGCCGTGCAGTTTGCCAGGCTTCCGAAAATTTCTGATTCTGAGGTAGTACTACCAGTGCCGAGGTGTATATATTTCTCGATCTGATCGAGATACGTGCTGAAGGAGACAAAATTTCCATTTTTGGATCTGGTCACCGGCAATGGTTCATCACTTTGGGCCTGCAGCACAACAAGATCCCATTTCTGTTTAGCCATATTGGATCTCAAATCCCAATTGGCGTTGGCGGTATTGAGAAATTGGCCGCGTAATGTCGCAGCATTTCTGGCGGAAATCGAGACTTCGTAATTGAGACCGGCCTGGTCCGTCAGCCTTTTGAAAATGCCGGGGACACCACCCCAGTTATGGGGTTCAAAACAGCCGGTCGTGTTATCCAGACAAGGGTTGGGCGCGACCCCGGAGCCGACCGGATAGCTGTTGCCTCCGGCAGGATCGATTGCATTGAACGCCGCCGTAAGATCCGATACATTGGCCGAGTTATATTGAAGTGCCGGCGCAATCCGTGCGAATGTGTAACTGTTGCCGACAAAAAGAACCTTCTTGACCGCTGGCGGAACAGTGACTGAACCGGTGAACGTGAGTATGTTGTTTGCATACGACAGGACGTAACCGCCATTTGCCGTAACAGCGGCAGCAACAGACGCAAAGGTTTTATCAGTGTGGATCGGAGCAAGGTTGGCTCCCAGCACGGTCGTGGCAATAGTTGTGGATGCTTTGGAGATGGAGATTGATACGTTGTTGGTCACTCCGGTTCCTGTAGCAGGGATGGTCAAGTCCATCGGGGTTATAGAATAGAGGTTTGATACGGGAGGACCGGAAAGGCTGGCCTTGAACAGTATCACTGATTTTGCACCCGGCAGAGTGAAGTTCAAGCCGCTGAATGATCCGTCTGCCTGAATATCTGCAGTTGCCAGTGGGGATTTGCCGGCGGTACTGTAGGCGTTGAATACTTCCAGCTTGCCAATTGTTCCGGTTGTTGCAGCTGCCGACTTGCTCACTTCTACCATGCCGATCAACTTCGCATGTACCTGACCGTCTGATGACTGTGTAACACTGCTTCCGGTTCCGTCACCGCTGCAGCCGCCAAAGGCTAAAACGGAAAATGCAAAAACTGTCAATAAATACCAAAGCTTTCCATTCATTGTTTGTTTCCTCCTGTCATAGGGTATGTTTCACAGTGATGATGAACATTGCATTTTGCTACAACACTACGGCCAACCTCCTTTCCTGATTGTTGACCGTGACAATACTGCTCAGGATGGGCGATTGTCAATGCTATGATGATCGGGGAAAAGTAAGCCGGTATAGATCCTTTGCTGCCAGACTAAAATAAATTTGCACGATGCAGCGCCATCTATGATAGTTTTAAGCAGAATCGATAACTGACGAACTATGGAGGATGACCCTATGATATTATTGAATCCACATTCGCTTTGCAGCATTCCGCTGCAGAACCGGGTGGTCATGGCCCCTATGACCCGTTCTCGCGCCACCGGTAATATTCCTAACGGGTTAATGGCTGAATACTACGGCCAACGTTCATCTGCAGGACTAATCATTACTGAGGGCGCATCACCCTCCCCGAATGGACTGGGGTATGCCCGCATCCCCGGAATATTCTCTCCGGAACAGAGAGATGGATGGCATCTGGTAACCGATGCAGTTCATGCCGGCGGCGGGCGCATCTTCATGCAGCTGATGCACTCCGGTCGGGTCGGAAGCCGCCTCAACCTGCCGCTTGGGGGGGAACTTCTGGCGCCTTCGGCAGTCGCGATGAACGGCAATATATGGACCGACAGCCATCAGGAGCAGCCCTGCGACCTGCCTCGGACCATGAACTCCGCCGATATCGCCACTACAATCGACGAGTATGCCTCTGCTGCGGTAAACGCAACAGCAGCCGGGTTTGACGGCGTGGAGATCCATGGTGCCAACGGTTATCTCATTACCCAGTTCCTTGATCCGGGTTCCAATCTGCGGGAGGATGAATTCGGTGGCGATGCAATCCGCCGCAACCGTTTTGCTCTGGATGTGGTACAGGCAGTCATCAATGCCATCGGTTCCGAGCGCACCGGTATCCGGCTTTCGCCTTATGGAGTATTCAACGATATGAGCGGAGCCTATGAGGGGATTGCCAATCAGTACACGAAGCTTGCCGGTGACCTGGGACAACTCGGCCTTGCGTATCTTCACATGGTCGATCATTCTGCCATGGGTGCGCCAAAACCTGATCCTGCTACTGTCCAGGCAATGTGTACAGCGTTCCGTTCTGCCGGCGGCCGGGCGGTCATCCTCTCCGGCGGCTATAACCTGGATCGTGCGGAGGCAGATCTCAACAGCGGCGCAGCGGACTTGATCGCGTTCGGGCGTCCGTTCATTTCAAATCCCGATCTTGTGGTTCGCCTGCGTGGCGCCCTGCCGCTGGCAGAACCCGATCAAACGACCTTCTACACCCCCGGACCGGAAGGGTACACGAATTATCCGGCTTTCAGCGATTGTACGGCTTGAACACCCGGCTGCCTGCGTGTTCCGGGTGGAGAATTTGCGGATAATAGTTTACGTAAGCCATTTCGCGATTATTGTCACCATTGGCAGACTCAAAATGAAAAAAGGGCAATCACATGGATTGCCCGCACATACAACCTCATACAGCAGGCTCCTATTTTTGCGACGCTTCCAGAGCCTGCTCAATATCAGCAATGATATCGTCGATACATTCTATCCCAACCGAAAGCCTTATGAAATCCGCTGTCACACCGGACGCAACCTGTTCGTCAGCAGAAAGCTGCTGATGAGTTGTAGAAGCAGGATGGATAACCAAAGACTTGGCATCCCCGATATTTGCAAGATGAGAAAGCAGCTTTACGCTGTCTATGAATTTTTTTCCTGCTTCCATCCCACCCTTGATGCCAAACCCGATGATTGCGCCCTCCCCTTTCGGCAGGTATTTGAGTGCCATGGCGTGGTCCTTGTGGCTTGCAAGTCCGGGATAATTGACCCAGGTGATCAATGGGTGCGCTTCCAGCCACTTTGCCACGGCACGGGCATTTTCAACATGGCGCGCCATCCTGACATGCAGGGTTTCAAGACCCAGAATAATCTGGTGCGAGTTGAATGGAGATATGCAGGCTCCCATATCGCGAAGCAGCGACACCCGCATCTTGATGATATAAGAGATATTTCCGAGAGCATCCCAGTACTTGAGGCCATGATACGAAGGGTCCGGCTCGGTTATTTCAGGAAATTTACCGTTATTCCAGGGAAATTTACCCCCGTCAACTACCGCACCACCAATACTGGTGCCATGTCCACCGATAAATTTTGTCAGCGAATAGACAACAATATCGGCGCCATGCTCAAGCGGCTTAAAAAGATAGGGAGTGGTAACAGTATTATCAATGACAAATGGCAAACCAGCCTGATGAGCAACCTCCGCAATCGCCTCAAAATCATCTACATTATTCTTCGGATTGCCGACTGACTCACTGTAAACCAGTCGGGTGTTTCCGTCGATCGCCTTCCTGACATTTTCCGGATCGGACGTGTCGACAAACTTTACCGTAATACCGAGTTTGGGGAGCGTATAGTGGAACAGGTTATAGGTACCACCGTAGAGGTAGTTGGTAGAGATTATATTGTCACCTGTTTTGGCTATATTAAGCACGGCATAGGTGATCGCAGCCTGCCCGGAGGCAACAGCCAGTGCTGCCACACCGCCGTCAAGAGCAGCAAGACGCTGTTCAAGGACATCGGTCGTCGGATTCATGAGTCTGGTATAAATATTTCCGAATTCCTTGAGCCCGAAAAGATTGGCCGCATGTTCTGAATTTTTGAATACATAGGAAGTGGTTTGATAGAGCGGGACGGCTCGCGAGAGGGTCGTTGGATCCGGTGTCTGCCCGGCGTGAAGTGTAAGAGTCTCAAATGATTGGCTTCTGTCTGACATAAAGTCCCCTCCGGATAAGTAGTCATTAAACGGTCGGAGCGTATAGTTCTCACGCAATCAAGTCAAGTTTATTTTTGTGCTGTGAACAATCCCGTCTGTGGTTGTGATATGGAGCAGCTTTGCCAATATATTCCGCAGCTCTTCCGGTTTGTACGGCTTATGAACAAACGCGGCATGTTCGTCATGTTTGATGATGTCCGATACCGACTCGACACTATAGCCGCTGCAGAACACGATCGGCAGAGTCGGGGCGATGCTGCGCAGTTCACGGTAGGCATCAATACCTCCCATTACCGGCATGATCAGATCCAGTAGAATCATATCGATCTCGTTACTTCGTTCGCGATAGATTTCAACTGCCTCGAGGCCATGTTGCGCTGTAATAGTTGCAAAACCCAATGATGCCAAAAGGTTGATCCCCATGTTGCACAGTGTTTCCTCATCATCCACCAGCAGTATGGTGGTTCCTGCCTTTGCAGATGGAGTCAAAATCGCTGGAGTAGTGGTTGAATCCTGATAAGATATATCAGGCAGAGGGAAGCAAACCTTGAATTTTGTGCCGACACCAGGAGTACTGGTAACAAGCAGGAAGCCGTCGTGTGCCTTGACAATGCCCCGTATGGCCGACATGCCCAGCCCGCGACCGGTAAATTTAGTGGTGAAGAACGGCTCAAATATCCTCTTCTGCGTTTCCTCATCCATACCACATCCGGTATCGGTTACCTGCAGGCAGGCATAGCTGCCGACATGGATGGGCGTGCCAAAAGCATCCTTATCAGCTGTATTAGCCTCAACCACTAATTTTGAAAGAGCAACTCTGATGTCGCCGTTAGCTCCTCCGATCGCCTCGGCTGCGTTGATGATCAGATTCATGACAATCTGCTGGATCTGGCCGATGTCACCCATGATTTCCGGGACGTCATGTTTCAAGTCAAGTTCGATAGTCACATTTTTACTGATGGCCGCTTTAAGCATCTTCACAACTTCGTCCACCAGTAACCACAGACTGAGCCCTGTCTTCACTGATTCTGATTTGCCTGAGTACGTCAGCATCTGCCGGCAAAGATCGGCAGCCCGATTGGCAGCTGATTCAATCTGCAGGAAAGATGTTTTATATTCCTGTTCCGAATCAAGGTCCTCTCTGGCCAGGTAACAGTGTCCCAGGATGACCGTCAGAATATTGTTAAAGTCGTGGGCTATGCCACCGGCCAGCACGCCGAGGCTCTCCAGTTTCTGGGCATGGTGGAACTGTTGTTCAAGCTGCCGCCGCTCTTCTTCAGCCTGCTTGCGCTCAGTGATGTCACGATGGAAACATTGAATATAATTTTCCCCGCCGGAAGGGATCAGACTGGCCGACACTTCAAGAGGAAAAACATGACCGTCCTTATGGTAGTGTTCCACTTCAAAAGTCATGAGTTCTCCAGCCAACAGACGTCGAATCCTCCCCGGCGCCAGACGGAAGGTCTCAGGCGTATCCAGATCCTGCAGGCTCATCTGCTTGATTTCCAGCACGCTGTAGCCGTGCATCCGGGCAAATGAGTCATTGACTTCTATCAGCTTGCCGTCGGTCGACATAATGAATATTCCATCGCCAGCCCGGGTGAACAGGGCCCGGTAACGCTCTTCACTCTCCGCCAGTACCGCCTCGGCCCGCTTGCGCTGGGTAACGTCACGGATGCTCTCGATAGCACCTATAGTGTTGCCGGACTGATCGTGCAGTGGCGAGGCTTTGGCAAAAACCCATGCGCCCTTGTTATTATAGAGGGACGGGCAAAATACTTCCGCTTTGAGGGTGTCACCTTTTCGGGTAATGTGCGGATAACGGGACTCAAGCTCCTTGCGCTCTTCAAAAACCAGATCCATCAAGTGTGGTCGTGCCTCTCCATAAAATGGGATTGTGCAGGCATACTCTCCTTTGCCGAGCATCTCCGCTGCCGGAACACCCGTCATTTCCTCGATGGCCCGGTTCCAGATAATGATCCTCTTTTCACGGTCAACGGCAAGAGTGGCATCCGGAAGAAAATCTATAATATCAGCTAGTTGCCTCTGGTTCCTCAGCAGTTTTTCTTCGCTTTCAATCAGGCTGTTACGCTCATTGCGCAACAATGTCATGGTACGGGATATTTTACGCGTACCAACCCAGATAAACCCCAGACCAAGCAGCCAGATAAACGCATGGATAGAAGCTACCTGCTGCATCTGGCCGTTCATCGGCGCTATAATAGGAACCAGGGAAAGCGTGACACTAACCCCTCCCCTCCCGTTTCCCTCTTGATATCCCTGGGTGGAATGACAGGTAAGACACGGCTTTTCGGTAATGAGCGGGCGCATGAAACGCAGGTGTGGCTGCCCATTAATCACTACCGGTTCAACGACCTCTTTTGCACCTTGCTCCAATATTTTGAGAGCCTGCATCTCCCAGGGATCAGGGTTATTCTCCGACCGGAGCGGATTAAGACTGGTGATATGTCCCTGAGGAAGGTCCGGGCGCTCACGAGCCAGTTCGAAGATCTGGCGGGACAGGTAGGCCGGGTTGACAAGCGTAAGCCGCCTGCCGGACGGAGTGGTAATGTCGCGCTCGGGAATATGTGCAAGATAGGGGTTGGCAGGCGTGACAGCGGTTTCCGGCACGTAGACGTCGCCATGCCGGGTGGCCCAGCGGCGAAAGAGAATATCCTTTTCAAAAGACGCCAACGCCATGCTGCGTCCGATTTCACGGATAGCCTGACGGTTTTCTGCAAAGTAGGCAGCGAACAAAAAGGAAAGCAGTGTGGTCCACAGCAGAGAACAGATCGCGGCATACCGGCGTATTTTTCTGATTTCATCAATCTTCAGTGGAGAATTTTCTCCGTGTGACTTCATATAGTATTGCCTTTATAGAGTTTATTCAGATTGTAATTGTTTCTCCGGGTCGTAAACGTTTCTGTTCGTGCTTGACCGGACCACTGATTGAAGCTGCCAGAAGATAAAAAAACAGCGCGATCAGAAAGGAAATTATCAGAAAAGCCGGCAGAATTCGGACAGATTCGTCCTGTTTTTGCGAGGAGAGCACGAATCCGAGCGCTGCCAGAACAACGCCATAACTCCCAATTGCTGCCGCCCAGAATATACCCAGGCTATAGATGCGGTTCTCGGCAGCAAATGATAAAAATAGGATATCAGCAAGATTGCCATGATAAAAACTCACCAGAATTATCAGAATCAAGGCTGCCATAACCAGGCGCATGCCATTTCTGACGGTACGTTTACGCATTGCGCACCTCCGGTAAACGGACTGTCAGTAGCACCATGAAACCTCACCCAGTCCGGTCCGCAAAACCACCGGCACATCATTAATAAGGCTCACAACAGAGCTTACATCAGTGGCGAGGACACCGCCATCAATCACGAAATCGAGGTGGTTCCCGAACGTGTCGGCAATAACACGGGGATCTCCCTGCGGTTCCTCGCCGGAGAGATTGGCACTGGTAGTAATAATCGGATTGCCCAACGTCAATACAAGATCACAGCAGATACGATTATCAGGGATCCTGATACCAACTGTCTTCTGGCGGGTCAGAAGCAGATCGGGCACCTCGCGGGTCGCCTCCAGCACAAACGTGTAGGGCCCGGGAAGATAGCGCCTGAGCACCTTGAAAGCAGCGTTGCCAACCCTGGCGTAGTGCGAAACCTCGGAAAGTGATGAACAGATAAAGGAGAACGGCTTGGAGCGCTCACGCGCCTTCATCTGATATATGCGTTCAATGCTCTTCTTGCAAAGGATAGAACAGCCGATCCCATAGGTAGTATCGGTAGGGTACGCAATGATTCCACCATGTTTCAGGCTGTCGGCAACGATAGAAATAGTGCGTGGTTGCGGGTGTTCAGGATGGATTTCAAGAATCATGAAGATGTCCGAAAAAAATATCTGGAACGCACATACGTGTATTTAAAATATATGAATTACTGAAAACCACTGGACTGATATGTATGCATATATGAAAGCACACGATTCACATAGGTACGGGTTTCGTTGTACGGAGGAATCCCGCCATATCGGGCAACCCTGTTGAGACCGGCATTATAGGCAGCAAGAGCCAGAGAAATATCACCACGGAACGTGTCCAGCAGAAAACGCAGGTATTTGACGCCACCTTCTACATTATCCCTGGGACTAAAACGGTCGGCAACCTTGAGTGATTTGGCCGTGGCAGGCATGAGCTGCATCAGTCCTTTTGCCCCTTTGCTGGACACAGCATTCGGGTTGTAGCCTGATTCGGCATGGATAACCGCTTTGACCAGAGAAACGCTGACTCCATATTTATCTGAACATGCCTTGATGATCTGTTCGTATTCGGCCGCGTTTACCGAGCTGGTATATTTCAGTTTCGTGCGCAATTCTTTATCCTTTTTCAAATCCCGCATGAAAATTTTGAAGCGCTTGTCAGTGGGTGCGTCAGTGAAGTGAACAATACCCTCATCATCCTCATAACGGTATATATCCGCAGTGGAATATGAATTCCAAAAGAAACAGATCAAGGCGGCCAGCGCCGGCACATGGATCAGTTTTAGGTTCAAAAAGCTTGCAATAACAATCTTCATGTACACCAATAATCCTGAAACATACGGATTTGTCAAGAGATATTCTGATCAATCGGTATGTGGCGGCAGTTTGAAATTGACATTTTAGAGGTCATGTTCTAAAAGATTCATATATGTCACAGGAGGATAGCAAGAATGAGTAATAAGCACATGACGTACAAGGATGCCGGTGTGGATATTGCCGCCGGGAATAGTTTTATCAATGTGATAAAACCTCTTGTCAAAGCAACATTCCGTCCGGAGGTGCTTTCGGAAATTGGCGGTTTTGGCGGTTTGTTCTCACTGAACACCTCTAAATACAAGAATCCGGTGTTGGTTTCCGGTACCGATGGCGTCGGCACCAAACTTAAAATCGCTTTTATGGCTGATCGCCATGATACCGTTGGTATCGATCTGGTTGCGATGTGCGTAAATGATATAATCGCTCAGGGAGCCGAGCCGCTTTTTTTTCTGGATTACCTGGCAACAGGTAAGCTTCTGCCGCAAAAAGCTTCCGGTATCGTTAAAGGGATTGCCGAAGGATGCAAGCAGGCCGGCTGCGCATTGATCGGTGGTGAAACCGCTGAGATGCCCGGTTTTTATGCTGACGGTGAATATGATGTTGCCGGTTTTGCTGTGGGTGTAGTGGACCGTGATGCGATTATTGACGGTTCAGGAATATCGGTTGGTAACCGGTTGATCGGTATTGCCTCCAGTGGATTGCACAGCAATGGTTTCTCTCTGGCCCGCAAACTGATCTTTGATCGTATGGGACTTGCGATTGATTCCGAATTGACCGGTACCGGCTGCAGTGTTGCGGATGTCTTGCTCACACCCACTCGAATTTATGTTCGTGCCATCCTGAATCTTATCAAAGATTTTTCAATTAATGGTATTGCCCATATCACCGGTGGCGGCTTGCTGGAAAATCTCCCCCGTGTGTTGCCGAAGGGATGTCAGGCAAATATTTACCTGAAGAGCTGGGTACGTCCGGCCCTTTTCGGGATCCTGCGCGATGCAGGTAACGTTGAACGCGATGAGATGTACCGCACATTCAATATGGGAATCGGCATGGTGCTGGCTGTGCCTGATTTTCAGGCTGAAGACGTGATTGACCGTCTGAAGGGATTGGGAGAACAGGCCTGGATGATCGGTGAAGTTGCCATTTGTCGCGTCGGAAAAGAGCGTGTGGAACTGGTGGAAGGATAGTCGTGACGGACAAGCTTCCCTGTAAACTGGGGGTACTGGTTTCCGGCGGAGGTACCAATCTTCAGGCCATTATTGATTGTATCGAAGCCGGTGAGCTCAATGCTGAAATTTGTTGTGTCATCAGTAACAAAGCGGATGCCTACGCGCTGACACGCGCAACATATCATGCTATTCCGGTGGTAATTCACGAAGACAAGGGGTTTTCCGACCGTCAGAGTTATGATGCCGTCATTGCGGAAATTCTGCGTGAATATTGCGTGGAGCTTGTCGTCCTGGCCGGGTTTATGAGGATTGTATCAAAGATTATGATTGATGCATTTCCAAACGCAATCATGAACATCCACCCTGCTTTGCTCCCGGCTTTTCCTGGTCTTCATGCCCAGCAGCAAGCTTTGAACTATGGTGTGCGCTTTACCGGTTGTACGGTGCATTTTGTGGATTGCGGCACAGATACCGGACCGATCATTCTTCAGGCGGTTGTTCCCGTTGAACAGGGTGATACGGTAGATTCTCTTTCGGAGCGAATCCTGAGAGAGGAACATCGCGCGTTACCTGCAGCCATAAAGCTCTATGCTGATGGCAAGTTAATGGTTGAAGGACGTCATGTTCGGATTCTGACATAATATATCACTTGACAACATACCTGTGATAATAGTAGAAAGTCAGCTTGGTTTGCACTATTCAAAATAGAAATAAAATCAATGGAGGTGTGGTTTGGCTCACCATAAGTCGGCAATCAAGAGAATTAAGCAGAATGCAAAAAAGAATGCGCGTAATCGTCATGTCTCCTCGACGCTGAAAACATATATCAAACGGGTTCGCGAGGCGGTTGAGGAAAAGGACAGGGATGCGGCAGTTGCTGCTTTGAAACGTGCGATTCCGGTCATTGATTCTACTGCTACAAAAGGGGTCATCCACAAATCCACAGCGTCACGCAATGTTTCAAGGCTGACAAGGCTGGTTAATACACTCGCCTGACAAAGACAGCTGTACACATATACTGAAAGGGGGCTGCAGATTCAGTGCACGCCCCCTTTTATTGTTTTTTGAAATAATTACGTTTTGATTCTTCCATAAAGCTCAACCCGACTCCGCAGCAGAGCAACAAGGTCTCGTGGCAGCGCATCCCATGAGAATCGCCATTCCCAATTTCCAAAAGCGGTACCGGGTACATTCATACGGGCCTCATTTCCGAGCCCGAGCAGGTCCTGAAACGGGAAAATCACCGTGTCCGCAACAGACATGAGCGCCGCACGCATCATGCCATCCAGGACGTCATTGTCTCCGGTTCCGAGATACTCCTGCACTCTGAGCCGTTGAGCTGCTGCAAGCGAATCGACCCATCCGGCCGTGGTGTCATTATCATGAGTACCCGTATAAACAACACAGTTCTTTACGTGATTATGCGGTAAATAAGGACTGGATGGACCGGAATCAAAGGCGAACTGAAGAATCTTCATGCCGGGAAAACGGTAACGATCACGCAATACTTCGACTTCGGGAGTGATCACGCCAAGATCTTCAGCAATGATCGGCAGCGTTCCCAGACAGGAAAAAACCGACTCAAAAAGATCAGCTCCCGGCCCTTTTATCCATTGTCCCCTCTGCGCAGTCCGGTGGGATGCCGGAACATGCCAGGCCGCTTCGAAACCTCGAAAATGGTCGATACGCACTATGTCAAACATTTCGAACATTGCGCGGAAGCGCTCAACCCACCAGGAGTAGCCTTCTCGCCGCATCAAATCCCAATCATACAGCGGGTTTCCCCATAATTGGCCTGTTTTGCTGAAATAGTCGGGCGGCACCCCGGCCACATCAACAGGCTTACCTTTGGAATCCAGTTGAAAGAGCGTTCGACGGCTCCATACATCGGCCGAATCGTAGGCGACAAAAATCGGAATGTCGCCGATTATTTTGATTCCCTGAGTAACTGCATAGTGCCGTAAAGCTTTCCACTGTCGGAAAAACTGCCACTGCATGTATTTCTGAACTCCGATCTCCGGACCAAAGTCTACCGAGGCCTTTTCGTACAGTGAAGGCGTCAGAAGTGCCGCCTCTTTTGACCATTTATCCCAACTCTTGCCTTTGTAGTGATGTTTAATTGCCATAAAAAGCGCATACTCATGCAGCCAGGGAGTCGTGTCGCAGAAATACCAGAACTCTTTCTTGCGAGGTGACTCCTCCTCCGCCAGAAACGTGGAGCCTGCCTGGTGAAGCAACCGCAATTTCTCTAAGGAAACAGCACTGAAATCGACACGATTCCCGTCAAAATTAACGTTGCAGCATTCAGTGGAAAGATCTCCTTCATCCGCAATCTGTTCAAGGTCTATCAGGAGAGGATTACCTGCAAAGGCCGAAAAGGCAGAATATGGCGAGTTGCCGCAGGCAGGTGGCGTAAGGGGAAGGACTTGCCAGTATGACATCCCCATTGAGGATATGACATCGATGAAGCGCCGGGCATCCATCCCCATAGAACCAATACCGCCCGCACCCGGCAATGACGTCGGATGCAGCAGAACTCCACATGCACGTTTACCTAACATCCATTCCTCCTCATAATTCTGAAATACTCGATGAATTAAGCACACTTTTAGTCAGTATGGCAAACAATATTCGAGTTTACCATACTCTGCCCTCTGCACATCTCTCTGTCGGGAAACCTTACACGGCAGAACATGATACTGGTAAGTTACAAATTAACCGCTATGATTTTAACTAATTACATATTGGCACTTAATTTGCTAAACCTTTATATGTGTAGTCACTGTTGTCACTAATTAGTCTGCGGACATATTTTATAGTTTGAAAGGTGAAATACCATGAAAAAGATTTTGATTGCCGGCTTATTCCTCGCTCTGTCGCTTGTCTCGGCTCTGTCTGCCTCGGCGTATACAATTACCATACCTGGTGGGGTTGGCGGAATGCCTTATTATGGCGGCGAATATGTCGGGCCGATAGCGGCTCAATTAGATTATAAGTCGATAGTTGGTGGCATTACATGTGATGATATTAATTCGACTACATATGTACCCAATTTAACAGGATTCGGAGTCACTATAGAAACTATTTCGGATCATCTTTCGAGTTTAGCAGGAGCGAAGTTTTATCCTGCGCTTTTAAAGTATGAGGCGGCTGCCTGGCTCAACACACAGATGCATAAGGCTTCTAACGCTTCTAAGCCTGAATTTGTCGGGGCGATCCAGTTTGCTATCTGGGAGTTATTTACACCGGGAGCCTGGAATAAATTGTCAGCCAACGCAGCACTTCTGGCTTCATCACAATCATGGTACGATTTAGCTATTCATATTGACCCGTTAGCTTACGATTTCAGCTCAATAAGAATTTATACACCTACTGACCGCACGAAAAACCAGGAATTCATCTCCGGTGATGTGAACCCTGTGCCCGAGCCTGGTACCATGATGTTGCTTGGTGTCGGGATGCTTGGCCTTGCTATTTTCGGTAAGCGCCGGATGAATAAAGAAGAATAAATTCTTATACTGTTTATTGGCAGGTTAGAAGGGTGTCGCTTTGGCGACACCCTTTTTTTGTCGGATAAATTGCGGCAGCGAGACATAGTATCGTAAGACAAAAGGATCAGACATCAAATAGTTGCTGTCAGACTACCATCTTAAAGTTATCAGGGTTGACCAAAATATCAGGAAATGTAATATTGCAGAGGGTGCATTACCTGCTTGATAACGAATCATAGCCAATTGCAGCCGATGGAGCAGGCGGAACATTTTCATGTGATAAAGGAGCTTTTGTGAATATACTATCCAGATTTTTTTCAAAGACACCAGCGGATTTATTGGCCAAAGGGGATCGTTTTCTTGAATCGGGACGCTTTTTTGATGCAAGAACCTGCTATGAAGATGCCCTGCATCGTTGTTCTGATAACGAGCCGCCGAGCAATTGCAAAGACGTATTTGTAGAGCGCATTGACAAAGCCAATCTGAAGCTGGCTGAAGTCAACCTTGGAGAAGCAGAATTCGCATTTTCAAGGGGTGACTCAGAGAAGGCCATTGATCATCTTGACTTAGTAAAAACACTGACTTATGATGTGCACATTCGGGAAAGGGCGGAGAAACTCCTGAAGGAGTACGGGAATTCGAGCAACGGTTCTGCCGAACCTGCAGCTTCATCATCTTGCGCTTCCTGCTCTCATACTCACGTTGACGATAATGCCGGTAGCCTGTATGCTGGTGATGCTCTTCATCCGCTTGAATATTTCGATCTACTTATCCGTCAGCTTCCCGAGGAGCTGTATCAGCGCTACTCAGCATTGGGTGAGGATTTTGCGAATGCCTATGTAGCTGCGTGCCTTGACAAGCATGCAGAGGCGATGTCCTTATTTGAAAAATGGCATGGTGATACAGATAGAGATATTTACTATTGCGAACGAGGGAAAGTTCTGCATCGGTTGGGTAAAGACAGGGAGGCTGAACAGCATCTTCGTAAAGCTATCGAGTTAAATAGCCTGAACTCTCTTGCCTGGCTGAATCTTGCCTTGCTGTTGATTGACGGTGGCCGTTTTGATGAGACAATGTATGTGCTGGACTCGATGATTTCCAATGATATGATGCCGGAACAGTCTATGCTGATGCGTGGCGAAATTCTTGAAGCGATCGGTAATCCGGATGAGGCTGTTGAGCAGTATTCCCGTTTGTTGACAACATCGTATGCGCGTCCCGCTGCAGAAAAATTGCACGACGTTTTAATCAAGGCTGACCGCCATACTGATGCGGCGCTGGTTTTCAAGCAGTTTCTTGGTAAATGCAGTCATTAATATAATTATATAACAAAGCCTGATACGGCGATATACTTGGAGGGTAAGATGAATAAATCTGAGCTGGTGGAACAATTGGCCATTATTAAGAACATTCCGAATAAGAGAGCTGAAGAGGTAGTCAATATAATTTTCTCAAGCATGGCTGATGCGATGGTGCGTGGAGACCGGATAGAAATTCGCGGATTGGGAAGTTTTGTAATCAAGGAGTATGGTACTTATACCGGCAGAAATCCGAAAACGGGTGAGCCCATCACGGTAAGTCCGAAAAAACTGCCTTTTTTCAAGGTTGGTAAGGAATTGAAAGAACGGGTTCTCGGCTGATAATTCAGGCTCATAATCATTATGAAATATAGCGTGCTATAAGATGCCTTTCAGTTTGTTCGAAGGCGCTTTGGGTGGTATTGGGCTTTTCCTGCTCGGCATGCGCCTTTTGTCCGACGGTATCCGCTCAGTTGCTGATGATCGTGTCAAGAACGTTTTCAGACAGCTTACGTCGAATCGTTATTTGTCATTACTATTTGGAATTCTGATGACACTTGCCGTCAGTTCCGGAAGTGCAGCAGTTATTTTTACGATTGGACTCTTAAACGGCGGCATCCTGAATGTTTATCAAGCTCTATGCGTGCTTTCTGGTGTTCTCCTGGGAGCGTCGCTCTCGCTGCATCTCCAGGTAATTCCCTATAGTCTTATTTCCGGGCCACTGATTCTGTGTGGAGTCCTTTTGAAGTTCTTTTCCAGAAAAAGGCGCAGGGCTCATCTTGGCACCCTTCTTCTGGGCATCGGTTTGCTTCTTTTGGGACTTTCACTACTTGAAGGTACCTACCGCCCTTTTGATGATCACCCTCTGTACGATTTTGGCAATGGGATGTTTTACCGTTCTACCTTCATGGCTACACTTTTTGGGTCGATAGTCTCTTTTCTTGTACAATCTGAACAATCTACAATCTCAATAATTGCCTCACTGGAACATATCCGTCCGATTGACGGCTCGCTCTCTTTTGCCATGACTTGTGGCGGGGTAATGGGAATGGCTGTGATGGGTGGTCTCGCTTCGGTAGGAGGAAAGTTTACCGCCCGTCGTATCGCCATGCTGCTTATGGCGGTCACTCTATTGACATGCGTGCCATTACTGATATTTGCCAAGACCGGTTCCGCATTATCACAAACACTTGCATCATATATAGCCGAAAGTGATAGAGAATCAGTTTTGTCCTGGGGGTTTACAATCTCGGGTTCAATTACTGCTCTGGTGCTATTTGCCATAGGAGGACCGGCTTCCAGATTATTGTTGATTCTTGAGACAAATGCCGGTGGCAAGTCAGGCGCCTTGCAGTCCTGTGCCGGGTATCTTGATCGTCGAATTCTTTCCACTCCGCCAATCGCAATTGAGCAGGCTCGTAAAGAGATTCTGCGTATGGCCGGGATCGTCTCATTCATGCACGCAGACGTCAGGGATATCATGACCGACTTTGACGCACGCAAAGTGGAAATAGTACGCCAGCATGAGCAGGTGCTGGACTCGCTGAATACTGAAATCACCTCGTTTCTGGCAGCTTTATCAAACACGGCAATAAGTCCCGAAATAAATTATGAAATTCCTGGGCTTATTCAGGTTGTTTTGACACTGGAACATATAGGTGATGTATGTGAAGATATTCTTGACTGTATTCTGTCGAGGAAGGAATCAGGTATACTTTTTTCTGAAGAGGCAATGAATGAGCTGATTATTATGTCCAAATTGGTAGGCCGCATAGTTGCGGATGTTGAAAAAGTGCTGAAAACCGGAGAATTCAATGATCGCAATGAGTTGCATTATTCTAAATCCGTAACACGCAATCAGTTTGAAAAAATCAAGCAGTCTCATTATGAAAGGATATGCTCCGGTTCCTGTCAGCCACGTTCCGCAATGCTGTTCCAGGAATTGTCGTCATCCTTTATGAGAATTACTGAATTATGCTGGAATATTATGGGAATGCAGTTGCGGAGACCCGAATAGTCATGAGATGTGCAGCAATTGATCTTGGAACCAATACTGCCCGGTTGCTTATTGGCGACCGCGACTCAAACCGGCTTGCTACAATATGTATTGAGCGTGAAATTGTCCGCCTTGGCGGTGGTTTCAGACACGGATACGGCCTGTCTGACAATGCGCAACTGCGGGCATTAAGCTGTTTGAAACGCTTTTCAGGGATTATGAAGGAGTATGGTGTTCAGACGGTTCGAGCATCTGCAACCAGTGCGGTGAGGGACGCGTTGAATGGCCCCTCTTTTGTCGAAAGGGTATTCAAAGAAACCGGCATTTCACTGGTCGTCATTGATGGCGAACTGGAGGGAAAATTAACTCTGCAAGGAGTCATTTCCGGTCTGGATGAGATTCATGACAGCATGGTGGTTGTGGATGTTGGTGGAGGAAGCACCGAAATAACTATAGCAGAACAGGGTAAAGTCCGGTTTGTCGGCAGTTTGCCTTTGGGAGTTGTCCGGCTTACGGAAGGTTTCGTCCTTCCGGAAGCAATGAGCGAGCGCATTACCGGTATCCTTGGAGATCTGCAGTCCAAGATCTCCTCTGCTGGTGTTTGTCTAACATCGGATTCCGTTATGATCGCAACTGCCGGCACGGCCACAACTCTGGCAGCCATAAAAATGGAGATGGTTGACTATGATTACCGCAGGGTTAATAATTTTCTGATCAGCAGGACAGAGGTTGCTGAGATTTATGACCGCTTGCTTCCTTTGGATCCCCGGGAACGTATCCTGATTCCAGGTCTTGAAAAGGGGAGGGAAGATTTGATTATAGCCGGAATCCTGATCATACTGCATACAATGGATTCACTCGGCTTCACCCGCTTAAAGGTTAGTGACTACGGTCTTCTGGAGGGGTTGGCACTTTCTGAAGTTGAAAAGGGATAAGATGCGGCATAGTTCACAATTCGGCAGAATTAGGAAAGCTCCCGGTGCTGTTCCGCTTGCCCTTTTTATAATTCTGTTTGCAATCCTCAACAGCCGCGAACCGGTTATTGTGTTCGAAATGCCAATTACTCTTGCTCTTCTGAACAGCATCTTCCTCTGTATCATTCCGTTAATCGTCGCATTCCTGGCGGTAAAAAGCCATCGTGCAACCGGTTCGCTTTCTTTCATGATGATGGGGTGCGGACTGGTTGTCTTTGGCTACAGCAGTCTTCTGGCCGGTTGGGTTATGCCATTGTCAGGCGGTCCTAACCCAACTGTCACTATCCATAATCTGGGGAGCTTTCTCGCTGGTCTATGCCAGGTTGTGGGAGCGCACTACGCTTTACATGAAATAATGGTGGTGCGGAAAACAAACAGCGGCGTAAAGAACTGCTTTGTGGTCTATACACTCATAGTACTCGCCACTTCCATGGTGGGTTTCCTGGCTTTCAAAGGTTACCTGCCACTGTTTTTCAGTCAGGCAACCGGGCCATCCTTCCTCCGGCAAACCGTCCTCGGCAGCGCTATCTGCCTCTTTGCGCTCGCCGGTTACCAGTTCATGGTTATTTTCTCAACCACTAAGACCGACTTCGCTTACTGGTACGGACTTGCTTTGTGGCTCATTTCAATCGGACTGACCGGTGTATTCCTTCAGCATAAAGTAGGAGATGCTCTGGGGTGGACCGGCAGAGCGTCCCAGTATGTCGGCTGTTCCTATTTTATTCTGACATTTTTAACGGGCAGACGCGACGTAGCTCTAACAGACGATCAACACGACAGAAATGCTGACTGGAATCTCTGGCCGTTCCTTGATCAGAAAGTTTTGGAAAGAACTTCTGAGTTGTCCAAGATGAACGAGGCCCTGCAACAGGAGATACTGGAACGCAAGGAAACACAGGATGCCTTGGCCAGCGTAATGCTGGATTTGAGTACCGCATTTACAGAGGCGCAGCGTTTCAGAGATGCTCTGGATAATGTTTCCGCCTACATCTACATGAAGGATACACAGTCCCGCTACATCTATGCCAACCGGGCGACGTTAGAGTTATTCGGTTGTTCAGCCGAAGAATTGGCTGGTAGCGAAGATGCCAGATTTTTCCCGGTTGATACTATAGAGCGGCTGCATGAAATAGACTCACGCGTATTCCTTGGTGAACAGTCAAACGAGGAAATTGTCGTTGCTGAAGCAGGAGGAAGACAGCGTATCTACCTGGAGATCAAGACTCCGGTATATGAGCAGTCTGATAACAAGATTGTTTTGGGTTTGCTGGGAATTTCAACCGACATCACCGGGCGAAAACAAACGGAGGAGGCGTTGTGCGCCAGCGAGGAAAAATACCGCCACCTTATCACCGTACTACCCTATATTGTCTATTCTTTTGACCTGCAGCAGGGGGGAGCATTTTACTCACCGGCAGTCCAGTCGGTGCTGGGCTATTCATCAGAATACCTGTTGGAACACCCCATGTGCTGGCATGATTCTATTCATCCTGACGACCTGCTGAAAGTAGAATCAGCCATTGAAAACTTCAAGGCAGGAAAGCCGTTTAATGTTGAATACCGTTTCCTACACGCTGATGGTCACTGGATATGGCTTAACGACTGCTCAACTGATCTGCCTGAAGTGGGCATTGAAACAGCAAGAATCGAAGGAATTGCCAAAGATATAACCACACGCAAGCAGATGGAAGATGATTTGCGCGAGGCCAAAGAACAGGCAGAATCCGCCAACCGTGCCAAGAGCGAGTTCCTTGCCAACATGAGTCATGAAATCCGCACTCCCATGAACGGCCTGCTCGGCATGACCCAACTTCTTGAAATGACCGACCTGACAAAGGAACAACAGGGCTATGTTGCGGCACTCAAACTGTCGGGCAAAAACCTGCTGTCCCTGATCAACGACATCCTTGATCTTTCCAAGATCGAGGCAGGAAAGATAGCTGTCGAATTCACCGATTTCAGTCTGCATCAGAGCATCAAAGATATTGCAATTATGCAAAAACAGTTAGCGCATCAAAAAGGGCTTCTCCTCAATGTCAATCTTGCCGATGACATCCCTCATGTCCTGAGGGGCGATCAACTACGGATCAAACAGATTCTCCTTAACCTTCTGGGGAACGCAATCAAATTCACTACAGAAGGAGGTGTCACCGTCTCGACGCAATTACTTGAACAGCATAATGACACTGTGCTTGTTCAGATAGCTGTAAGTGACACCGGAATCGGCATTTCTTCCGGGGCTCGTGAGCATATATTCAAGCCCTTCGTTCAGGAAGATGGCTCCACAACCCGCAAATATGGTGGAACCGGTCTAGGGCTGACCATCAGCCGTCGGCTGGCGGAACTTATGGGCGGGAGCATCTCCCTTGAAAGTACACCGGGAGAAGGCAGCTGTTTCAGGGTGAGTCTTCCTTTTGCAGTTGCAAATGGTACCAGAATCAGCAAGGATGCCTCTAAAAAAACAATGGTACGTTGGGATGGCCCTCCACTGCGTATACTGCTTGTCGAAGACGAACAGACCAACATCACTTTCGCAACTTCGCTGCTCAGAAAACTTGGGCTCGAAGTCATTGTGGTGGAGAACGGCAGGGAATGCCTTGCAGCGCTGGAACAGTGCAGGTTCGACATTGTGTTGATGGATATTCAGATGCCATATATGAATGGCGAGGAAACGCTGCAGGAAATTCGAAAACATGAGCAGACAACTTCTAGGCATCAACCGGTTATTGCCCTTACAGCCTATTCGCTGCGCGGAGATAAGGAACGGTTCCTTGAAGGGGGATTTGACGGTTATCTTTCAAAGCCCCTTGAGTCCAGGGAACTTGTAAATGAAATGAAGCTGGTGATGGAGGTAGCAGATGGACAAAAAATTTAGTGTACTGATAGTGGACGATGAAGATCTTAATCTTCAAATTATTTCATCTTCGCTTGGCGCCGAATACAGAATCTTTACAGCGTTTGACGGTCACGATGCCATCAGCCAGCTTAAAGAGAATATACCGGACCTGATTCTCCTTGACGTGATGATGCCGGATATCGATGGATTCGAAGTCTGCAAAATCATTAAGGCAAATCCTCTGTTCGAAGATATACCTGTTATCTTTCTAACCGTTCTGGATACCCAGGAGGATACTCTTCGGGGGCTTGAGGTTGGCGGGATTGACTACCTGACGAAACCGATAAACCTGGATCTGCTCAGGCTGCGGGTGCGTAACCATATAAAATTGAAAGAGCGGAATGATCTTGTTAAGGAACAGCGGGATCTGCTGTCACGCCAGAAGGAAGAACTGGCTGAAATACTGGCGGAGATGGAGTCGCAGAACAGACAACTACGTGAGACCGATGAGGTTCTGCGAAATGAGCGCAACCTTATCGCAAACATAATGGAAACCAGCCCTGTGGGAATTACAACTGTTGATTCCACGGGAAGAATAACGTTTGTAAACGCTAAAGCCATCGACATTCTTGGCCTTTCCAGAGATGAAATTACCCAGATAACCTATAACGCACCGGTTTGGAATATTTCAGATATTGACGGAAGCCCGTTTTCTGATGACAGGCTTCCTTTCACCCAGGTGATGTCAACGGGGAAAGCAATTTTTGATGTCCAGCACACCATTCAATGGCCCGATGGAAAACGAATATTGCTCTCGATAAATGCGACCCCGATGATGGATGCAGGAAATAATGTGACCGGCATGATTGCAACCATTGAAGACATATCCGAACACAAGAAATATGAAAAGGAACTGTGCAAGAGCGAGGAGCACTACCGGGAACTGTTCAATTCGATGGTAAACGGTTTTGCCCTTCATGAAATAATCCTTGATGGAAGCGGCATCCCGTGCGACTACCGATTTCTTGCTGTTAATGCCGCTTTTGAGCGATTGACCAATCTGAAGGCAGCGGAGATCATTGGCCGGAGCATACTTGAAATTGCTCCGAAGACCGAACGATTCTGGATTGATACTTATGGCCGCGTTGCTTTGACTAGAGAGCCATGCCACTTTGAGCAATATTCAAAAATACAAAGCAAACACTACGAAGTTAACGCGTATAGTCCCCAGACAGGCCAGTTTGCCTGCGTTTTTGCCGACATCACCGAACGCAAGCTGGCAGATACATACAAGGACATCAGCCGGGAAGTTCTGATGATAATGAACGAGCAGGGTGATTTGAAGGATGCGATACCGAAAGTAATAGCCAGTCTGAAAGCAGGTACTGGATTTGATGCAGTGGGTATACGACTGCAAGAAGGAGACGACTATCCTTACTTTTCAGAGCAAGGATTCCCGAAGGAATTACTGCTAAAGGAAAACTCCCTGTTAGAACGAAACATTGATGGAGGGATATGCCGGGATAAGGACGGCAACGCATGTCTTGAGTGTACATGCGGTCTTGTAATTACCGGTAAAAGCGAACCGGGTCATCCATTTTTTACTCCTGGAGGTAGCTTCTGGACTAATGATTCATTCCCGCTACTGGAACTGCCACTTGACGTAGATCCACGCCTTAACCCACGCAACGAGTGCATCCACCATAACTACGCTTCCGTGGCACTGACTCCAATTAGAGTCGAGAGGAATATAGTTGGATTGATCCAGTTCAACGACCATCAAAAAGACCGATTTACCCTGAACTCAGTTGAACTTCTGGAAAGTGTTGCCGAACATATCGGCACTGCCTTGATGCGGAAGCGATACGAGGATGAAAAACGCATGCTCGAATCACAACTCCATCAGGCCCAGAAGATGGAATCCGTCGGCCGTCTGGCGGGTGGCGTGGCGCATGACTTCAACAACAAGCTGACTGTCATCCTCGGATTTACTAATTTGGCCTTCACTGAGACAAATCAGGACATTCTAAAGGATTATCTGGAATACATCCGCAAGGCGGGCGAGCAGTCTGCTGACCTGACCCGGCAGTTGCTGGCCTTTGCCCGTCAGCAGACCATAGCCCCCAACGTTCTGGATTTGAATGAGACGGTATCGGGCATGCTCAAGATGCTGCAGCGGCTTATCGGAGAGGACATCCATCTCAACTGGCATCCATCGCCAAATCTGTGGCAGGTCATGATGGATCCGTCCCAGATCGACCAGATTCTGGCTAATCTGTGCGTAAACGCCAGAGACTCTATTGCCAATGTAGGGAAGATCACCATTGAGACGGGAAGCAGCGTAATTGACAAGGATTATTGTGCTCAAAACAGAGGATTTACTGTCGGCGAGTATGTGCGGCTCTCTGTAAGCGACAGCGGTAGTGGCATGGATAAGGAAACCTTGGCACAAATCTTCGAACCGTTCTTCACAACCAAAGGTCCGGGAGAAGGTACCGGTCTCGGTCTGGCTACCGTGTACGGCATTGTCAAACAGAACAACGGCTTCATAAACGTCTACAGCGAACCGGGGCAGGGAACGACGTTCACTATCTATCTTCCGAGGTATGCAGGCGAGGCGGAGCAAGAACGGATAGAAGGTGCAGCTGTACCTGCCAGACGTGGCTGGGAGACTATCCTGCTGGTGGAAGACGATCCGGACATCCTGAAAATAGCCTCGATGATTCTACTAAAACAGGGCTACACAATACTGGCGGCTGACTCACCCGGCGATGCCATCCGCCTCGCCAGTGAACATAGTGACAAAATGCACCTTCTTATGACCGACGTGGTCATGCCTGAGATGAACGGCAAGGATCTGGCAAATAAACTGCAATCTCTCTACCCACAACTCAAGTGCCTGTATATGTCAGGATATACTGCCAACGTTATTGCTCACCACGGTGTGCTTGATGCAGGGGTGCATTTCATCCAGAAGCCATACTCTTTGCCGGATTTGGCGGCCAAAGTGCGAGATGTGCTTGATGGTAATTAAGATGGAATGCATTGGCATTGAAAAACTCTGTAGTGTCAGTCTGAATGCAAAGAGGATTCTTTTCGCATCAGTTTTTCTGCGGTCTGCTCAGCTTTATCCGCCAGGGACATGTTTCCTGTTTTCCGGTGGATTTCTGCCATTTTCAGCTGGGTAGAAGCGGCATTATCCATGTGTCCTCCGTTCAGATAAACGCTGAACGCTCGCTCCAGATATTGAACCATCATAGCCAGGTCGCCCTGATCGCCTGAAAGAGCAGCGAGCTCCTCCAGATCCAGAGCAATTTTGTGACTTTCTCCAATTTGCCTGTCAATTTCCAGTGACTTCAGAAGGAGCTTTCCGGCCTCTGCAAACCGCCTGTTTTCACGCTCGATGGAACCCAGCATCCGCAGCGAGTTGGCTTCCTCCTCCAGCTGCCCGTTGCGCTGATTTTCTTCGCATGCCCTGATTGCAAAAGATGAGGCGTCTTTTCTGTTTCCGAGGGTACGATGGATGCGCGCCAGCAAATTCAGGTGCTTTCCTTGAGCCCCCCCGTTATCGGACGACAACGATGTCGTAGCCCATGTCAGGGCTTCTCCAATATGCTTTTGCGCCAGTTCAATCAGTGCCTTTTCGTAGGCGGCCTCTGCCATGAGACCTGACTGACTGCGCGCCAGCTTGAGAGCCTGATCAATATGGAGTTCAGCCGCTTCGGGTTTGTGATGCAATCTGTTCAGGCGGGCCAGATTGATGAGAGCAGTGATTCTGGCAGGATCATCTTCAATGGAGGAGCTTAGTTTAAGTGAGTCGGAAAGGAGTTTTTCAGCCTGGAGAACCTCACCCTTGCTCTGAGCCCGGATGCCACGTTCAAGCTGGGCTGCTGACTGCAACTGTATTCCTGAGCGAACAGGCTGCCCACTGCCTCCCGCACAGCCGGAAAGAAGAACCGGCAATAAAAAATAGAGTATCAGGAACCGGTCACTTCGATGTCTGTTATTCATGGCTGTCACCACGGATAAACTGACGTCCGTCGGCCGGTTGTGATGTATTTCTGAACAGCCAGATGTTCTGTATTGAATTTATCAGGTGGTCTGTGCTCAGCAGCACGTCTTCGGCCTGAGAGAGAATTCCTGGTATTTTTGGAAATGCCGACTCGGACATGATGCGGGTCACGCGGGAGAATTTTTCTGTCTCAGTGAGTGCCATATCAACCTTATCCAGTATTGCCGGGATTTTTGTGTCAATGGTATCAATCGTGTTGTTGATTCTGGCAAGGACGGGGGAAAGGTCCAGGCCGTCAACTTTTGTGTGTACTGAATCGAGAATAGTTGTTGTTCTGGTCGATATTCGATCCAGATTACCGTTGGCGGAGACCAGCAGTTTGTCGGTCTGTTGACGGGTTCCGTCCAGATTCCGCGTCAAAACTTCAAGATTACGAATGGCCTTTTTGAGATCCCCCTCGGGGTTGTTGATGTAGCTGATGATATCCCGAACCTCAAACAGCACCGGTTTGACCTTCTCAGCGATTTCTTCGGCCATTTCATCCAAAGCTTTGGTCTTGACATACACGATCGCTTCGCCATCGTTCAATTCAGGTTTATCCAGTGAGCCAACCGAAACGTCCACAATATTGTCACCGACAAATCCCTCTTTAACGAGTTTTACCGTTGAGTCGCTACGAATCCATGTACGGTATTTTTTGTCAACTTCAACCTTGATGTCCACCATGGCCTGTTCGTTCAAAGATATGGAAGTAACTCGTCCAATCCTGAAGCCGGACAGTTTTACCGACATGCCTTTCGTAAAACCGGTACCACGGTCTACCGTAAATCTCAAAGAATAGATAGGGGTGAAGTAATCTTTCTGAACACCATACAGAATAAATGAAGTGACAATACCCACGAGTGCTACAGCGATAAACATGCCGATTTTTCGCTCAAGATATTTAAATCTGTGATCTTCTTCGTGCATCATCTAGGTCACGGTTCCGATATTTTTCTGTGGACGGATGTACAGCACGGCATCAAAATCCGACTGAACGGGAAGATCAGTGGCAGATGTGAGATATATTGAAGTCCTGCCCTCTTTTTCCGTATGAAATTCTTCAAGAACGGATGCCAGGAGAGTTTGTTCCGGTTTTGAAATTCTTTCCAGAGTGTTGCAATACACCATGATATCCGGCTGCATCAGTGCTGCCCTTGTAAATGCTGTTGCCCGCTTTTCAAAGAGAGAGAGATGAGCAGGTAACAACATGAATTTTTCAGCACAATCAAGTTTCTTCAGATAATTAACGGCTAATTCATCATCAACAGGTTTGGACTTTCCGGTGTGATAATAAAATGGCAGAAAAATGTTTCCCCACATTTTAAGATTAGAAATCAGCCCACCGTGAAAAGCGACAATTCCCAACCTGCGCCGTGTATGCATAAGTTTTTCCGGGGTTGTCTCTCTGGTGGAGTTACCACATACAGCTATGGTGCCTCGCTCCGGTATCAACAAACCCGCTATCAATCTCGTCATGGCAGTGCTTTCTTCCTCACGTGCAGTAACAATAAGAACACGCCTTCCTGCTTCGATTTCACATGAAAAATCGTGAAGCATATCGGAATAGCTCACATCCCTGAACATGACGGCGGCTGACATGGCATATATAGTAGCTTGAAATATATTGTTGTCAACGTGAGAATTGAGACAAGGGAACAGAGCAAGGCGGAATACAGGGATATCCTTGCTCGGCTATTGACATACTTCACGTAAATATGCATTTACTGTTGAAAAATGTTGTTTATGTTACAAACTATACTCCAATGATCTGGATACGATATGACTAGCACCGACATCGTCAACATCTCCCGCCCTCTGACCGAAATGGCCCGGCTTCAGCCGGATACACCTGCCATCATATTCCCGCAGGAACAACGCAGCCTGACTTTCCGCGAACTTGATCAGGAAAGCGACCGCGTTGCACGAGGATTGGAACGCATCGGCATTTCCCGCAGTATGCGTGTGGCACTACTGGTTCCCCCGTCACCGGAGCTGTTTGCCGTCACGTTTGCGCTGTTCAAGGCCGGCGCTGTTCCGGTGTTTATTGATCCGGGCATCGGAGCGCGTAACATGAAAGGATGCCTGGCCGAGGCCGAACCAGAGGCTTTCATCGGTATTCCAAAAGCCCATGTGGCGAGGCGGCTCCTGGGGTGGGGCCGCAAGACCATGCACATCCTGGTAACCGTCGGGGGAGGCCGTATCTGGGGAGGAATACCTTTGGCAGAGCTGCGCAGATCCAGAATCGGTGAGCTGCCATTTACCCCGGCCGACACGCTTCGGGACGACACGGCGGCCATTCTGTTCACCAGCGGCAGTACCGGTCCGCCCAAAGGAGCAATCTATACCCACGGCATTTTTGCGGCTCAGGTGGAGACCCTGCGGGAGATGTACGACATCCGACCCGGCGAGATCGACCTGCCGACCTTTCCCCTGTTTGCCCTGTTTGCGCCGGCTCTCGGCATGACCGCCCTGATACCGCGCATGGACTTTACCCGTCCCGGTTCGGTCGATCCCGGCTGTATTCTGGGGCCGGCCGCCGAATTTTCCGCCACCACCATGTTCGGTTCCCCGGCACTCCTGAACCGGGTTGGACGCTACGGTGCAACCAAAGGTATCCGGCTCCCGCACCTTAAACGGATCATCTCTGCCGGCGCACCGGTTCCGGCACCGGTACTTGAACGTTTTACTGCACTGCTGTCGTCCGATGCCGAAATTTTTACCCCTTACGGCGCTACCGAGGCACTGCCGGTCTGTTCCATCGGCAGCAACGAAATACTGTCTGAAACCGGTGCCATGACCGACGACGGTCATGGCATCTGCATCGGCCGACCGGTGAATAACATCTCCCTTGCTATCATCACCATCAGTGACGAACCGATTGACGTGTGGCAGAACGAACTGGAACTGCCGATCTGGGAAGTAGGCGAAATTGTCGTGGCCGGCCCACAGGTCAGCCATGCCTATCTGAATCGCCCCGAGGCGAACCGGCTGGCCAAAATCGCTGATCCGGACGGAGGCGTCTGGCACCGCATGGGTGATGTGGGCTATCGGGACAACAAGGGCAGAGTCTGGTTCTGCGGTCGCAAGTCCCATCGGGTCGTCACTGCGAAGGAAGTCCTGTATACCATCACGGTGGAAGGGGTTTTCAACATCCATCCCGAGGTATTACGCACTGCTCTGGTCGGCGTCGGCCGAAAAGGCGTCCAGACACCGGTGCTCTGTGTCGAACTTGAAGCGGGAAAGGGGAAGGCGGAGCATGAGCGGATCAGGCAGCAATTGCTTGAGTTGGGCAGCGGTTATCCCCATACAAAGGGGATACGTCAGATCCTGTTCCGTTCCGCCTTTCCGGTGGATATCCGGCACAACGCCAAGATCTTCCGTGAAAAGCTTGCTGTCTGGGCTGAGAGGAGGATGAGATGAGGATTCTTGTCACGGGTGGCGGCGGCTTTCTCGGAGGAGCAATCGTGCGCATGCTGGTCGAACGGGGTGACGAGGTGCGCAGTTTTTCCCGGAGCGAATACCCGGCCCTGAACTCCCTTGGTGTGAAGCAGTTCAGGGGGAGTCTGGAAGATCGGGAAGCGGTACTGGAGGCTGCCAGAGGGTGCGAACTGGTTTTTCATGTGGCCGCCAAGGCTGGTATCTGGGGCAGCTATCGAGAGTACCACCTGGCCAACGTGGTCGGTACCGGGCATGTGCTGGCGGCCTGCAGGGAGTGCGGCATCAGTCGTCTGGTCTATACCAGCTCACCCAGCGTGGTATTCGACGGCAGCGACGTGGAGGGAGGAGATGAGTCGCTCCCCTACCCTGCCCGCTACGAGGCTCACTACCCGGCCACAAAGGCGTTGGCCGAACAACTGGTGCTGGCGGCGAATTCTGCCGAACTGGCAGTCACAGCCCTGCGTCCCCATCTGATCTGGGGCCCCGGCGACAACCACCTGGTGCCGCGCATCGTAGCAAAGGGACGTGCCGGCAAACTACGCCGGATCGGCAACCGCCCCAATCTGGTGGATACGGTGTATGTGGACAACGCCGCCCGCGCCCATCTGCTGGCCGCCGACAGATTGGTCCCCGGAAGCTGTGTTGCGGGCAAAGCCTATTTCATCAGCAACAACGAACCGTTGCCGTTGTGGGAGATAGTCAACCGCATCCTCGCCGCTGCCGGCATTCCTCCGGTCACCCGCAGTATCCCGCCGGCAGTGGCATACTCAGCCGGATACATCTGTGAAGCGCTCTGGGCACTTCTCCGGCTTGGAGGCGACCCCCCCATGACCCGCTTTGTCGCCCATGAGCTTGCCAGCGCCCACTGGTTCGATATCAGCGCCGCCCGCCGGGACTTCGACTACCACCCGGAGGTTTCCATCGAAGAGGGCTTGATTCTATTGAAACAGTGGCTGCAGCACCCGCCACCATGAACACTACTCCCCGGCCATGGCAAACCGTTTCTTGCGGACAGTACCGAGGATCTGCATTTCTCCTATCTCACTCGAATTTCCGGATCGGAGTAAGCTCATGGGCCTGTTTGACTGCCTGACATCAAAGAAACCTGTTGCGACTCCGACTGCCGGAAACAGGAGCACCGGTGCTCTGGGCGAAGAAATTGCTTCGAATTATCTGATAACTCACGGCTACAGCATCCTGGAGCGCAATTTTCGTTGCAAGGGGGGCGAGGTGGACATCGTTGCCCGTGACCCCAATGATAATAGCCTTGTTTTTGTCGAGGTAAAAGCCCGCCAGGGGCTTGCCTACGGAGTACCGCAACTGGCGGTGACCCTATTTAAACAGCGCCAGATCTCCAAGGCAGCCCTGACCTGGTTGTCCAAAAACAGGATGCACGACCGGAACGCCCGCTTCGATGTAATTGCAATCCTGCTTGACGAAGGCGGACGGCATCAGGTGGAGCATATCAGGAATGCTTTTGATCTTGCGTATTAAAGAAACAACCGCCACAGACCTACAAGCTACTCTTCATCCTCCCACCCGTTCTCCCCGTGCCCCTCATCATCATACTCATCATCATACCCGCCATATTCAGCCTCTTCATCTTCGTCAAACTCCTCGTCAATATACCGCTGGGGCGGATTCAGCTCCTCCTCGGAAATCTTCTCGAAGCGTGACACCAGATCCTGATTGGTACAAAAGCGCCCCGCTTTATGATTGCACGAATTCAGACCACATAAATCGAACAACTGAATCTCATTGCACAGGCGTTGGGGCGGACTGTTCTGTTTTAGTTCTGTATGTTCCATACGGGATACCTCAGGAAAATGAGAGGGAGACAAGATAGGTAATCAGACCATCCAGGACAAACACTGCAAAGAGGCTGGACATGACTGCTCTGGTTGCTGCCTGCGGAATTTCAGTGGCGCTCCGACCGACACCCAACCCGTACCAGCAGCAGATCGATGAAACAAACAGACCGAAAAAAACGCATTTTGAAAACAGCATGACAATTTCTTTTATACCCAGAGATGCCATGATGCCTTGAAAGAGATGATCATACGGGATATGCCATCCGACAGAGGCCACGATAAAGCTGCTGATAAAAACGGTCAGTACAAAATAGACCGACAGAATGACCATGGAGACGGTGACGCCGGCTATGCGCGGCATGACAAGATAACTGTCGGAGGATATGCCCAGCATCTCGATCGATTCAATCTCGCCATTGATCTTCATCGTTCCAAGTTCGGCGGATATGGCTGTTCCGCTACGGGCAATAATGATAATCGCAGTCAGGAGCGGCGCCAGTTCACGCAATACAACCCAGACCAGTATCTTGCCTGTCAGCGAGCCGTTATCGCCAACCAGACTTTCAGTCTGTGCAATAATCACCGTTCCGATAATCACAGCGATAACAACTATGACGTACGTCGCCTCAAGACCGGTAAAATATAGCTGCCTGAGCAGCACCATCCGAATGGCGACATTCCCCTGGGCGAGGGTACGGATCAAATTTCCCAACGCCAGCATCTGCATGTTGATAACATCAATCAGCAGCAGCAGTCTGACCAGAAAGAATCTCCCAAGCGAATTTATCATGGGTACCGGGATTTTGTGTCAGATGTCGTACAGAGTACCATCATGCAGCAGTTCAATGCCTTTAATTCCCAGACACTCGATCTCACTGCGAATGATGGAATAGTACTGAGGTTTTGGATGGGTAATGAGGATTCGTTCAGGTAATTCAGCAATTTTGTCCAGTTCATCAATCAGCATCGAAGAGGTCAGATGTTTGGTAATCTGAGCCAGGTGTTCCATATTATTGGGAAAAGAAACTTCAACGATCAGGGCGTCCACACCTGAGCAATACTTCCAGATATCTTCAGTCGGACCGGTATCGCCCGTATAAACCAGTATCTTTCCCCCGGATTCCAGGCGGAAACCGACTGCCGGCACAGTATGGTTCACAGGAATTGTCTGAATGGTATAACCTTTAAAAGCGTATTCTTTGTACGGCTCAATGGTTGCGTAGGTTATTATCGGATCTTCTGCGGAAGGTATCACCGTGAAGTCCGGCCAGATGACACCGTTGAAAATGTGATTCTTCAAGGCGGATATCACGGCAACAGTACTGTGCACCGTAACATTATGCTTCAGATTCTTCATGATTATGTTGTCTGCCAGAACCGGTATGCCCCGTATATGGTCAAGGTGTGAGTGCGTGATGAAAATGTCCCGGATTTTCCACTGTTCTTCTTCGCTCAGAACAGAACCTATCGTGCCTGCATCCAGCAACAGTTGACCATCTATCAGAAAGGCAGGTGGATGGAAATCAGGAAATTCAGCACCGGCGCTTCCAAGAATCTGTAACCTCATAATGCCCCCCCTGCTGGTGTGGAACAGAGCTCAACAACACCCCCCGGGCCGGGGGGTGTTGTGACGACAGACGCATACTACGCAAAACTGCTATTTATACTCCGGCATCTCATCAAACTGCAGATACTTGTATATCTTCTCCCTGTTCGGCTCGACCTTTTCCTTGTAAATTTTCAGGAATTCAGCCGGTGTAGGCAGCTTGCCCATCAGCGCAGTTACCGCCCCCAGCTCGGCAGAACCGAGATAGACCCTGGCGCCATCGCCGATACGGTCATCGAAGTTACGGGTCGAGGTGGAGAACATGTTTACCCCGTCCGGTACGCGGGCCTGATTGCCCATACAGAGCGAACAACCGGCGATCTCGATGCGGGCGCCAAAAGCGCTGTAGACCGAGAAATACGACTCATCCTTGAGTTGCTGCTGATCCATGCGGGTCGGCGGGCAGATCCAGGTGCGGACGCTGGAGTTGAATCTGCTGCCGCGCCATATCTCGGCAGCAGCCCGAAAATGGCCGATGTTGGTCATGCAGGAACCGAGAAAAACGTCCTGAATCGGTGTACCGGCTACCTCGGAGAGCAGTTTGACGTCATCGGGATCATTCGGGCAGGCCACGATCGGCTCCTTGATATCCTTCAGGTCGATCTCGATCACCGCTGCGTATTGGGCACCCTTGTCGGCCTTGAGCAGGGAAGGATTCTTCAGCCAGGCCTCGACGTCCTTTATGCGCTTCTTAAGGGTGTTGGCGTCGGAGTAGCCGTCCTTGATCATCTTCTTCATCAGGGCTGCGTTTGATTTCAGATAGGTGGCCACACTCTTCTCGGAGAGCTGGATGGCTCCAGCGGCGGCCGAACGTTCGGCGGCGGCATCGGTCAGTTCGAAACCCTGCTCCACCGTAAGCTCGGGGAGACCTTCCATCTCCAGAATTTTGCCGTTGAATATGTTGATCTTGTTCTTCTTGGGTACGGTTAAAAGCCCCTGCTTGATGGCCCAGTAGGGAATGGCGTTGACCGCATCGCGCAGGGTGATGCCGGGATTGAATGTGCCTTTGAAGCGCACCAGGACCGACTCGGGCATATCCAGCGGCATGAACCCCATGGCGCCGGCAAAGGCCACCAGGCCGGAACCGGCCGGGAAGGAGATGCCGATGGGGAAGCGGGTGTGGGAGTCACCGCCGGTGCCGACCGTGTCGGGGAGCAGCAGGCGGTTCAGCCAGGAATGGATCACGCCGTCGCCGGGCCGCAGGGCCACTCCGCCGCGCTCGGCGATGAAGCCGGGCAGGTTCTTGTGCATCTTCACATCGGCCGGTTTGGGATATGCAGCGGTATGGCAGAAGGACTGCATGAACATGGGGGCCTGGAACTTGAGACAGGCCAGTTCCTTCAGCTCGTCGGCGGTCATCGGGCCGGTAGTGTCCTGAGAACCGACGGTGGCCATCCTGGGCTCACAGGCGGTACCTGGCAGGATACCGGTTACGCCGCAGGCAACACCGACCATCTTCTGGGCCTGTGAGTAGGCCTGCTTGGCCTTGGGCTTGGGATTGACCGGAAGAGTAAATACCTTGGTCGGCTTGAGCCCCAGTGCCGCCCGGGCCTTGTCGGTCACGGCGCGGCCAATGA
>Ga0194037_1000162_pt1 | contig 50259 bp, 51 predicted proteins | sample JunL306m_MetaG_FD_148653 | JGI IMG/M metagenome (GOLD analysis project Ga0194037, IMG submission 148653) | Anoxic zone freshwater microbial communities from boreal shield lake in IISD Experimental Lakes Area, Ontario, Canada - Jun2016-L304-6m | ecosystem: Environmental > Aquatic > Freshwater >... | reverse complement strand
GCCTAGTATCGGAGCAGTCCGATCATTTCAGCACGGAGCCGGCGTGACTTGCGCGGCTCTCGGCAATTCAAGCATTTGAAAGGAATCAGATGAGCGTCAGACAACTCTTCGATCTCAGCGGCAAGGTCGCTCTTGTCACCGGCGGTTCGCGCGGTCTCGGCTTGCAGATGGCCGAGGCGCTCGGTGAGATGGGCGCCAGGCTCGTGATCACGGCGCGCAAGGCCGAGGAACTGGCCGCGGCCCGGGCCCGCCTGGAGAAGCAGGGGATCGAGGTGTTCGCCGTCGCCGGCGACCTGTCCCAATTCGACCAGATTCCCGGCCTCGTCGGCCAGGTGCTCGACCACTGCGGCAGGATAGACATCCTGGTGAACAATGCCGGCGCCACCTGGGCGGCACCGGCCGAGGATTACCCCTTCGAGGCCTGGATGAAGGTCATCAACCTCAATCTCAACGGCATGTTCCTGCTGACCCGGGAAGTCGGCAAGCGCGCCTTCATTCCGCAGATGTCGGGCAAGATCATCGTCACCGCCTCGATCTCCGGGCTGCGCGGCAACCCGCCGGGATTGAGCACCATCGCCTACAACGCCAGCAAGGGTGCAGACGTCAATTTCGTCCGTGCGCTGGCCGCCGAATGGGGCAAGTACAACATCAACGTCAACGCCATCTGCCCCGGCTTCTTCCACTCGAAGATGGCCAGCGGCCTGATCGACATGATCGGCGACGAGATCATCGCCGCCACCCCGTTGCTCCGCCTCGGCGGCGAGGAGGACCTCAAGGGCCTGGTGGTGCTGCTGGCATCCGAAGCCGGGCGCCATATCTCCGGACAGGCCATTGCCGTCGATGGCGGCAGCGGCGCTTTTTGAGCGGCAAGGCGCGCGGCAATTGCCTGTGCCGGATGCCTGAACAGGACTACAACGGATACTCCCCGCCATGGAAATGAATGAGAAGATCGTCCTCGCCAGCCGCCCCGCCGCCTGGGTCGAGGAAGGCAATTTCCGCCTTGAAGCAGGCGAGATCCCGCGACCCGGCGCCAACCAGGTGCTGGTGCGCAATGAGTGGCTCTCGCTTGACCCCTACATGCGCGGCCGCATGTCGGACGTCAAGTCCTATGCCAAGCCGGTCGAGATCGGCGAAGTCATGATCGGCGGCACCGCCGGCGAAGTCGTCGAGTCGAATCATCCGCAGTTCGCCCCCGGCGACAAGGTAGTCGGCGCACTGGGCTGGCAGACCTGGGGCGTGGCCGATGGCAACGTGCTGCGCAAAGTCGATGCCGGCATCATTCCCCTGGCGGCCTGGCTCGGCCCCGTCGGCATGCCCGGCGTCACGGCCTGGGTCGGACTGCTGGACATCTGCGCGCCGAAGCCGGGCGAGACCGTGGTGGTCACCGCAGCCTCGGGCGCGGTCGGCAGCGTGGCCGGGCAACTGGCAAAGATCCACGGCGCGCGCGCCGTCGGCATCGCCGGCGGCGCCGAAAAATGCCGTTATGTGGTTGATGAACTCGGTTTCGACGCCTGCATTGACTACAAGGCCGGCAAGTTGCGCGAAGACCTCAAGGCGGTGACGCCGCAGGGCATCGACTGCCTGTTCGAGAACGTCGGCGGCGAGATTTTCGACACCCTGCTCGGATGCATGAACCCCTTCTCGCGCATCGCCGTCTGCGGTCTGATCTCGCAGTACAACTCGGCGCCCTACCCGCTGCAGAACATCGCCGCGGTGCTGATCAACCGCATCAGGATGCAGGGCTTCATCGTCTCCGACGACCTCTCGCGCTGGCCGCCGGCGCTTGCGGAAATCAGCGGCCACATCGCCGGCGGCCGCATCAAGTACCGCGAAAGCGTGGTCGACGGGCTGGCCGCCGCACCGGCCGCCTTGATCAGCCTGCTCAAGGGCGGCAACTTCGGCAAGCAGTTGGTCAGGCTCAGGCCATAGGACTCATCCCCCGCCGCGCCCTGCAGCGCGTTGCCGGCAAGACAGGGACGGACACAAAAAAGGCCCGGCAAATGCCGGGCCCTTCCTGGTGAGCGCTACGTCGACGTGCCTTAGATCACTTCCCAGATGGTGGTGATGCCCTGGCCGCCGCCGATGCACATGGTGGCGAGGCAATACTTGCTGCCGACGCGCCTGGCTTCGTAGAGGGCCTTGGTGATGATCACCGTGCCGCTGGCGCCGATCGGATGACCGAGGGCGATGGCACCGCCATTGGGATTGGTCTTCTTCGGGTCAAGACCGAGCACCTTGGCCACGGAGAGCGACTGCGCGGCAAAAGCTTCGTTGGACTCGATGACGCCGATGTCCTCGATCTTGAGCCCGGCCTTGGCCAGCGCAATGCGGGTCGACGGGATCGGACCTTCGCCCATGACCTCGTTCGACACGCCGCCGATGCCGTAGGACACCAGGCGCGCGATTGCCTTGTGGCCGCCGGCGGCGGCCTTGGCAGCATCCGCCAGCACCAGGAAGGCGGCACCGTCGTTGATGCCGGAAGCATTGCCCGCCGTAACGGTGCCGGCCTTGTCGAAGGCGGGCTTCATCTTGGCCAGCGATTCCATGGTGGTGCTGGCCTTGACGTGTTCGTCGGTGTCGAACACCACATCGCCCTTGCGCGTCTTGAGGACGATCGGCACGATCTGCTCCTTGAAGTAGCCGGCAGCAATGGCGGCGGCGGCGCGGCGCTGCGATTCGCAGGCAAACTCGTCCTGCTGCTCGCGCGTGAAGCCGTGCTTCTTGGCCAGATTCTCGGCGGTGATGCCCATGTGGCCGACACCAAACGGATCGGTCAGCGCACAGACCATGGCGTCGAGCATCTTGGTGTCACCCATGCGCGCACCCGAACGCATTGCCGGCGACAGGTAGGCGCCGCGCGACATGACTTCGACACCGCCGCCAAGGGCGAAGTCGGCGTCGCCGAGCATGATGGCCTGGGCCGAACTGACAACCGCCTGCTGCGACGAGCCGCACAGGCGGTTCACAGCAAAGGTCACTGATTCCATTGTCATGCCGCCCTGAATGGTGGCATTGCGCGCGACGTAGGCATAGCGCGCCTCGGTCGGCACGACGTTGCCGACGGTGGCAAAGGTGATCGCGGCGGGATCAACGCCGGAACGGGCAATCGCCTCCTTGATGACCAGGCCGCCCAGGTCGGCCGGCTCCATGCCGGACAACGCGCCGCCAAAGGTGCCAACCGCGGCACGAACGGCGCTCAGTACAACAACTTCTCTCTTGTCAGCCATTGCAAAACTCCTTATATATACCCCCGGTTGTGCCGGGGACGGTATCCACTACGGAAAGAATCAACCACCAACCCAGCCGGAAATCCAGACCAGGGCAAGAACCGCCAAACCGAGCACGAGACTGCGCCAGACGAGCCCTATCGTGCTCTGCATGAAATCCGGGTCGGCATCTTCGCCCAAACCCAGTTCGGGACGATCGCCAGGCTCGACCATGTCCTGCATCACCTCGTGCACCGGCATACCCAGACGCACTCCCAAGGCGCCGGCACCACTTGCCAACAGTATACCGGAGCCGCCATCGGGCCACCGTTCCGCCTGTGTCCGCCAGCAATTCACCGCATCCTCGAAATCGCCGACGACGGCAAATGACGCTGCCGTCACACGCAACGGCAGCCAGTCAATCAGCGCGAAAGCCTGATGCGCGAACTGGCCGAATTCGCCGAACTCCTGCTCGCTGCGCTCTCCCCAAAGTTCGTCCAGCGCAAGGGCCAGCCGGTACAACAGCGCCCCCGCCGGCCCCAACGCGACAAACCACAGCAGCGGCGCGAAAACATGCCGGTGCGACGACAGCAAGGCCTGCTCGATAGCCAGTCGCGCTACCTCGCTCGAGGTCAGGCGGTCACCGGCACGCCCGCGCCATTGCGCCAGCAGTTGCCGCGCCTGTTCGACTTCGCCGAGCCGCAGGGCCAGATGGATATTGGTAAAGAAGTGGCTGAACTGGCGGAAGCCCATGGTCAGGTAGAGCACAGCGATTCCCAGCAGCAAGGCCGGCAGCGGCTGGAAATGCATCAGCAGCGCATACGCCAGCGACACCAGAGCGGCCGGCAGCGCTGCGCCCAGCCACCAGGCGATGGCGCCATGGCTACGTCCGCCATCGTTGAACTTGTCCTCGAGGAAAGCAGCCATCCGCGCCAGGGGATCCCGCACCACGCCCTGTACCGGCAGCGCGTGCAACTGCTCGAGAAGCAGGGCCATGACAATGGAAAACAGGGTCACGGGCTCAGGCTCCGGAATGCAGGATACGTTGCAGGGTCACCAGGATGCCGGCGGTGGCGCCCCAGATGTAATACCCGCGCCAGGGCATGGCCCAGTACTCGCGCATGACGCCGCGCACCTCGATGCTGTGGCGCTGATGGTTGGCACTGTCGAGGAGGAATTCAAGCGGCGGTTCAAAGACTTCAGCCACCTCGAAATCGTCCAGTTTCAGATTCAAGGGCGGTGTCACCAGCCCCACTACCGGCGTAATGACAAAGCCTGTGCCGGTGCGATACTGGGGCAGACGGCCGAGAATCTCCACCTGCGAAGACGCAAGACCGACCTCTTCCTCGGCTTCGCGCAAGGCGGTGGCCTCGGGCGAAGCGTCACTCGCCTCGCTGCGCCCTCCGGGAAAGCTCACCTGCCCGGCGTGATCGCGCAGATGGGCGGTACGCTGGGTCAGCAGCATGGTGGCGCCGCTCTCCCGCACGATCACCGGCACCAGAACCGCGGCGGCGGCGAAATCGGTCTCTTCGTCCAACCAGGATTCGACGGCGAAAGGCGCGACAAAGCCTTCGCTGAATCGACGACGCATCAGGGAAAGCAGGGCTCCGCTAGAATTCGGGCCTGCGCTAACTAAAGACTCCGGCATGAAACCGATCGCAATATTCCGTCATAGCCCCGGCGAGGGACCCGGCTATTTTGCCACATTCCTCGACAGGCATTCCCTGCCGTGGACGCTGTTTCGAATCGATGACGGCATGCTGCCACCGCCGACGGCTGACGGCTTCTCCGGGCTCTGCTTCATGGGCGGACCGATGAGCGTGAATGACGACCTGCCGTGGATACCGGGGATGCTGGAACTCATCCGTGACGCCGACTGCAAGAACATCCCGCTGATCGGCCACTGCCTCGGCGGGCAACTCATGGCCAAAGCCTTCGGCGGCACGGTCACCCGCAACCCGGTCAAGGAAATCGGCTGGGGCCGGGTCGAACCGGGCGCCGAGGCCACGCAGTTGTCAACCGGGTGGCTGGGCAGTGCCGCCCCTTTCGAGGCTTTTCACTGGCACGGCGAGACCTTCACCATCCCGCCCGGCGCCACGCGAATTCTGCAAAGTGTCCACTGCGCCAACCAGGCCTTCGTGCGCGGTCCGCATCTGGGCTTGCAATGCCATGTCGAGATGACGGAGTCCATGATCCGCACCTGGTGCCGCCAATGGGCAGCGGAAACCGCCCACCCGTCGGCGTCGGTGCAGACACCGGAGCAGATGTACCTGGGCATGGAAGATCGCATCACGGCGATGCGCGTTGTGGCGGACCGGCTTTACAGCCGCTGGAGCAGCGGGCTACGCCGGGATTAAGCGTCGGCGCCGCGCCGTCTCAGTCTCTGAAATTGCCGTACTGCAGCGGGAAGTCGGTAATCGACTTCTTCACCAAAGCAATCGCTTCCTGCAGCAGATCGCGCTTGGCGCCGGTAACGCGCACCGCGTCGCCCTGGATGCTGGCCTGCACCTTGAGCTTGCTGTCCTTGATCAGCTTGACAATCTTCTTCGCCATCTCCTGCTCGATACCGACCTTGATGGTCAGCACCTGCTTCGACTTGTTGCCGCCCACCGACTGCACCGGCCCGTGCTCGAGGCGCTTGGTGCTTTCCCGCTCCTTCTTCTCCATCTCGGGAAAGAGGATGTCCTTGACCTGACCGAGCTGGAATTCGGAATCGCCGTGAATGGTGATCGTCTTGTCCTTCTCGTTGAGTTCGGCGCGGGCCGAGGTGCCCTTGAAATCATAGCGATTGCCGATGTGGCGGCCGGCCACATCGACGGCATTCTTCAGGGCCACCAGATCTGCTTCGGAAGTGATGTCGAAAGAAGGCATGCCGCTCTCTCCTGATCAGGCGAAATGACAGATGTAGTGGTAGGGCTCGCCGCTGACCTCGATGTCGAAGCTGGAGTTGCCCGGCACCGTGAAACTCTGCCCGGCACCGCTGCTCTGCCAGTCGCCGCCCTTGAGGCGGTAGCGGCAGCCGCCGGCCACGGTTTCCATGATCTCGGCGACGCCGGTGTTGAAGGTCAGCGTCGCCGGCAGGATGACGCCGACACTCTTCTTCGTGCCGTCGGCCAACTGCACCGTATGACTGACGCATTTGCCGTCGAAATAGACGTTGGCTTTCTTGATGACGGATACATTGTCGAACTGGCTCATGGGATGATGTTCCTTGCGGTTTCCGAAATGATCAGGCCTTGCCTTTTCCCTTGCCGGCGGCACGCTTCAGCCTGGCGTTCTCGGCGATGCGCATGCGCAAGGCGTTCAGCTTGATGAAGCCGCCGGCGTCACGCTGGTCGTAGGCGCCGGCATCGTCCTCGAAAGTCGCGATGGTCGGATCGAACAGGGAATCGGTCTTCGAATCGCGGCTGACCACGATCACGTTGCCCTTGTACAGCTTGAGCCGGACCCAGCCGTTCACGTGCTGCTGGGTATGGTCGATCAGCGCCTGCAGGGCACGCCGTTCCGGGCTCCACCAGTAGCCGTTGTAGACCAGGCTGGCGTAACGCGGCATCAGGTCGTCCTTGAGGTGGGCCTCCTCGCGGTCGAGGCAGACCGACTCGATGGCGCGGTGCGCACGCAGCAAGATGGTGCCGCCGGGAGTTTCATAGCAGCCCCGCGACTTCATGCCGACGTAGCGGTTTTCGACCAGGTCGAGGCGGCCGATGCCGTGCCTGCCGCCGAGCGTGTTGAGCGTGGCGAGCAGCTCATGCGCCTTCATCTTCTTGCCGTTGACGGCCACCAGGTCACCGCACTTGAACTCGAGATCGAGATACTCGGCCTTGTCCGGCGCCTTCTCCGGCGACACCGTCCAGCGCCACATCGATTCCTCGGCCTCGGCACCGGGATTCTCCAGATGGCGGCCCTCGTAGGAGATGTGCAGCAGGTTGGCGTCCATCGAGTAAGGCGAGCCGCCCTTCTTGTGCTTCATTTCCACCGGGATGCCATGCTTCGCGGCGTAGGCCATCAGCTTCTCGCGCGACAGCAGATCCCATTCGCGCCACGGCGCTATGACTTTGACATTGGGCATCAGGGCGTAGGCGCCGAGTTCGAAGCGCACCTGGTCGTTACCCTTGCCGGTAGCGCCATGGGAGATCGAGTTGGCGCCGGTCTTCCTGGCGATTTCGACCAGCCGCTTGGCGATCAGCGGACGGGCAATCGAAGTGCCGAGCAGGTATTCGCCTTCGTAGACGGCATTGCAGCGGAACATGGGAAAGACGAAATCGCGGACGAATTCCTCGCGCAGATCGTCGATGAAGATGTTCTTCGGCTTGATGCCCAGCAGCAAGGCCTTCTTCCGCGCCGGTTCCAGTTCTTCGCCCTGACCCAGATCGGCAGTGAAGGTCACCACCTCGCAGTGGTAGGTGTCCTGCAGCCACTTGAGAATCACCGAGGTATCGAGTCCGCCCGAATAGGCGAGAACCACCTTGTTGTTTTCCGCCTTGCCTGTTTTCCCTGCTGCTTTCATCGCTCGTCCCTTAGTCATTCACCCTGCCCAGGAGCAGGAATTCCATTAAAGCCTTCTGCGTGTGCAGCCGGTTTTCCGCCTCGTCCCAGACCACGCTTTGCGCGCCGTCGATCACGTCGGCGGCGACTTCCTCGCCGCGATGCGCCGGCAGGCAGTGCATGAAGATGGCATCGGGGCGGGCGGCCCGCATCATCTCGGTATCGACCTGCCAGTCGGCAAAATCGCGCAGGCGCTCTTCGTTCTCAGCCTCGAAACCCATCGAGGTCCAGACGTCGGTGGTCACCAGGTCGACGCCGCGCGCCGCGTCCATCGGATCGGCGAACTGTTCGAAGTGATCCGTGCCGTAGAGTCCGGCACGCTCGGCTTCGACCTCATAGCCGGGCGGCGTCGACACGTGAACATTGAAGTCGAAGATTTCCGCCGCCTGCAGCCAGGTGTTGCAGACATTGTTCGAATCGCCGATCCAGGCCACGGTGCGACCCCGGATCGGACCGCGATGTTCGATGAAGGTGAAGATATCGGCGAGTATCTGGCACGGGTGGTATTCGTTGGTCAGGCCGTTGACCACCGGCACCCGCGAGTGGCGGGCAAAGCGCTCGATGATCTCCTGCTCGAAGGTGCGGATCATGACGATGTCGCTCATGCGCGAAATCACCTGTGCCGCATCTTCCACCGGCTCGCCCCGCCCCAACTGCGAATCCCGCGTATTGAGATAGATCGCCGAACCGCCCAGTTGATGCATGCCGGCCTCGAAGGACAGGCGCGTGCGCGTGCTGGCCTTCTCGAAGATCATCACCAGGGTGCGGTCCTGCAGCGGCCAGTAACGCTGGTAGGCCTTGAAGCGCGCCTTGATGGAACGCGTGCGCTCGAAAAGATAGTCGAGTTCCTCGCGCGAAAGATCCTTCAGCTGCAGAAAATGCCGCGGCGATGCCATGATCAGGCTCCGAGAAACTCTTTGATCAGCGCCACCAGCGCAGCCACCAGCTCCGCCCCCTCGGCATCGGTCATTACCAGTGCCGGCAGCAAGCGCACCACCTTGTCGGCGGTGACGTTGATCAGCAGGCCGGCGTCCAGGCCGCGCTGGACCAGATCGGCACATGGCCGGTCCAGCTCGATGCCTATCATCAAGCCGTCGCCGCGCACCTCGACCAGGCCGCCGACGCCGGACAAACCGCTGCGCAGACCGTCACGGATCGCTGCGCCGAGTTGTTTCGCGTGCGCCATGAGAGCGTCGGCTTCGATGACGTCGAGCGTGGTCAGGGCGGCAACACAGGCCAACGGATTGCCGCCGAAGGTGGAACCGTGGTTGCCGGGTTTGAACACGCCGGCGGCGCGTCCTGCGGCAAGGCAGGCGCCGATCGGCACACCGGAGCCCAGCCCCTTGGCCAGGGTCATGACATCCGGAAGGATGCCGGCATGCTGATGGGCGAACCAGGCGCCGGTGCGGGCGATGCCGCACTGGACCTCATCGACCATCAACAGCCATTTCTTCTCATCGCAAATCTGCCGCAGCGACTGCATGAACTCATTGTGCGCAATGTTGATGCCGCCTTCGCCCTGAATCGGCTCGAACAGCACTGCAACAACGTTCGGATTGCGCGCGGCAAGCAGTTCGATTGCAGCGAGATCGTCAAACGGCACCCGCACGAAACCTGAAACCAGCGGCTCGAATCCCGCTTGCACCTTGCGGTTGCCGGTGGCGGAAAGGGTCGCCAGCGTGCGGCCGTGGAAAGCGTGCTCCATAACGATGATGGCCGGCTGCTCGATGCCCTGCTGGTGCCCGTAAAGCCGTGCCAGCTTGATCGCGGCCTCATTGGCTTCGCAACCCGAGTTGCAGAAAAATACCTCGTCCATTGCGGCGAGCGCGGCGAGGCGATCGGAAACAACCTCGGCTTCACTGATGCGATAAAGGTTCGATGTATGGATCAGACGTCCGGCCTGCGCGGACAACGCCTTCACCAGTCGGGGGTGATTGTGGCCCAGCGTATTCACGGCGATGCCCGCCAGGGCATCAAGGTAGGACTTGCCCTGCTCGTCGAACAGCCGGCATCCTTGGCCATGGGTAAAAGCGACCGGCAGCCGCCCGTAGGTATTCATCAAATGCGGCATGAAAGCACTCTGCGAAAAGCTCCAACCGGAGGACAAAGTTTCGGTGAAGGCTCACGCCGGGATCATGTCCTCGCAACCGGCGTGGGCATAATGCCCTGCGGACATCGGCGTCAGGCGCTGCGGCCGAAACTAAAAACATACGGCGGCCGAAGAGCAACGCGGCCGCCGTGCTTGAAAACACCACTATACTAAGTGAAAAACCAGCCCCTGTACAGCACAGGGAGACGGAGGATCCGGCAGTGAGGATGGCGGTATTCAATCAAAAGGGCGGCGTCGGCAAGACCACCACCGCGCTCAACCTCGCCGGAGCTTTGGCCAGGGATTCCTCACCAACACTGCTGGTCGACCTGGATCCCCAGGCGCACCTGACGTCGATCCACGGCAACGCCGCCGGTGAGGCCCACAACAGCGTATTCGCGCTCTATCAGAACAGCCGCCCGCTCGCTGAACTGGCGGTGATCTGGGAAGGAGTGGGTCGCCTGATTCCGGCCCACGCGGAGCTGATCAAGGTCGATTCCATATTCGGCAAGGGCCCGGCCGTCCTCAACCGCCTCAACGCCGGCTTGCTGGCACTTGAATCATCCGGCGGCGAAAGCACGGCGATAATCGACTGCTGCCCTTTTCTGGGCGTACTTTCACTCAACGCGATTTTCGCTTCTGACCGGATACTGGTGCCGGTTTCATCCGACTACCTGTCCTTGCGCGGCGCCTTGCAGATCGAACACACCCTGAAGGCTCTGGAACCCGTGCTCAAGCGCCGGATTGAACGCCGCTACCTGCTGACACGGTTCGACCGGCGCCGCAAGATGAGCTTCGACATCCAGGACCGGTTGCGCAAACAGTTCGGCGCGGAACTGTGCGAAACAGTGATTTCGGAAAACGTGGCGATCGCCGAAGCACCGGCCATGAGTCGCGACATCTTCGGCCACAACCCGGCAAGCAGGGGCGCGCAGGACTACCTGGCGTTGATGAACGAGTTGCAGGCCGCGCGATTCCTCTGACGGCAGCGCGCAGGGGACAGCAGCCGGGAGCACGGGCCGCCGCCTGAAAAACCTCAGCGAACAATAAGGTTTGCGACGTCCTCGAAACTGCTGACCGGCACACGAACGCTGCCGTGATGGCAAATACATTCGATTATCTGGCAGTCGTGGTACACCTGCCGCAGTTTGCGCTGGGCGTCATGTTCATCGCGACCATGAATCATCAAATTGTCCACGATCACGCCGAGGCGGGTCTTGATACGAAAGGCATATTTAATGAACTGATGGGATTGCATGAAACCCCTTTCACTTCAATCAGGTCTGGTGATTATATGCAGTGATTTCGGGAAACTCAACCTATTTCTCTAATTTAAATAGGCATTTCATAAACAGTTATGCCAATCGCTGTTTCCCGGGACATCTAACACTCGCTCCACGGCACATGCCATTGCCATATATTCCGCAGGTACGCCAAGCGTCGCGGTAGATCGGACATGTCCGCCGGCCGGGCGGAAATGCGGGCACAAAAAAGGCTGCCTCGAAAGGCAGCCTTTTTTGTGGGCGTCTGGCGCGACAGCGGGCTTAAAGTGCCTTGATGGCTGCCGAGAGGCGGCTCTTCTGGCGCGCAGCGAGGTTCTTGTGCACGATGTTCTTGTCGGCAATCGAGTCGATCACGCACTGCGACTCCTTGAACACTGCCTGCGCAGCCCCCTTGTCGCCGGCGTCGATCGCCTTGCGTACCTTCTTGATTGCAGTACGCAATGAGGAACGCAGACTCATGTTATGAGCGCGCTGCTCGGTAGCTTGACGGGCGCGCTTGCGGGCTTGAACGGAATTGGCCATATCGATATCCGGTAGAACTGAGGAAAGCGCGAGATTATAGGGGTGTCTTCGCGTCATTGCAAGCCGCATCTCCGGGCCGCATCCCGGATACCATAGCGGCAATGAATCTGCTCCGCGCCCTGGCCACCGTCAGCGGGATGACCCTGCTGTCCCGCATCCTCGGCTTCGTCCGCGACTTCGTCATTGCCAGGAGCTTCGGTGCCGGCATGATGACCGACGCCTTCTTCGTCGCCTTCCGCCTGCCCAACCTGTTGCGCCGGCTGTTTGCCGAGGGCGCGTTCTCCCAGGCATTCGTCCCCATCCTTGCCGAATACCGCAATCGTCGCGGCGAGGCAGAAACGAAAAGCCTCGTGGATCGCGTCGCCAGCGTGCTGTTTCTGATCCTGATCGCCGTCACCGCGCTCGGCATGGCCGCTTCACCCGTGCTGATCGCCGTGACGGCTCCCGGCTTCAGCGCCGACGCCGGAAAATTCCAGCTCACGGTCGAACTGACGCGAATAGCCTTCCCCTACATCCTGTTCATGTCGCTGGTGGCGATGTCCGCCGGAGTCCTCAACACCTGGAGCCGTTTTGCCCTGCCCGCGTTCACACCGGTGCTGCTCAACCTGTCCTTCATCGGCATGGCGCTGTTCGCCGCGCCCTGGTTTGATCCGCCGGTGCTGGCGCTGGCCTGGGCGGTTTTTATCGGCGGCGCGCTGCAACTCGCCATCCAGCTGCCGGCGCTGGCGAAGATCGGCATGCTGCCCCGCTTCGACCCGCTCTGGCGCGACGAGGGCGTGCAAAGAATCCTCAAACTCATGGCGCCGGCGGTACTCGGCGTATCGGTGTCGCAGATCAGCCTGCTGATCAACACCATCTTCGCCTCCTTCCTCGAAAGCGGCAGCGTCTCCTGGCTCTACTATGCCGATCGGCTGATGGAGTTCCCCGCCGGCCTGCTGGGCGCGGCTCTGGGTACCATCCTGCTGCCGAGCCTGGCCAAGACCCATGCCGACGGTAGGACGGAGGACTTCTCGGCGCTGCTCGACTGGGGCCTGCGCCTGACCTTGATGCTGACCCTGCCGGCGTCGCTGGCGCTGGCGATGCTGGCCATCCCGCTGCTGTCGACCATGTTCCAGTACGGCGCGTTCGCCGTCACCGACGTGCTGCGCACCCGGGAAGCGCTGGTCGCCTACTCGCTGGGCCTGACCGGGCTTATCCTGGTCAAGGTGCTGGCACCGGGCTTCTACGCCAGGCAGGACATCCGCACCCCGGTGCGCATCGCCCTGGTCACGCTGGCGCTGACGCAGGTGATGAACATCGCCTTCATCGGCTGGCTCAAGCACGCCGGCCTGGCCCTCTCGATCGGTCTGGCCTCCTGCCTCAACGCAGGGCTGCTGTGGCACGGCCTGCGGCAGCGCGGCGCCTACCAGCCCAAGCCGGGGTGGCTGACATTCATGCTCAAGCTCCTGGCTGCACTGATCGTGCTCGGCGGCGTACTGTGGCTTGCCAGCGACAAGGATGCCGCATGGCTGACGATGAGCGGTGGCCAGCGAGTACTGCAGCTTTCCGGCGTGGTCATGGGCGGAATCGTCAGCTACTTTGCGACCCTGTGGCTGCTCGGCTTTCGCTTGCGCGATTTCCGCCGCAAAGGCGCCTGATCCGTCCCGCCAGGACCTGCGGCAACTCCATGCCGCGCCGTCAATCGGGCCGAAACCAATCCTCAGGATACCGGCCGCTCCCGGAACGAAGCACGGGGCTTTGCCCGTCTTCGCCGTGCGTGACGGGAATTCCCCATCGGGGCCGTCAATCACACATAAAAAAACGGGCAGCCCGCAGGCTACCCGTTTGATCGAACGTCTATTACAGAATCACACCACCAACGGCAGGATCAGCAGAGCGACGATGTTGATGATCTTGATCAGCGGATTCACTGCGGGGCCCGCCGTATCCTTGTACGGATCACCCACGGTGTCGCCGGTCACGGCGGCCTTGTGCGCTTCGGAACCCTTGCCGCCGTAGTGCCCGTCTTCAATGTACTTCTTGGCGTTATCCCAGCAACCGCCGCCGGTGGTCATCGAGATGGCAACGAAGATACCGGTAACGATGGTGCCCATCAGCACGCCGCCCAATGCCCGCACACCGGCACCGGGGCCCATCAGCGCATTCATGCCGAAGGCGACTACGACGGGAACCAGCACAGGCAGCAGCGACGGAATCATCATCTCCTTGATGGCGGCCTTGGTCAGCATGTCGACACAGGTGCCGTATTCCGGCTTGGCCGTGCCTTCCATGATGCCCTTGATCTCCTTGAACTGACGGCGCACCTCGACCACGATGGCGCCGGCGGCACGACCGACCGCTTCCATACCCATCGCGGCAAACAGGTAAGGCACCATGCCGCCGATGAAGAGGCCGATGATGACTGCCGGGTCGGACAGGTCGAACGCGAACTTGATGCCCGGCTTGAGCGCTTCCAGCCCGTGCGTGAAGTCGGCGAACAACACCAGCGCGGCAAGGCCGGCGGAACCGATGGCATAGCCCTTGGTAACCGCCTTGGTGGTATTGCCTACGGCGTCGAGCGGATCGGTAATGGCGCGCACGGAAGCCGGCAGTTCGGCCATCTCGGCAATGCCGCCGGCGTTGTCGGTGATCGGGCCGTAGGCATCAAGGGCGACAACGATGCCGGCCATCGACAGCATGGAGGTGGCTGCAATCGCGATGCCGTACAAACCGCCCATGGTATAGGAGGCCCAGATGGCGGCACAGACGGACAGCACCGGCCACGCGGTGGACTTCATCGAGACGCCGAGACCGGCAATGATGTTGGTGCCGTGGCCGGTGGTGGAGGCCTGCGCCACGTGCTGCACCGGCGCGAACTCGGTGCCGGTGTAGTACTCGGTGATATAGACCATCAGTCCGGTCAGCACCAGGCCGATCACCGTCGCACCGTAGAGGCGCATCTGCGAGCCGCCGCTGATATTAAGCACGGTATCCAGCAGATGATCGTCAACCAGCCAGGAGGTCATCGGGTAGAAGGCGATCAGCGCCAGCACGCCGGCAACCGCCAAGCCACGGTATAGGGCGTTCATGATCTTGCCACCGGGAGAAGCCTTGACGAACATCACGCCGATGATCGAGGCGATGATGGAGAAGCCGCCCAGAGCCAGCGGATAGATGACGGCCTGTTCGGCAAAGGCAGGATTCGCCTTCAGCAACAGCACACCCAGCAGCATGGTCGCCACCGTGGTTACCGCGTAGGTCTCGAACAAGTCGGCGGCCATGCCGGCGCAGTCGCCGACGTTGTCACCGACGTTGTCGGCGATCACGGCCGGGTTGCGCGGGTCATCCTCGGGAATGCCGGCTTCAACCTTGCCCACCAGGTCGGCGCCGACGTCGGCGCCTTTGGTGAAGATGCCGCCGCCCAGACGGGCGAAGATCGAGATCAGCGAGGAACCGAAACCGAGGCCGACCAGCGGATGGATGATGCTCTCCATGGAGGCACCTGAGCCGCCCAGGGTTTTCAGCACGGCGTAGTAGCCGGCCACACCCAACAGACCGAGGCCCACAACCAGCATGCCGGTGATGGCGCCGCCCTTGAAGGCGACATTGAGCGCCTCGTTGAGGCCGGTACGCGCAGCTTCGGCCGTGCGCACGTTGGCCCGCACCGAAACGTTCATGCCGATGTAGCCGGCGGCGCCCGACAGCACGGCACCGAGGATGAAGCCGATGGCGGTGGTGGTGCCGAGGAATATCCAGATGGCGGCAGCGAGCACGACGCCGACGATGCTGATCGTGGTGTATTGACGATTCAGATAGGCTTGGGCACCTTCCTGAATCGCTGCGGAAATTTCCTTCATGCGGTCGTTGCCGGCCGGTTGCGCCAGAATCCACTGGCTCATGATCCAGCCATAAACGATCGCCGCCACCGCACAGATCAGCGCAAACATCAATCCTGCTACCATAACACCCCCCCGAAAGTTAATGAACTCAACGAAATATTTTATCACGCGATACTCGCGATTGATGCGCAAAAACAGCAACTATTATTATTACTTCAGACCTAACGTTGTTCAGCGCCACTAAGCTCACGGGTCTCTGCCCCGCCGCCAAGTCGTCCTGTCTGCCGCTGCCAGCATAAGCAAAAGTCGACCGCCGCTACAAAGATTCGGTTGATGGACAAATCCGCCTGATGGATGCCTGCCGATGACTGCCAACAGCTGGCCATGACGGATATAGTACACACCCGAATGCAGGGTCATTGCCTGCCTGGCTCAATGCTCAATACGGATGAACTCACATGCCTGACCATCAATCCAGCCTGACCGCCCGAAATGAACGCCGGACCATGCCGCGCGGCAAGGTATTGGTTGCACAGGGCGGAGGACCGACCGCCGTCATCAATCAATCGATGGCGGGCGTCGTCCTCGAGGCCCGCAAGTTCCGCAACGTCGAACTGGTGTACGGTGCCTACCACGGTGTATCCGGCATCGTCGAAGAAGAATTCCTCGACCTCACCCAGGAAACCAGCCACAACATCGAAATGGTGGCCGGCACCCCGTCCTCGGCTCTTGGCTCGACGCGCGACAAGCCTGACCTGAAGTATTGCCACGAGATATTCAAGGTTCTCAGGGCGCACGACATAGGCTATTTCTTCTACATCGGCGGCAATGATTCTTCCGACACGGTGCGGATCGTCAGCGAAGAGGCGCGTCGGGCCGACTATCCGCTACGCTGCATCCACATTCCGAAGACCATTGACAATGACCTGGTCGGCAACGACCACACTCCCGGATTCCCGTCGGCGGCGCGCTTTGTCGCTCAGGCCTTCATGGGCGCCAATCTGGACAATACGGCCCTGCCGGGCGTTTATCTGGCAGTGGTGATGGGCCGGCATGCCGGTTTTCTGACGGCGGCGGCGGCACTCGGAAAGAAATTTCCGGACGACGGCCCGCACCTGATCTACGTTCCGGAACGCGTCTTCAGCGTCGACAAATTTCTGGCCGACGTCAAGGCCACCTACGACAGGCACGGTCGCTGCGTGATCGCCGCGTCAGAAGGCATTCATGACGAGCAGGGCACGCCCATCATCACGCGACTGACGACTCAGGTCGAACGCGATGCCCACGGCAACGTGCAGTTGTCCGGCACGGGCGCCCTGGCCGATCTGCTCTGTGACGAAATCAAGAACAATCTCGGCATCAAGCGCGTCAGGGGCGACACGCTCGGCTATCTGCAGCGTTCGTTCATCGGCTGCGTCTCCGATGTCGATCAGCGCGAAGCCCGCGAGGTCGGCGAAAAAGCGGTTCAATACGCCATGTGGGGTGATCGCGACGGCTCCGTCGCCATCAAGCGAACCGGCTTTTACTCGGTCGACTACCAGTTGATTCCGCTCGAGTCGGTGGCAGGCAAGACGCGGGTCATGGAGGACGAGTTCATCGCTGCCAGCGGCACCGACGTCACCGACGCGTTCCGCATGTATCTGCGTCCCTTGCTCGGTTCCGGCCTGCCGGATGCCTACCGCTTGCGCTTGAACAAGGTCCGCAAGATCCTGAATCCGGACACATAGGCAGGATCGTCCGGGCCGGGCTCGAACCGGCGCAGAGGTCAATCGCCGAAGCAGACCCCCATATCCCGACCGGTCTGCAGCGTGTCGCAGTCGAGGGGAACGCCCTTCATGCGGCCGGCCACTTCCTCCAGCGCCACGTAGTTCACGTTGGGGAAAGCCAGGGCCACCATGACGCCGGATTGCCCCTCATCCAGGGCCCGCACAGCCGCAGTACCAAAGCGCATCGCTGCCAGGCGGTCAAACGAGGTCGGGCTGCCGCCGCGCAACAAGTGGCCCAGCACGACGACCCGGACATCCTTGCCGGTCCGCTCCTCCAGCACCCGGGCGATCCGCTCGCCGACACCGCCGAGGCGCTCGGCGTGGCCGATTTCGGCGGGCGCCAGGATTTCCCTGTGGCCGTGACTGGGTTCGGCGCCTTCCGCGACCATGACAAGAGAATACATCCGCCCCTCGCTGTCGCGGGCGCGAATCTTGGCGGCAACCTTGTCTATGTCGAAGGGGATTTCGGGGATCAGGATGGCATGGGCGCCGCCGGAAATACCCGCGTGCAGCGCAATCCAACCGGCATAGCGCCCCATGACCTCGACCACCATCACCCGTTGATGGCTTTCGGCCGTACTGTGCAATCGATCCAGGCACTCGGTGGCAAAGGCCACCGCCGTATCGAAGCCGAAAGTAGTGAAGGTCTTGTCCAGATCGTTGTCGATCGTCTTCGGCACACCGACGACACGCAGCCCCTTCTGATGCAGGGCATTGGCGATGGTGAGCGAGCCGTCACCACCGATGGAAACCAGGGCATCGAGCTCTTTGCGGGCGAAAAACTCCAGGATTTCGCCACTGCGGTCGGTGTCCTTCATCGTTCCATCCGGCATTTTCATCGGAAAATGCAACGGATTGCCCTTGTTGGTGGTACCCAGGATCGTGCCACCCAGATGGCCGATGCCCCGCACCTTTTCCCGGGTCAGCCGGACGACACCGCCGTCGGGATAGCGTTCGGGGAAAAGGATACCGTTGAAACCGTCATGAATCCCGTAGCATTCCCAGCCCCGATTGGCGGCAGCAATGGCCACGGCGCGTATCACGGCATTGAGGCCGGGGGCGTCTCCGCCGCCGGTACACACTGCTATGCGTCGGATGTGGCTGGACATGGCAACCCCCGCGTCGGTGATGGCGTCAGCCCAGCGCTGCAAACAGGGCGTTCTTGATCGTATCGAGCGAACCGACCCCGGAAACCCGGCGATGCTTTGGCGCGCCCTTGGCCCCAGTGTCAGACCACTTGGAGTAGTACTCGATGAGGGGCTGGGTCTGGCTGTGATAGACGGTCAGACGCTTCCTCACCGTTTCCTCCTGATCGTCGTCGCGCTGAATCAGGGATTCGCCGGTCAGGTCGTCCTTGCCGGCGACCTTGGGCGGATTGAACACGACGTGATAGGTGCGCCCCGAGGCCGGGTGGACACGACGACCGCTCATGCGCTTGATGATTTCCTCATCGCTGACGTCAATCTCCAGCACATAGTCGAGTTCAATGCCCTGGGCACGCAAGGCTTCAGCCTGCGGAATAGTCCGCGGAAAGCCGTCGAACAGAAAGCCCTTGGCGCAATCGGGTTGCTTCAGGCGCTCGGCGATCAGGCCGAGGATGATGTCGTCGGACACCAAGCCGCCGGCATCCATGACCTTCTTTGCTGCCAGGCCCATCGGAGTACCGGCTTTGACCGCGGCGCGCAGCATGTCGCCCGTGGAGATTTGCGGAATCCCGTATTTTTCGGTAATGAAGGCCGCTTGCGTACCCTTGCCGGCGCCCGGCCCACCCAACAGGATCAATTTCATGACTATCCCCCACAATAAAGTTTATCTAAATGATTTAAAAGTACTTTTTTGGTGTTTCACAGTTTGGCAAAAGTTACTCCGAATCCCTCCCGGCGTCAAACAATCGGCGCACTCGTTGGAGATCCTCGGCAGTATCGACTCCCGGCGCCGGCGGCTGATCATTGCTGACAACCCGGATCGGATAGCCGTGCCAAAGCGCACGCAGTTGTTCCAGCGACTCGCAGCGCTCGAGGGGTGAAGACGAAAGTTGCCCGAAGCGGCGCAGGAAACCGACGCGGTAGGCGTAGATGCCTATGTGTCGCTGTGCCGGGAAACCGGCGTCAAGTTCATCGCGACATTCTGCAAACCGATCCCGGTCCCAGGGAATGGGCGCACGGCTGAAGTAAAGAGCCCTGCCCCGCACATCGCAAACCACCTTGACCACGTTGGGATCGAAGAAGTCCTCAGCCGTCGTCATGGCGTGGGCGGCGGTAGCCATGGCCGCCCCGGGATCATCGCGCAAGGCCTCCGCGACAGCCTCGATCAAGGCAGGATCAAGCAGCGGCTCATCACCCTGCACGTTGACCACGATGTCAGCATCTTCCCATTTCAGCAGATCGGCCACTTCGGCAATGCGGTCCGTGCCGCTGACATGATCGGCGCGTGTCATCACGGCATCGTAGCCGTGCTGCCGCACCGCAGCGACTATCCGCTCGTCATCGGTAGCCACCCACACGCCGTCCGCCCGGGAGCGGCGGGCGGCAGCGGCCACACGCACGATCATCGGCTGTCCGGCAATGTCCGCCAAGGGTTTGCCGGGCAGGCGCGTCGAACCGAAGCGTGCCGGAATGACGACGCGGAATCCCATCAGATCTCTTCGGCGCCCAACTGCCGGGCCTCATCCTCCAGCATCACCGGAATGTCGTCCTTCACCGGATAAGCCAGCCTGCAAGCCTTGCAGACCAGTTCCGCAGCAGCCTTGCGATTTTCCAGCGGCCCCTTGCACACGGGACAAACGAGTATTTCAAGCAAGCGGACGTCCATCAATCTTCTCCAGCACAAAGGCGACAAGGTCGGGGCTGACTTCCGCCGTTACGGGCAATACCCATACGGGCAGAGACAGTGAAAGTCGCGCCAATTTTACGGCATCCTTTTCGGTCGTCAGAATAGCGTCGCCGGAAAAAGCCAGATCCTCCGCGCAGAAGGTGTAATGATCGGCGAAGCTGTGTTCGACAAAGCTCAGCCCCATCCGGCTCAACTGATCGAAAAAACGCTGCGGGGCGCCGATACCGGCCACCGCGTGCAATTTCATGCCGGCCAGATCGGCGGCGCTGCAGGCAATTCGCGCATCACCGAGGCGATGAAAACTCACAGCCAACAGGCGCATCAGGAATACGGGACGTGAAAAAGCCGGCGCCGGCGAGACGGCGGTGCCGTTCAGAACCACGGCATCCACCCGCGCCAAACGCGAGACAGGTTCACGCAAGGGCCCGGCGGGCAAACACCAGCCGTTCATCACTCCACGTTCGTCGAACAGGGCAATCTCGACATCGCGGGCCAGGCGATAGTGCTGGAGACCGTCATCGGCAAGAATCACATCGCACTCCGGATACGCGGCTAGCAGGGCGCAAGCCGCCGCCGCCCGGTTCCTGCCGACAAAAACCGGGCAGCCGCCGCGCCGAGCCAACAACACCGGCTCATCGCCCGCCACGCCGGGATCAGCGTCGGGAGCCACCTCCTGTATCTGTCTGACATCGCCACGATAGCCGCGGCTGACAATACCCGGATGCCGCCCCGAGGCACGCAGAGACTGCGCCAGATGAATCACCAGCGGTGTCTTGCCGGTGCCGCCGACGCTTATGTTGCCGACGACAACCACGGCTACCGGCAAGCGCCGGGGCTGCAACAGCCCGACCCGGTACAAGGCGCGCCGCAAGCCGACGAGGGCAGCGAACAAAAGCGAAAAGGGAAACAGCAGGCAGACCAGCGGACCGCGCCGCTGCCAGAGGGCGGCAAGCCCGCCGGACTTAGCGTTGCGCCTGCTGGGTGGCAAAGGATATATGCGACAGGCCTGCCTGCTGGGCTGCCTGCATGACATCGATGACGCTTTGATGCGCGGCCTTGGCGTCGGCATTGATGACCACCACCGGCTCCTTGCCGCTGCCTGTCACCCGCTTCATTGCATTGGCTATGGTTTCGACGTCGCGACCGCCGATCGCCGCCTTGTTCAGCATGATTTCACCGGCGGCGGTAACGATCACATTGATTTCGTTGGGCTGCTCCTTGTTCTGCGGCGCGTCGGCAGTGGGCAGGTTGATCTCGAGTCCGGAAAACTTGGAGTACGTGGTGGTGATCATGAGGAAAATCAGGATGACCAATAGGACATCGATCATCGGGATCAGATTGATCTCGAGTTCTTCACGCTGCCGTCCCCGCTGGAAGTTCATCTCGCCCTGCCCCTACTTGCGTTCGCCTTGCAGCACTTCCACCAGTTTCACCGCCTCCTGCTCCATCTCGACCAGAAAACCGTCGACCCGCGCCCGGAAGTGGCGATAGAAAATCATGCTGGGAATCGCAATGATCAGGCCGAACCCGGTGTTGTAGAGCGCCACCGAAATGCCATGCGCCAGAGCCTGGGGGTTGTTGCCGGAGGATGTCGGCGAGCCGAAAATCTCGATCATCCCCACCACGGTGCCGAACAGCCCCATCAGCGGCGCAATCGAGGCAATGGTGCCCAGCGTGGTGAGGAAGCGTTCCAGATCGTGAGCCACACCGCGCCCGGCCTCCTCGATCGCCTCTTTCATGATTTCGCGCGAACTCCTGGCATTGCGCATGCCTGCGGCAAGCACCCGGCCAAGCGGCGAATGCGCCTCGAGGCGTGCCAGTTGGGCGTCGCCAACTCCGCTTTGACGATAATCGGCGACGGCGCTTTGCAGCAGGCCGGCGGGAACGATATTGCTGCGACGCAGGGCAGTTGTACGCTCGATGATGAGTGCGACAGCAACTACGGACGCAAACAGCAGAGGCCAGATTGGCCAGCCGGCAGCCTGAATGATGGAAAACACGGGGACGACTCCGGTAAGCAGGAAAGCGCGAACTTTAGCCCGAGTAGGCCGATTCGGCAATACAAAGGAATTTCGGGCGTCAAAGAAATTCCGGTTGAAATCCGAAACGGGGTTGAAAACCGGCTTTCATCCGCAGCCCGGGCCTGACAGTGGCTGTATAAACTTGCAAAATCATGATTCCGCTCACTTCACCCGCGCAAAAACCGGCAGTTGATCCCGCTGTCATCGCCACGGCATGGTTTGCGCGGTTTGCCTTGTCCTCGCTGGCTGCCATGCCTCGCGAAGAAGCGCTGCCGCAGCGTCCTCTTGCGGTGCTTGCCGCCTTCGCCGCTATTGCGCTGACAGAAGGCCGGACACTGCTTATTCTGGCGCAGGACGACCAGCAGTTGCCGGAGATTTCCAACGCACTCGACCTTGCCATACGGCCGCTCTGCCTGGTACTGCCGGCCGCCGATTTTGCTGCCCGCATCGCCCTGCGCGCCACGCTGTCCCTGATGAAAAGCCGGCTGGCGCGCGACGACGAGGAAAATCAGACCGCCGCATGGCAGCAGCAACGCGAACGCATTGCGCAGAATGAGGCCCTTTGGCAGGACGCCCACCAATGGGTTGCGCGCAATGACCGCAGCGAATGGCCGGAGCAGGTCGCCGATCTGTTTCCCGCGCGCATCCTGCCGATTGCGGCCTACCGCAGCCTGCGGCAGAAAAACTGCGACATCACGCTGCTCTATCGCTGCGACGCACCGCCGGAACTGATGGCACCGCCCGGCAGCCTGCTGCAGGTGGGGGCGCGCATGGCGACGCCGCGCCACAGATCGGTCACACTGGCCGATGCCGACCTGCAACTGCAGATGGAACTGGCGCAACTCACGCAAGACGTCGCCGAACTGGAACTTGAACTGGCGACGGCCCAGGCCGAGGTAGCCGATTTCACCCGACGCTACTACGAACTGGTGGGGCGCCGCATGGTCAAACTTGATGCCCTTCAGGCCCGGCTTGCCCGCGAGCAGGCAGAACACGCGCCGGAGAGCCCCGGTGTTCGCGCCGAAGCGCAACAAAAGCAGGAAAAGGCCGAGCAATCGGCGCGCGAAAGCGAACGCTTCGCCCAAGCCACGGCCGATGAACCGGCGGCCTTCCGCCCCAGCAGTGACGTAAAGCGTCTGTTTCGCCAGATCGCTCAGAAAATTCACCCTGATCGCGCAATCGACGACGCTGACCGGGCCTGGCGCACCCATCTGATGTCAGAAGCCAATCGCGCCTATCGCGCCGGGGATGAAACGGCCTTGCAGGAAGTCGCGGCCCTATGGCAGGAGGGACAAGCCGGCCGTCGCGATTCGCCGGCGGACCGCCCCGCCGTGACGCCGGTGCCGACTCTTGTGCGACAGGTCGAAAGCATGCGGGCCCGACTCATCGCAATCGAGCATGAATTGCAGAAGCTGTTTGGCTCAAGGCTCTATGAGTTGTTCATCGCCGCACGCCAGGCCCGGCGACAAGGCCGCGATCTGCTCGCCGAAATGGCCGAGAAACTCGACGACACCATCATGCAACACAGCCGGCAGCCGGCAGCCGACGGCTAGCCCGCGGCTGACTCAATTCACCCCGCTGCCGCGTTCCATGCGCTCCAGAAAATCACGCGCAGCCTTGTGGCCCGGTCCTGCCGCCGCCCGCAGCCACTTGGCAGCCAGGCGCAAACTGCGCTTCACCCCGTCGCCGCGAAAGTACGCCAGGCCCAGTTCGTATTGCGCATCAGTTTCACCTTGCAGGGCGGCGCGGCGCAGCCAAAGCGTCGCGGCGCGGGCATCGCGCGGCGCACCCTGCCCTTGCATCAGGCAGTAACCGAGGCTGTACATGGCATACGGATCTTCATGGGCCAGCGCCGCCTGCTCGTACCAGTGCAATGCTTCGCGCGGATTGCGCGGTATGCCGTAACCGAAATAGAACAGGTCACCCAGCAGTATCTTGGCATCGAGCAGCGCCGCCGCCTTGCGGTACCAGACTACCGCCTGCGGCACGTCAACCGCCGCGCCGGTGCCATGACGAAGACATTCCGCCAGCATGAAGGCGGCGCGGCGATGTCCCGTCTCGGCGGCGCGGCGAAAACAGCTCACCGCGTCGGTCAACCGCTCGTCATCGGCAGACGTGGCAGCGCGCAGGAATGCTTCTCCCCGCGCGAAAAGATAGCGCTCCAGTTCCTTCATCGCCTGCGGCCAGCCGGCCTCCGCTGCCTTTCGCAGCAAGGCCTCACCGCGCGCCGGCTGTTCTTCGCCGCCTACGCCAAGCAGCAGGCAACGACCGTATTCGGCCAGCCCGTGGGCATCTCCGGCATCGGCCGCGGCCCGGTAATGCGTCAGCGCGAGGGCGGCGTCGGCACGCATTCCTTCGCCATGTTCGCAGCACTCTCCCAGCCAGACGCGCGCCGCGATGTCGCCCTGTTCGCTTGCGCGCCGGTACCAGCTTACGGCCAGCGCCTTGTTCTCTGCCACGCCGTCGCCCCACCGGTAGGCGTGGGCAAGCTTGATCTTGGCTCGCGCATGACCATGGCGGGCTGCGGCGCGCCACCAGCGCACCGCCTCCGGAAAATCGCGACCCGCCATGCCGACACCCTGTGCATGGCACTCGCCCAGTTCAAACTCGGCGTCCCGGCTCCCCTTCTCCGCAGCACGCCGATACCAGGCCATGCCAGCCTGCGGATCACGCGTGACACCAAAACCGAAGGTGTGGCACTGGCCCAGCAGAAACATCGCGCCGGCCAAGCCCTTGCGCGCCGCGACGCGGAAATGTATCGCCGCTTCGGCGGCATCCGCCGGCACACCTTCGCCGGCATACAGGCACATGCCCAGACAAAAACTTGAACTGACAACACCGTCGGCAGCGGCCTCCCGCCAGCAGAGTATCGCCGCGGCACGATCCTGCTTGACGCCACGGCCAAAGAAATGGCAGCGCGCCAGCAGGTCTCTTGCCTCGGCCTGCCCTTGCGCGGCAGACAGTTGCAGCCAATGCGCGGCAGCGGAGAAATTCTGCTCGACACCGATACCGAAATAGAGCACCCGACCCCGCCAGTACTGCGCCAGACCCGCTCCCATTTGTGCGGCCTGCTCGAACAGAGCGGCGGCGCGCTGCGTATCCGCCGCCACGCCATGGGCGCGCAGCAGACACAAGGCGAGCCAGGTCACGCCGCGCGTGTCGCCCTGCTGCGCCGCCGATTCGAAGAGGCGCACCGCTTCGCTGTAATCGCGCGGCAAGCCGAAACCTTGATACAGCAACCAGCCCAGAACTGCCTCTCCAGCCGGGCACGCGTGCTCGGCACTTGCCGTAGCCCAGCGCACCGCTGCGGCAGACGACTTGACGACGCCTTCCCCCGCGGCATGACGCCATGCAAGTTCTGCCTGTGCATTGCGGTTGCCGGCCTCGACCATGCGCCGCAATTCGATCAGCGGCAAACCACTCCAGAAACTCCCGGCATGGCCGAACAAGGCCAGCCCCTGAGTCGCACCACGTTCGATCAGCGAACTGTCCAGCGCCTCGCGCAACAGACCGAGCAAGGCGCCGGCGGGTAAGGGTATCAACGAGCGGTTCATGCAGTGGGATACGGCTCCGGGATGCCCCACAGAGTAGCCCAATACATGAGTGCCGAAGCCAAGGAACAGCGGCCCGGTTATCCATAAAATCTGTGGGTCAGTTGTTGGATCACGATGTGACAAAGGAGCCGAACAGGCTTGCCGGCCCGACCAACGCATAGTGTGAATCCTGTAGAATTTTCCTTCCAGCCGTTCCTTGACCCCGATACGCCGAAGCCATGCTCGATCCTGCAACAGTCGTCACCATTGGCGAGCTCAACCGGCTTGCGCGCCAGAGCCTGGAAAGGGAGTTCCCGTTGCTTTGGGTGGCCGGAGAAGTTTCCAACCTGACACGCGCCACCTCAGGCCACATCTATTTTTCGCTCAAGGACGCCGCTGCCCAGGCTCGCTGCGTGATGTTCCGCACACGTGCCCAGTCGGTTCCCTGGCGACTGGAAAACGGGCAGCAGGTCGAGGCGCGCGCCCTGGTGTCCCTCTACGAGCCACGCGGCGACTTCCAACTGAACGTCGAGACACTGCGCCGTGCCGGACTGGGACGTCTGTTCGAAGCCTTCGCCCGGCTGAAGGAGCGTCTGGAGGCTGAGGGTTTGTTTGCCATAGAGCGAAAACGGCCGCTGCCGCGCTTTCCACATCGCATCGGGATCATTGCTTCGCCGCGCGCCGCTGCCTTGCGCGACGTACTGGCAGCCTTGAAGCGAAGAGCAGCGCATCTTTCTGTGATCCTTTACCCGACCCTGGTACAGGGCGACAGAGCCGCCGCGGAGATAGCCGGCGCAATCACGCTGGCGAACCGGCGCAGCGAATGTGATCTGCTCCTGCTCGTGCGCGGCGGCGGCAGCATCGAGGACCTTTGGGCATTCAACGAAGAAATCGTGGCGCGGGCCATCGTCGGCAGTTCGCTGCCGCTGATCAGCGGCGTGGGACACGAGACCGATACCACCATCGCCGACTGTGTCGCCGACCTGCGAGCCGCAACGCCCACCGCGGCGGCCGAACTGGCAAGCCAGGGATGGCACGCCGCGACGGGCGAGTTGGCAAGTCTCGGAACAACTCTGGGCCGGACCATGCAATACCGCATCGACCGGGAGCAGCAGAGACTAGATCGACTCTCGCTGCGCCTGATTGATCCGGCGGCACAATTGGCGCAAACACGCAGCCGGCTCGCGCTGCTCGCATCGCGGCTCGATGCCTCCCTGGCCAACGGCCTGCGTCGCCATCGCAACCGCTTGAACCGCGCCGCCCTGGGTCTGGCGCACACCGTTCCCCGCACCGAAAAGCGCGGGGGGCACATCAGACTGTTGGGCCAGCGCCTGGCAGCGGCCGGCCGCACCCGGCAACAGACCCGGCAGGGGGCGCTGGACAGCCTGGCTGCAGCGTTGGCTCACCTGAATCCGGAGGCAACCCTGGCACGCGGGTTTTCCATCGTTCGGGATGCCGGCGGCCATCTGGTAACGGACGCTGCCAGTCTTGTGAAAGGCCAGACAGTCAGCCTTCATCTGGCGCGAGGCGAAGCCCGGGCCGGCATCCTCGCAACGACTCCCGACCATCCGTCAATTGCCACCTGAGGTATTCTTGACTATAATTGTCAACTTTACTGCCTTCCACTTCACAGCAACAGGAGAATCAAAATGGAACATACCCTTCCCCCCCTGCCCTACGCAATCGATGCACTCGCCCCGCACATCTCGAAGGAAACCTTCGAGTACCACTACGGCAAGCACCACCAGGCTTATGCGACCAATCTCAACAACCTGATCAAGGGTACCGAGTACGAGAACCTCGACCTTGAAGCCATCGTCAAGAAGGCCCCGGCCGGCGGGATTTTCAACAACTCGGCCCAGGTCTGGAATCACAGCTTTTTCTGGAACAGCATGAAAGCCGGCGGCGGCGGCACGCCGACAGGCCCTCTGGCCGATGCCATAAACAAGAAATGGGGCAGCTTCGACGAGTTCAAAAAAGCCTTCCAGGCGGCCGCCGTCGGCAATTTCGGATCGGGCTGGACCTGGCTGGTCAAGAAGGCGGATGGTTCGCTTGATATCGTCAGCACCACGGCTGCCGGCACGCCGCTGAACAGCGAGAACAAGGCACTGCTGACCATCGATGTGTGGGAACACGCGTATTACATCGACTACCGCAATGCGCGACCCAAGTTTGTCGAGACCTTCCTCAATTCGCTGGCGAACTGGGACTTTGCGGCAAAGAATTTCGCCTGATCACGGCGAAGAGCAGCACCACTCATCAGAGGGCGCCCGGCGGCGCCCTCTGCCATTCGATGGTAGAGGAATCGGCATGGAATCCAGACTCACCGAACTCGAAATCAAGCTTGGCCTCGGCGAAGACCATCTGGAACAACTCAATCGCACTGTCTATCGCCAGCAGCAGCAAATCGATCTGCTACAGATACAGGTGCGCGAGTTGTACCAAATGATTCAGCCGTCGGCCCCCAGCGAGCCGCGGAATCTGGGCGACGACATCCCTCCCCACTACTAGAGAGCCGGTCCGTCCGTATTGCGCAGCCCCCCAGCCGGGCATTTCAGCGGCCGGCGGGTGCTTTTTCTATTCCCGCCATGGCGAACCCGGCACCCAGACCGCGACTCTTGTACCAGCCCAGATTCATTTCCAGCGCGTAGCGCGCCGGCCCGGCTGCACAGTGGTTGTCCTCCGTCTGCGGCTGCATATCCTCAATATTGAGGATCCTGCCCTTTTCGTCGAGGAAGGCAACCGACAGGGGCAGGAGCGTATTGCGCATCCACATGCAGTGCTTGGCGATGTCCGGGAACACGAACAACATTCCCCGCTGAGGCGCCATCGTCGCGCGCTGCATCAGTCCGGACATGCGACTATCGGGGGTCGCCGCGACTTCGGCTTCGACACGGTGCATGCCCGCGAACAACTCGAGCAAGGGCAGCTGAGGCTGCTGAGCCCATGCCGGCAAGGGCATCACCAATGATGTCGCCAGCAGCAGTATCCTGAAAAACACGAGCCATCTCCTATTGCGACAAGACTGCCTGACGCCCGCTGAGTTCTTGGGCACGGGGCCAAGAACACTTTGTTATTGCCCAAGGCCACCGCAAAAAAAATGGCAGGTTCCCCTGCCATTCTTCTCCCGGATAAGGGGATTACTTTGCAGCTTCAGCCTTCTTTGCCTTCTTTGCCTTCTTGGCCTTCTTGGCCTTCTTTTCAGCGGCCGGAGCAGCAGCTTCAGCCTTCTTTTCAGCGGCCGGGGCGGCAGCGGGAGCAGCGGCAGGAGCGGCGGCAGCCGGAGCAGCGGCAGGAGCAGCCTTCGGCGCGTCAGCGGCAAAAGCGGAGGTGGCAATCAGACCGGCAACCAGGGTAGCAAGCAGCTTGTTCATGGTGTTCCCTTTCGTTTGTGTATAGGTGGAATATTCATAACACCACGGTTTTTCGAGGCGTTATGGACATTAACGCGCTGCTTTCCATCTGGTTGACTTGGTGTTTCAAGTTCGCGCCACTGCCCCGGTGCAAGCCCTTCCAGTGTCCAGTCGCCCACTGCCCATCGAATCAGCCGTAGAGTCGGAAACCCGACGCGCGCCGTCATGCGCCTGACCTGGCGATTCTTTCCTTCCCGCAGAACGAGTTCCAGCCAACTGGTGGGAATCTGCGCTCGGTAACGGATGGGAGGATTTCTTGCCCAGAGGTCCCCTGGCTCGTCAATACGGCGTACCTGGCAGGGCCTGGTATGGAAATCACCAAGATCAACCCCTGCCGCGAGTTGCTGCAGAGCGGCATCTGTCGGCAAGCCTTCAACCTGAACCCGATACACTTTTGCCAACTTGTGGCGTGGATCCGAAATCCGCGCCTGCAAGCCTCCATCTCCAGTCAGCACCACCAGGCCTTCGGAATCGGCATCCAGCCGTCCTGCCGCGTATACCGCAGGGACCGGAATGTAGTCGGCCAAGGTGGGCCGCCCGTCAGCACCGGTAAACTGGGTCAGCACACCATATGGTTTGTGGAACAGTATGAGGTGACTCAAACCGGGCAACCGCTGCCAAAAACGTTGCAGAAGCGCAGCGATTCGGGGTAGGGGAAAAAGTCCTGGATCGTGCCTTCGCGAACCAGTTCCTGCGTCTTCCGCCAGAACTCGACATCAAATAGATCGGGATGGTGGCGCATGAAGGCGTCCCGAATCCTGTCAGACACCAGCAAAAAGGTTTCGAACTCCTCGGGAAATACGTCGAGTCTTGACACCGGATACCAGACTTCGCCCGACATTTCGGCTTCGAAATTCGGCGGCGGCGGAATGCGGCGAAACGTGCAGTCGGTCATGTATTCGATTTCATCGTAGTCATAGAACACCACCCGACCGTAGCGGGTAACGCCGAAGTTTTTCCACAGCAGGTCGCCGGGAAAGATATTCGCAATTGCCAGCTCCCGTATGGCATTGCCGTATTCGCGTACGGCTTGTTCCACCAGATCACCACGACCCGCCTTCTCTGCTTCTTCGAGATAGATGTTGAGCGGTTTCATGCGTCGCTCGATGTAGAGATGCTTGATGATCAGATCCTCGCCATCTTCTTCCATCAGCGACGGCACCTCTTTGTACAGTTCATCGATGAGTTCCTGGGAAAACCGCCTGCGGGGCAGGGCAACCTTGGAAAACTCGAGCGTGTCGGCCATGCGCCCCACCCGATCGACCTGCTTCACCAACTGATACTTGCGCCGCACCGTGTCATGATCGACTTCCTTCGACGCCCCGAAAACATCCTTGATGACTTTAAACACATAAGGGTAGGACGGCAGGGTGAACACCAGCATGACCGTACCGCGGATGCCCGGCGCTACGATGAATTTATCCGCCGAATGATGGAGGTGAAATATCAGGTCGCGGAAAAACATGGTCTTGCCCTGCTTTCCCAGCCCGAGCATGGTGTACAGCTCGGAGCGCGGCTTGTTGGGCGTGATCGAACGGAGAAACTGGACGTACCCGGAAGGCACGTCCATGTCGACCATGAAATAGGCACGCGACAAGGAAAATAGCGCTCCGATCCGCCCCGCGTCGAGGATTATCGTGTCGACGTAGAGTTTTCCTGCTGCGGAATGAAGCACGGGAACCGCAAACGGGTACTCGAGCCCGCCGTTGACCGCCTTGCCAATCACATAGGCACCCTTGTTGCGATAGAAAGGCGAGTTGAGCACCTGTATCTGCAGGTTCGCCTCGCGCGCAGGAACGGTGCCCAAGTGAGATACGGCCGCCCGCAAGATGAAACCGGCATCCCGATCGAGATCCTCAAACTCCCGCGCCCACCCGAAGTCCAGCAATATCTTCCGGATGCAAGGCCCGACATCTTCTTCGTTCGGGTAGTAGCAACGATAGGTGGGCGGATCGGACTCGAGATACTCGGTGGACACCGCCGGCCGCACAAAAATAAAATCATTGCGAAAATACGTGCGGTGCAGAATCCGGCAGCAGACCGAATTAAAGAATGTCTCTGCCAACTCCGGTTGCTTGTGGTTTGTCAGCAGCCCTATGTAATGCAACTTCGCATGCTGCCAGACGGCATCGCTCAGCCCGTCGACATCGAACTCGCGATGCAAGCGCTCAGTGGTCTCGTTTACGCGTTGATCATAAAACTGAATACGGGCCCTGACCGCCCGTTGGCCTTCCTCCCAACGCGCCTTGTTAAAGCGCTGCTTGGCAACAGCCGAGCTTTCATGAAACAGCCGATAGTGCTTGTTAAAGCCATCGACAAGCACGCCGGCAATGGATTCCGCGATCAGGTCATCCGAAGCGCCAATGGGCATACAAGAAGCCTCAATAATTCAATGCGATATATTCTACCAGTCGGCACCAACGCTGAATAACGCCAACCCGGCGTACCGGCAACGACGAGCGATTTGGGAGATAATCAAGCGCAATTGATCACGCATTTCCCTTGATTCTCAACACACCATTCTTAACGGAGCAGGCATGAGCACTTCCCTTATCAAGCTTCCCGCACAAGGCCAGAAAATCATTCCAGGCCAGCCGATTCCCGACAATCCGGTCATACCCTTTATCGAGGGCGACGGCATCGGCATAGACATCACCCCGGTGATGCAAAAAGTGGTGGACGCCGCCGTGCAGAAGTCGTACGGCGGCAAGCGCAAGATTTCGTGGATGGAGGTCTATGCCGGCGAAAAGGCTACCCGTCTTTACGGCCCTGACGTCTGGCTGCCGGCAGAAACCATCGCAGCATGCAAGGAATATTCGGTCTCCATCAAGGGGCCGCTCACCACGCCGGTAGGTGGCGGCATCCGCTCCCTCAACGTCGCCTTGCGTCAGGAGATGGATCTGTACCAGTGCGTGCGTCCTGTACGCTACTTCAAGGGCATCCCGTCGCCGCTCAAGGATCCCAGCAAGACCGACATGGTGATCTTCCGCGAGAACACGGAAGACATCTACTGCGGCATCGAATGGCAAGCCGAATCGGCACCGGCAAAGAAACTGATCAAGTTTCTCCAGGAGGAAATGGGGGTGACAAAAATTCGCTTCCCCAATACCTCAGGCATCGGTATCAAGCCGGTTTCGCGCGAGGGAACCGAGAGACTGATGCGGGCCGCGGTGAACTACGCCATAGCCAACAAGCGCAAATCGGTGACGATTGTGCACAAGGGCAACATCATGAAGTACACGGAGGGCGGCTTCCGTGACTGGGCCTATGCGTTGGCGAAGAACGAGTTTGGCGGCGTCGAAATTGATGGCGGTCCGTGGCTGAAACTGCCCAATGGCATTGTCGTCAAGGACGCCATTGCCGACGCCTTTCTGCAGCAGATTCTATTGCGCCCGGCAGAGTATGACGTCATCGCCACGCTCAACCTGAACGGCGACTATATCTCCGATGCCCTGGCAGCTCAGGTCGGCGGCATCGGCATCGCGCCGGGCGCCAACATTTCGGATCTGTATGCCTGCTTCGAAGCGACTCACGGCACCGCGCCGAAATACGCCGGCAAGGATTACGTAAATCCGGGTTCGTTGATCCTGTCTGCGGAAATGATGCTGCGCCATCTGGGCTGGATCGAAGCCGCAGACCTGATCATCAAATCCATGGAAGCCGCGATCGGCGACAAGGTCGTGACCTACGACTTCGCCCGTCTGATGGAAGGCGCCACGGAAGTAAAATGCTCGGCATTCGGCCAGGCGATGATTGATCGCATGTGAGACCCAAGCTCTCTGCCGCACCAAAAACAAAGCCCGCCTTACCGGCGGGCTTTGTATTCTCGGAGCCGGAATTACCCGGGCGCCGAAAGAATCGAGGACATCAAGGCTTCTGAATGTTCGACGCCTGCTTGCCTTTGGGGCCTTGCACCACGTCGAAAGTCACCTTGTCACCTTCCTTCAGGGACTTGAACCCAGCCATGTTGATGGCCGAGAAATGTGCGAACAAATCTTCGCTTCCGTCATCCGGGGTAATAAAACCAAAACCCTTGGCGTCGTTGAACCACTTAACAGTACCAGTTGCCATGTAACTTTTTCCTTAATCAAAAACGAACGAATCGGCCACCGCTGCGGGCTGCAAAACACCGCACCCCGGCCGGGGCATGTTTGAGGTTCAAGCTCGTAAAGCAGAGGGGGCCAAGCGGCGATTCAGAGGAGCTGCAATTCGACAGACTATGAGACGACCGTAGGTCACTGCGGGGGAATTTGAACTAAACACGTTTCGCGTTTTACGCACATTGTCAAGCAGCGTCAACAACTTTCGATGTTGCATCGCACAGGCCGACCCCTTGCATATCGGCCAATCACCCCAAAATAGGCCTGCAACGGCACCCTATTCCCCTCTTTTTCGTGGCGTTGAACTGCGCTGAAATCACATTAGAATCGAGCCATGGTTACACGAAAGCAGGTTGTACCGGAGGGTGGCGCTGCACTGGCGCCTGAGCAGCTACGCACCAAGCCGCCACCGATGTACAAGGTGCTGTTGCTCAACGACGATTTCACTCCGATGGATTTCGTCGTGGTAGTTTTGGAAAAGTTTTTCGGTTTGTCGCGCGAGCAATCGACGCAGGTCATGCTCAAGGTGCATCGCGAAGGAAAAGGTTCCTGTGGAGTGTATCCTCGTGATGTGGCTGCAACGAAGGTCGAACAGGTGAGCGAATTTTCACGTCGGCACCAGCACCCGCTGGCTTGCGTGATGGAGGAAAACTGATGATTGCCCAAGAGTTGGAAGTGAGCTTGCACATGGCCTTTGTCGAAGCGAGGCAGAAGCGCCATGAGTTCATCACCGTCGAACATCTTCTGCTGGCGCTGTTGGACAACCCCTCGGCAGCCGAAGTGTTGCGCGCCTGCGCCACTGACATAGAGGGGCTGCGCAAGGAATTGCTGACCTTCATCATTGAGCACACGCCGACCGTAGCCGGCAGCGACGAGATCGACACGCAACCGACGCTTGGCTTCCAGCGCGTCATCCAGCGCGCAATCCTCCACGTACAGTCGTCGGGAAAGAAGGAGGTCACGGGGGCAAACGTACTGGTCGCAATCTTCGGCGAGAAGGACTCGCATGCAGTCTTTTTCCTGCAGCGCCAGAACATCACGCGGCTGGATGTAGTGAACTTCATTTCCCACGGCATCACCAAGACGCCGCAGCCCCGCAGCAAGGAAGATCCGGCCGAGGCCGAAGTCGAAGCGCAGGAAAAAGGCGGTGCGCTGGAAAGCTTCACCCAGAACCTCAACCAGTTGGCGCTGACCGGCAAGATCGACCCTCTTATCGGACGCGACAAGGAATTGGAGCGGGTCATCCAGACCCTGTGCCGCCGCCGCAAGAACAACCCCTTGCTGGTCGGGGAAGCCGGCGTCGGCAAAACCGCCATCGCGGAAGGCCTTGCCCGCCACATTGTCGAGGGGCGCATTCCGGAGATCCTTGCCAATGCCACCGTCTATTGTCTGGACATGGGCGCACTCCTGGCCGGAACCAAGTATCGCGGCGACTTTGAGCAGCGCTTGAAGGGCGTCCTCAAGCAATTGGCCGACAACCCGAATGCCATTCTGTTCATCGATGAGATCCATACGCTGATCGGTGCCGGCGCGGCATCCGGCGGAACGATGGACGCTTCCAATCTGCTCAAGCCGGCCTTGTCTTCGGGAGCGCTGAAGTGCATAGGCGCTACCACCTACAACGAGTTTCGCGGCGTGTTCGAGAAGGACCATGCGCTGTCACGTCGCTTCCAGAAAGTGGACGTGAATGAGCCGTCGGTGGACGAAACCGTCTCCATCCTGCGCGGCCTCAAGTCCCGCTTCGAGGAGCATCACGGCGTCAAGTATTCGGCCGCTGCCATTTCCAGCGCGGCGGAACTGGCCGACAAGTACATCAATGACCGCCACCTGCCGGACAAGGCGATCGACGTCATCGATGAAGCCGGGGCCGCCCAACGCATCCTGCCGAAGTCGAAACAGAAGAAGACCATTGGCAAGCTCGAGATCGAAGACATTGTCGCCAAGATTGCACGCATCCCGCCGCAGCACGTGTCGGCCGACGATCGTTCGGCGCTGAAGAATCTTGACCGCGACCTGAAGAACATGGTCTTTGGTCAGGAAGCTGCAATCAATGCACTTGCCCGGGCAATCAAGATGTCGCGCTCGGGACTGGGCGACCCGCAGAAACCCATCGGCTGCTTCCTGTTTTCCGGACCTACGGGCGTTGGGAAAACCGAGGTGGCACGTCAGTTGGCCTATGGCATGGGCATAGAGTTGATCCGCTTCGACATGTCGGAATACATGGAACGCCACGCCGTCAGCAGGCTGATTGGTGCTCCGCCCGGGTACGTCGGCTTTGACCAGGGGGGGCTGCTCACCGAAGCTGTCACCAAGAAGCCGCACGCGGTGCTGCTGCTGGACGAAATCGAGAAGGCCCACCCGGAAGTCTTCAACATCCTGCTGCAGGTGATGGACCACGGCACCCTGACCGACAACAACGGCCGCAAGGCGGATTTCCGGAATGTCGTGATAGTCATGACGACCAACGCCGGCGCCGAGGCACTGCAGAAGACCAGCATCGGCTTCACCGCCAACAAGGGCCAGGGCGACGAGATGGCGGATATCAAGCGCATGTTCACACCGGAATTCCGCAACCGGCTGGATGCCATCATCTCCTTCCGCGCTCTTGACGCTGAAATTATTCTGCGCGTAGTGGACAAGTTCCTCATGCAACTGGAAGGTCAGTTGCATGAGAAGAAAGTCGAGGCCATCTTCACCGACGCGCTGCGCGCCTGGCTGGCTGAAAAAGGCTTCGATCCGCTGATGGGTGCGCGCCCCATGGCGCGTTTGATCCAGGACACGATCCGCTCCTCGCTTGCCGACGAATTGCTGTTTGGAAAACTGGTTCATGGTGGCCGCGTCACGATCGACATCGACGAACACGAGAAGATCGTGCTCAGCTACGAAGAGACGCTTAGTACGTCGACAATTTCATCCGCGATCTAGACCGGATCAGGCGCGCTTCAGGACATCGCGCGTCCAGAGATACTTCGCAATCCAGCCATGGACATGCTTACCGCCGATCTGTGCGATCTGCACGAAGACAAAGTACGCGTCGTCGAACCCATGTTCAACAGCTACGGCGGCCGTTCTGCGTTTTATGGCCGCATTGCCACGCTAAAAGTTTTTGAAGACAACTCGCTGGTCAGAAAAGCGCTCCTGTCTCCCGGCGAAAACCGGATCCTTGTTATCGACGGCGGCGGTAGCCTGCGCAGGGCGCTGGTCGGCGACCAGCTCGCGGCGATCGCAGTCAGCAGCGGCTGGTCAGGGATGCTCGTCTATGGCTGCATCCGCGACTCGCGCGCTATTGGCGAAATGGACATCGGCGTGTTCGCGATAGACACCCATCCCATGAAGACCGTGAAGAGGGATGTCGGCGAAACGGACATCCCGGTAAGTTTCGGCGGCGTCACCTTCACTCCCGGTGAATGGCTTTACGCAGACGAAGACGGTGTGATTGTCAGCACTTCCGCACTCGAGTGACGCATCTCTTATATAAGACATATATCATCTAAAGTTGAGCGCAGCTCACTTCCCAGAAATATATTCCGCATTATGAAAAACTCAATTCAACTAACTGTTAAATAACCAATAAATATTTATTACAGTCTTATATAAGACTATTGCTGCAACGCAAAATCCTCTTTATACTGTCGTCACTGCTCCTGCTGGGAGCATCCCCTTCGACAACAACCCTACAGAGGATTGAATATGACTGACCGCAAAGCACAAGCCGCCGCCCTGACTCAGGACTGGGCCACAAATCCCCGTTGGAAAGGCACCAAGCGCGGCTACAGCGCCGACGACGTTATCCGCCTGCGCGGCTCCTTCCCCATCGAATACACGCTCGCCCGCCGCGGCGCCGAGAGCCTGTGGAATCTGGTAAACAATGAGCCCTACATCAACTGCCTCGGCGCCCTGACCGGCGGCCAGGCAATGCAGATGGTCAAGGCCGGAATGAAGGCCATCTACCTGTCCGGCTGGCAGGTTGCCGCCGACAACAATTCCTATGCCGCGATGTATCCGGACCAGTCGCTGTATCCGGTCGATTCGGTGCCGAAGGTGGTCGAGCGGATCAACAACTCCTTCCGCCGTGCCGACGAAATCCAGCACTCCAAGGGCATCAATGCCGGCGACAAGGAGTACATCGACTACCACGTGCCGATCGTGGCCGACGCCGAAGCCGGGTTCGGCGGCGTGCTCAACGCCTTTGAACTGATGAAGGCCATGATCCGCTCCGGCGCGGGCGGCGTGCATTTCGAAGACCAACTCGCGTCCGTCAAGAAATGCGGCCACATGGGCGGCAAGGTGCTGGTGCCGACGCAGGAAGCCGTGCAGAAACTCATTGCCGCGCGCATGGCGGCGGACGTCATGGGCGTGCCGACCATCATCCTCGCCCGCACCGATGCGGAAGCCGCAGACCTGGTCACCTCCGACGTCGATGAGAACGACAAGCCCTTCATCACCGGCGAGCGCACTGCCGAAGGCTTTTACAAAACCAGGAAGGGCCTCGCCCAGGCCATCAGCCGCGGGCTGGCCTATGCACCCTACGCCGACATGGTCTGGTGCGAAACCGGCACGCCGGATCTGAAATTCGCCAAGGCCTTCGCCGAAGCCATCCGTGCCAAGTTCCCAGGCAAACTGCTAGCCTACAACTGCTCGCCGTCCTTCAACTGGAAGAAGAACCTCGATGATGCCACCATCGCCAAGTTCCAGCGCGAACTCGGCGCCATGGGTTACAAGTACCAGTTCATCACCCTCGCCGGCATTCACAACATGTGGTACCACATGTTCGATCTGGCACAGGACTATGTGGCGCGCGGCATGACCGCCTACGTCGAAAAAATGCAGGAGCCGGAATTCGCCGCTCGCGAGCGCGGCTACACCTTCGTTTCGCACCAGCAGGAAGTCGGCACCGGCTACTTTGACGATGTCACCACCGTGATTCAGGGCGGCGCCTCATCGGTCACCGCACTGCACGGCTCGACTGAAGAAGAGCAGTTCCAGTAAGCCGCACCCCGGCAAACCGTCACATCAAAGCCGCACCGGAAATCCGGTGCGGCTTTTTTCTTACTGCCCTCCGGTCAGCTGAAAATCAGGCGCTCGCTGCCGCCCAATAGGCCGGATCGCGCCACGTCGCCTTCAGCAAATCGACGAACAGCCTGACCCGCAGCGGCAGGTGGCGGCGCTGCGGCACGACGGCCTGGATGCCGACCGGCGGCGCGGAAAATTCATCGAGCACGGTCAGCAGCCGGCCGGAGGCGATGTCCGTCCCCACTTCCCACAGGGAGCGCCAGGCCAGGCCCTTTCCGGCCAGCGCCCAGTCGTGCAGTACCGCGCCGTCGTTGCACTCGAAGCTGCCGCCGACCTTGATCACGCGCACCTCGCCTTCGACACGCAGCGTCCAGCCGCGTTGCTGGCGCAAGGACAGGCAGTTGTGCTCGGCCAGGGCATCCGGCGCTGCCGGTTTGCCGAAGCGGGCGATGTAGGCCGGACTGGCGACCACGACGCGCTGCATCTCGCCCAGGCGGATGCCGATCAGGCTCGAATCGGCCAGATCGCCGATGCGGATGGCGCAGTCGATGTTCTCGTCGACCAGGTCGACGATGCGGTCCGACAGGTCGAGCTGCACCGTCACCGCCGGGTTGTCGTCGATGAAGCGCGTCAGCAGCGGCGCCACGTGACGCCTGCCGAAACCCGCCGGCGCCGAGATCTTCAGATGCCCGCCGGGACGGATGCCGCCCAGGCTCACCGCGCCTTCGGCATCGGCCAGTTCGCGCAGGATGCGTTGGCAATCCTCGAGAAATGCCGCGCCCTCGAAGGTCAGCGAAATCCGCCGCGTGGTGCGCAGCAGCAGCTTGGCACCGAGGCGCTCTTCCAGCGCGTCGAGGCGGCGGCCGATGATGGCCGGCGTCACGCCCTCGGCGCGGGCGGTTGCCGCCATGCTACCGCGGGTCGCGGCACCGACGAAGGCAGAAATCTGCTTGAACTGATCCATTCGATACTAACAGTCAACAATCAATTGATCGAATCATAGCTTCTGCCTCTAATTAGGCAAGAATAGAATTAACACACTCACGCAACCCACTTCAAGGAGTCCGTCATGAACCTACCCGCCGGCATTCAGATCAACGCCGCCATCACTGCCGACTATGCCAGGATTCTTACGCCCGAAGCGCTGGCTTTGGTGGCCAAACTGCACCGCGCCTTCGAGCCGCGCCGCCATGAACTGCTCAAGGCCCGCGTCGCCCGCCAGGCACGCATCGATGCCGGCGAAATGCCCGACTTCCTGCCCGAGACCAAACATATCCGCGACGGCGACTGGAAGATCGCACCTTTGCCCAAGGCGCTGGAACGTCGCCGCACCGAAATCACCGGCCCGGTCGAAGCCAAGATGATCATCAACGCCTACAACTCCGGCGCTGATTCCTACATGAGCGACTTCGAGGATTCCAACAGCCCGAAGTGGGACAACCTGATCCAGGGCCAGGTGAATCTCTACCAGGCCATCCGCCGCGAGCTTTCCTTCACCAACGCGGCGGGCAAGGAATACAAGCTCAACGACAAGATCGCCACCCTGCAAGTTCGCCCGCGCGGTTGGCATCTCGACGAGAAGCACGTTCTGGTCGACGGCCAGCGCGTCTCCGGCGGCATATTCGATTTCGCGCTGTTCCTCTTCCACAACGCCAGAGAACTCATCGCCCGCGGCGCCGGCCCCTTCTTCTACCTGCCGAAGATGGAAAGCCACCTCGAGGCGCGCCTCTGGAATGACATCTTCATCATGGCGCAGGACGCAATCGGCCTGCCGCAAGGCACCATCAAGGCCACGGTGCTGATCGAAACCATCCTCGCCACCTTCGAACTCGAGGAAATCCTCTACGAACTGCGCCAGCACAGCGCCGGACTCAACGCCGGGCGCTGGGACTACATCTTCTCCTGCATCAAGAAGTTCAAGCGCAATAGGAAGTTCTGTCTCGCCAATCGCGGCGCCATCACCATGGAAGTGCCCTTCATGCGCAGCTACGCGCTGTCGCTGGTGAAGGCCTGCCACAAGCGCGGTGCGCCGGCCATCGGCGGCATGAGCGCGCTGATCCCGATCAAGAACGACCCTGCGGCCAACGACAAGGCGCTGGCCGGTATCCGCCACGACAAGACGCGCGACGCCAACGACGGCTTCGACGGCGGTTGGGTGGCTCACCCCGGCCTGGTGCCGATCGCCGCCGAGGAGTTCCAGAAGGTGCTGGGCGACCGCCCCAACCAGTGGCAAAAGCAACGCGACGAAAACTTCGGCCCGAAGGACTGGCTCAACTTCCAGCCCGAGCAGCCGATCACCGAAGCGGGCGTGCGCAACAACATCAACGTCGGCATCCATTACCTCGGCAGTTGGCTGGCCGGCAACGGTTGCGTGCCGATCCACAATCTCATGGAAGACGCCGCCACCGCCGAGATCAGCCGCTCGCAGGTGTGGCAGTGGGTGGTGTCACCGAAAGGCAAGCTCGACGACGGCCGCAAGGTCACCGCCGACATGGTGCGCGCGTTCATTCCCGAGGAACTGGCGAAGGTCAAGGCCACCGTCACCGCCCAGGGCGAGGAGACCGCAACCTACGACCAGGCGGCGAAGATATTCGAAGAGATGTCGCTCGCCGACAACTATCCCGAGTTCCTCACTTTGCCGCTGTACGAAGCCATGGAGTGAGCCGCCGGCGCCTGCAACCGGGCGCTATCAGGATATCGACGGCGCAGGGGGCAACCCTTGCGCCGTTTGCGTTTTTCGCCGCCGGTGCCGGCATATATTGGCGAAGGCGTATATATGAAATTCCTGAAGCAATGAGGTCTATCGCCAGATCATTTTTTTAAGGTTGGTCCGGCACGGCGCGGGCGGTAGTATTCACGCAAACCTATAACAACTCCCATATGAGGGTCTTGAACCCGTGGAGGAGATCATCACCCGACTCAGCTTTTCAGCGCCGGCGGCAGTTGCAGAACTGTTGCCGGCGATCAAGCAGCAGCGGTGCAGGCAGCAGCCACAAAGAGAGCACGGCCGACGAACCGGAACAATGCCGGAGTCGCCAATCAACACCATAAGAGGAGATCTGCAATGAGACTACACATCACTGGGGTGGCTTTTGCCATCGGCTTGAGTTTTTCTGCGGTGACGCAGGCCGGCGGCATTTCCGGCAGCAATCTCGGCAACACCTGCGCCGGCTGTCACGGCGTCAACGGTGCCAGCGCCGGCACGACCATGCCGGTCATCGGCGGCCTGCCCAAGTCCTACATCGAGACCGCCATGAAGCAATACCGCGACGGCAGTCGCAGCGCCACGGTCATGGGGCGTATCGCCAAGGGATACAACGACGCGCAGATTGCCGCCATGTCGGAATTCTTTGCCAGGCAAGCCTGGGTTTCCGCGACGCAGAATGTCGACGCCAACCTCGCCAAGCTGGGGAGCACGATCCACGCCGGCAATTGCGAGAATTGCCACGAGAAGAACGGCACCGTCATCGCCGAGGGCGATGCGCCGCCGCGCCTGGCCGGCCAGTGGACGGCCTACCTGCAGCTCTACATGGACGGGGTCAATGATCCGGCATGGCTGAACAAGCATCCCAAGAAGGGAACGTTCGGCAAGACCACCAAGAGCGATGTCGACGCCGTGTTGCAGTTCTACGCCAGCCAGAAATAGAAAGGGACCCTGTCATGTCAAATTCGAACAGAAGAAATTTCCTCAAGGCCATTGGCGGCGTCTCCGTAGCCTCCGTCATGGGTCTGGGTTCCAGTCGTGCCGGTGCCGCGGTCAAGGCCAAGGTCGTCATCGTCGGCGGCGGTTATGGTGGAGCCATAGCTGCCAGGTACCTCAAGATGGCCGAACCCGGCCTCGAGGTGGTATTGATCGAAAAGAACAAGCAATACGTTTCCTGTCCCCTCAGCAATACGGTGCTGGCCGGCTTCGGTAAACTGGAAGATCTGACCTTCGGTTACGACGGCCTGGCCAGACACGGCGTCACGGTGGTTCATGACACCGTCGAGTCGATTGACCCGCAGGCAAGGAAAGTGAAAATCGGCGGCGGCAAGACCTTCGACTATGACCGCGCCATCGTTGCACCGGGCGTCGATTTCAAGTGGGGTGCCGTCAAGGGCTATGACGAAGCGACCAGTCTGACGATCCCCCATGCCTGGAAAGCCGGCCCACAGACCACGCTGCTGGCCAACCAGCTGAAGAGCATGAAGGACGGCGGCGTGGTCATCATCACCGTTCCGGACAACCCCTTCCGCTGCCCCCCCGGCCCCTACGAGCGGGCCGCCCTGGTCGCCCACTACCTCAAGCAGCACAAGCCGCGCTCGAAGATCATCATTCTCGACGCCAAGGACAAGTTCTCCAAGCAAGGCTTGTTTACGCAGGGCTGGAAGCAAACCTATGGCGACATGATCGAATGGGTGGCGGCCGCCAAGGGCGGTGAAATCGACGCCATCGACGCGGCAACACGGACGGCGATTTCGGTCGTCGGCACCAAGTATCAGGCCGATGTGCTGAACGTCATCCCGCCGCAGCACGCCGGGCAGATCGCCCACACGGCCGGCCTCGTCAATCCGAAAGGGTGGTGTCCGAACAACCCCGTCACCTTCGAATCGACCCTGCAGAAAAACATCTACGTCATCGGCGACGCCAGCGTCGGCGGCGCCATGCCGAAATCGGGCTACGGCGCCAACACCCAGGGCAAGGTCGCGGCAGCGGCCATCATCGCCTCGCTGCGCGGGGTGGAGCCGGACGAATCGGCTTACCTCAACACCTGCTACAGCCTGATCGCGCCTGACTACGGCATCTCCGTGGCAGGCATTTACCAGGTCAAGGACGGGCAGTTGATTGAAGTGCCGGGCTCGGGCGGCGTGTCGCCGATGGACGCTTCCGCGGCTTACCGCAAGGTCGAAGCCGCCCACGCGCATAGCTGGTTGAGGAATATCACCGCAGAAATGTTCGGCTGAAAATGCCGGGCTTTGCCGGCCATTGACCCGGCCCGCAAAGCCCGCGCCCTACTAGAGGAACTACACCATGAAATCCTTCAAGCCATTGGCATCGGCACTTCTGCTGGCAATCGCGGCGGTCTCATTCACCGCACAGGCCGCCGACACCAAGCGCGGCCGCGTCTATTTCCGCATGGTCTGTACCGTCTGCCACATGGAAAAACCGGTCGGCGCCATCTCGCCGAACAGCAAGACCAAGGCAGAGTGGATGTCCTACCTGCAAGCCGACAAGCACGCCAAGGGCAAGGATGCCGTCAAGGGCTACTTCAGCAAGGAATATCGCGCCAGCATCAAGGCCAAGAACCAGGCGGCGGCGAAGTACGCGGAAATACCCGAGGCCGAGCTGTTCGAGGATGTCAGGGCGTTTCTCGCCATGGGTGCCAAGGACAGCGACACGCCGACCAGCTGCGACTGAAATTCCCGGCGGCGCGACTGCGCCATCGGGCACCCCCTGTCTTTCGATGTCGCGCCATTCCTCGCGTCGAAGGAACGATTGTGTGTTTTGACCAATGTTGCAAGCAAAGGATCGGATATGAGCTCTGACGGCGGCGCCTGTTGGATCAACGGACTCAAGCAGGACTACCAGGAAATCTTTGTCGAGGAGTGGTCGCCCTACGTCGGCGCCATCCTGATGATCCTGATCATCATCGGCCTCATGGTCAGCGGCATGTTCTGGGGCATCTACGGCGGTCTCAAGCTGTGGGGCGACTACATCAACAACATGATCGGCATCGGCCCGTTGGTCGGCGTTCCGCAGAAACTGGAAACGCTGCTGATGCACCGGATGTCGCTGATGAACATGACACTGGTATTAGGTGCCTTCTGCGCCGCGCTGCTGTCGCGCCAGTTCCTCATCAACCGGCCGCCCAGGCTGGAGTATGTCTGGGCCGTCATGGGCGGCTGTCTGATGGGCCTGGGCGCAACACTGGCGGGCGGCTGCACCAGCGGCGGCTTCTTCACCCCAGTGTTGCATTCGTCCCCCGCCGGCTGGGTGATGTGGGTCGGTCTGATCGCCGGTGCCATACTCGGCCTCAAGGCCCTGCTGTGGACGCTGGAAAACATCGAGTGGGGCATGCAGGCGCCCCGTACGCTGCACGTGCCGCCGGCCCTGCTTTCCGCGTATCCGCTGCTGGGACTGGCCGTGGTCGTCGCCCTGCTGTATTGGGCGACGGACTGGTACACCTCCGGCAACGAACGCCTCGAAGCACGCGGCATCGTCATCGTTGCCGGGTTTGCCATGGGTTTCATCATGCACCGCTCGCGGCTGTGTTTCGCGCGCTGCTTCCGCGAGCCGTTCATGACCGGCGAAGGCCACATGACCAAGGCCATCATTCTGGGCTTGACCATCGGCGTGCCGATTGCCGCGCTACTTATCCAGAAGAAGCTGATCGACCCCTATCTCGGCATTCCGCCCACGTTCTGGATGGGCTCCCTGCTCGGCGGACTGATCTTCGGCTTCGGCATGATCTTCGCCGGCGGCTGCGCCTCAGGTTCGCTGTGGCGCATGGGTGAAGGCCATATCAAATTGTGGGTGGCGGCATTCTTCTTTGCCGTATCCGGATCCATTTCCAGTGCCCTGCTGAAGAAATCCGGCCTGATGGTGGTGGAAGTGACGATCGATGAGATCGATGCGACAAAGATGGGCTACCAGGCGTTTTATCCGGTCATGCTGAACAACTGGGGATGGGCGCTGCTCGCCGGTGGCGCCGCGCTGCTGGTCTGGTACCTTCTGGTGAGCTACAACGAGTGCACCGAAAAATTCACCGTGCTGTGAACGGCTTGCGACAGCCCGGGTCGCCCTAGCCGGCAACACCCGTGCTGCCGAAACCGCCCGCACCGCGTTGGCTGGCGGCGAATTCATCCACCACGTTGAAGGCCACCCGCAGCACGGGTACCACGACCAGTTGTGCCAGCCGGTCAAGCGGGTTCAGCGTGAAGACATCGTGGCCGCGATTCCAGGTTGAAACGAAAATCTCGCCCTGATAGTCCGAATCGATCAGACCCACCAGATTGCCCAGCACGATGCCGTGCTTGTGACCAAGACCCGAGCGCGGCAGGATCATCGCCGCCAATGACGGGTCGGACAGGTGAATGGCAATCCCGGTCGGAATCAGGATGGTCTCCCCCGGATGGATCTTTATGGCCATTTCGATGCAGGCGCGCAGGTCGATGCCGGCCGCTCCGGGCGTGGCGTACTGCGGCGCATAGCGCTCATCCTTGAGTCGCGCATCGAGAATCTTGAGATCAATACTGGCCATGACGGGCCTCCATCAAGTTGGCGAAATGCGCGACGATGCCGCGTGCCACCTGGTACTTGTCGGCGGCCGGTAGAACATGCGCGCCGGCCGCATCAAACAACGTCACCGCATTGGTGTCGCCGCCCAACCCGTCCTGCACCAGATTCCCCACCACCAACTCCAGTTTCTTCGCCACGCGCTTGCCTTCGGCATAGGCGGCGAGATCCCTGCTCTCGGCGGCAAAACCGATGCAAAACGGCGCATCGGGCCGCGCCGCCACTTCGGCGAGGATGTCCGGATTGGCTTCGAGTTCGAGGGCAATGTCGCCCGTGCCTTTCTTGATCTTGTGCGCAGCAGCCTGCCGCGGCCGGTAGTCGGCCACCGCCGCCACGCCGATGAACACGTCCTGCCCGGGCAGTGCCTGCAGCACCGCCTCGCGCATCTGCAGGGCACTATGCACATCGGTGCGCCGCACCCCGCGCGGCGTGGCCAGCGCCACCGGCCCGGCGACGAGCGTCACCTCGGCACCCGCCTCGGCACAGGCCCGCGCCAGGGCAAAGCCCATCCGCCCCGAACTCGAGTTGGTGAGGCCACGCACCGGGTCGATCGCTTCGAAGGTCGGTCCGGCCGTCAGCAGGACACGCTTGCCGGCGAGGATTCTGGGTTGCATGAAGGCGTGCAGATCCTCGAACAGTTCGCCGGCTTCCAGCATGCGCCCATCGCCGACTTCGCCGCAGGCCTGTTCGCCGTGCGCCGGGCCGAGAATGCCAATGCCGTCGGCGCGCAGTTGCGCAACATTGCGTCGCGTCGCCGGGTTCTCCCACATCTGGCGGTTCATGGCCGGCGCCACCAGCAAGGGACAATCCCGCGCCAGACAGAGCGTCGACAGCAGATCGTCGGCCAGGCCATGCGCCAGTTTGGCGAGAAAATCCGCCGTCGCCGGAGCCACGAGCATGGCCGCCGCGCCGCGCGTAAGGTCAATGTGCGCCATGCCGTTGTCCATGCGCTCATCCCACAGTGCCTGCCAGACACGGCGACCGGTGAGAGCCTGGAAAGTTGCCGCACCGACGAACTGCGCGCCCGCCGCGGTCATGGCAACGTCGACTTCGGCACCGGCCTTGACCAGCAGGCGCGCCAACTCCGCCGTCTTGTAGGCCGCCACGCCACCGGTGACGCCAAGTACAACCCGTTTGCCCTGAAATTCGTTCATGACATTAAAATCCCGCCGACAGGCACTCAAGCGGGAATTCTAAACCATGGCCATACGTGATTGGCCCGCGGCCGAACGGCCGCGCGAAAGGCTGGTCCAGCAAGGCCCGGCAGCACTGTCGGACGCCGAACTGTTGGCGATCTTTCTGCGCGTTGGTGTTCGCGGCAAAAGTGCCGTGGATCTGGCCCGCGAACTGCTGGCAAGCTTCGATGGCGACCTCGCCAGCCTGGCCGCAGCCGACACCCGGGAACTCGCGCGCCTGCCCGGTATCGGGCCCGCCAAAGCCGCCCAACTCGCCGCTACGCTGGAACTGGCGCGGCGCGCCCTCGCCGGGTCGCTGAAACTGAAGGACGCACTGGCTTCGCCGCAAGCGGTCCGCGACTGGCTGCGCCTTTCCCTCGGCAAACTGCAGCACGAGGTCTTCGTCGCCTTGTGGCTGGATGCTCAGAACCGGTTGATCGCCAGCGAAGAACTGTTTCGCGGCACGCTGACCCAAACCAGCGTCTATCCCCGCGAAGTTGTCAAACGGGCACTGGCGCATAACGCCGGCGCCGTCATTCTGGCGCACAACCACCCGTCCGGTCTCGCCCAGCCGTCACGCGCCGACGAAGTGCTCACTTCATCGCTGAAACAGGCTCTGGCACTGATAGACGTGAAACTGCTGGACCATTTCATCGTGACGGGAAGCGGCGATCCGCTGTCCTTCGCCGAACGCGGATTGATTTGAAAACCGGGCGCCGCCGCAGCGCGGTGCAGTTTGATGCCCACCCTGTCGACCGTGAGAGCCGCGCCCGCAACCAAAAAATAATTGAATTATCGGGTGAATGTTTGGTAGACTAGCGCGCTTTGCGAAATCAGCATTACAGGAGCACTACATGTCTCGCGTATGTCAAGTGACGGGCAAGGCCCCGATGGTAGGGAACCACGTTTCCCACGCCAACAACAAGACCAAGCGTCGCTTTCTGCCTAACCTGCACAGCCGCCGCTTCTGGATCGAAACCGAAAACCGCTGGGTCAGCCTGCGCGTCTCAAACGCCGGCCTGCGCACCATCGACAAGAAGGGCATCGACGTTGTCCTCGCCGAGCTGCGTGAGCGCGGCGAGCGCGTCTAATCAGGAGAAAGCATCATGGCCAAGGGCGGACGAGAAAAAATCAAGTTGGAATCCACAGCCGGTACGGGACACTTCTACACCACAAGCAAGAACAAGAAGACTACCCCGGGCAAGCTGGAATTCCTGAAGTATGATCCGAAGGCGAGGAAGCACGTCGCCTACAAGGAAGTGAAGCTGAAATAAGTCAGCGCACCTCCAACAAAAAAACCCGCCGCCGGCGGGTTTTTTGTTGCCTTGCATCCCGGTTCGGGACCGGCAGTTTCTCAATGTTTGGTCTTGCCTCGCACGATTCCGGCATCGGCAAGGCGGAAATCGATCTTGTTCGCCTCCATGTCGACACGGGTCAGCTGCACGCTTACCCGATCCGACAGGCGGAAGCGGCGACCGCTGCGTTCGCCAACCATGGCGTGAGACTTCTCGTCGAAATGGAAATAGTCCTGGCCGAGTTCGGAAACGTGCACCAGGCCTTCGACAAACACGCCATCCAGCGCGACAAAGATGCCGAACGGCACCACCGAGGAAATGCTGCCCTCGAAGATTTCGCCGACACGGTCCTTCATGTAGAAACACTTGAGCCAGGCCTCGACATCGCGCGTGGCATCATCTGCCCGGCGCTCGGTCATGGAACAGTGCAGGCCGATTTCCTCCCAGCTGCCGGGCTCATATTGCCGTGCCGCCAGCGCCGACTTGATGGCGCGATGCACCAGCAGGTCTGGATAGCGGCGGATCGGCGAAGTGAAATGCGTGTAGCTTTCATACGCTAGGCCGAAGTGGCCGACATTGTCCGGGCTGTAGATGGCCTGGCGCAATGACCGCAGCATCACGGTTTGCAGCAGTTGCCGGTCCGGCCGCTGGCCGATCTTTTCCAGCAACTTGGCATAATCCTGCGCCTTGGGCGTGTCGCCGCCGCCCAACTGGAACCCGAAAGTGCCGAGAAAGTCGCGCAGCTTGACCAGCCGTTCGGGCGTCGGCCCCTCATGCACGCGATACAGACAGGGTTGCTCGCGCTCGCGCAGAAACTCCGAGGCGCAGACATTCGCCGCCAGCATGCACTCCTCGATCAACCGGTGGGCCTCGTTGCGCTCGTAGGGCTCGATGCGCTCGATCTTGCCGTGGTCATCGAATACCATGCGCGTCTCGGTGGTTTCAAAATCGATCGCGCCACGCTTGACGCGTTCCTTCGCCAGTTGCCGATACAGCGCGTTGAGTGCCTCCAGATGCGGCAGCAGCGGCCCCAGACGGGCGCAGGCATCCGCATCCTTGTCATACAGCGCTGCCGCCACCTCCGTGTAGGTCAGCCGCGCGTGCGAGAACATTACCGCCGGATAGAAGCGGTAGCGGCTGATTGCACCCGTGGCACCGATATTCATGTCGCACACCATGCACAGGCGCTCGACCTGAGGATTGAGCGAGCACAAGCCGTTCGAGAGCTTCTCCGGCAGCATCGGAATCACGCGCCGCGGGAAGTACACCGAGTTGCCGCGGGCATAGCCATCGGCATCCAGCGCACCGCCGGCCGTCACGTAGTGCGACACGTCGGCGATCGCCACTACCAGGCGGAAACCCTTGCCCTGGCGCTCGCAATACACGGCATCATCGAAATCTCTGGCCGTCTCGCTGTCTATGGTCACCAGCGGCAGGCCGGTCAGGTCCTCGCGCCCCTTCCAGTCCGACTTGCGCACGGCATCGGGCAACTTGCGGGTTTCGGCCAGCGCCGCCGCCGAAAACTCGTAGGGCAGTTCGTGCTTTCTCAGCGCGATTTCGATTTCCATGCCGGGGTCGGCATAGTTGCCGAGCACTTCGATCAGGCGCCCGATGGGTTGCGAATGCTTGCTCGGCTGTTCGATAAGTTCGATCATCACGACCTGACCGGACAGCGCCTTGAGCGACTTCTTCGCGCCCTTCTCGGGCGGCGCCAGCAGGATGTCCTGGCTGATGCGCTTGTTCTCGGCGACGACGAAGCGCACACCGTGCTCCTCGACGACGCGACCGACCACATGACGATTGACTCGCTCGGTCACCTCGACGATCTTGCCTTCCGGTCGCCCCTTGCGGTCGACGCCGATAACGCGGGCGATGGCCTTGTCGCCGTGCAGCACCTTGTCCATTTCCTTGGCCGAGAGGAACAGGTCGGGACCCTCTGCATCGGGAATCAGAAAACCGAAACCATCGGGATGGCCGGCAACGCGACCGCGCACCAGATCGGCCTTGTCCGGGATCAGCCAGTCACCGCGACGGTTCTGCATCAGCTGCGCATCGCGCGCCATAGCCCCCAGCCGGCGCTGGAAGGGATCAAGCTCGAAGGCTTGAACGTCAAGCAACTCGACCAGACGCCCGAACTCGAGCGGAGCACCCTGCGCCGTCAAGGTTTGCAGGATGTATTCGCGGCTTGGCAGCGGATGCTCGTATTGCGCCCTTTCGCGCTCGAAATGCGGATCCGCGAGGCGGATTTTCGAAAGCTTGGGCTTGCTATGTGGCTTGTTTGACAATCTACTTTTTTCCTTTAGAATTCGCGCCTCGTTTCACGCCTGCCCAGGTGGCGGAATTGGTAGACGCACTAGTTTCAGGTACTAGCG